>Ga0315286_10006065_pt1 | contig 11722 bp, 5 predicted proteins | sample YL17G10_0_MG_FD_205038 | JGI IMG/M metagenome (GOLD analysis project Ga0315286, IMG submission 205038) | Sediment microbial communities from Yellowstone Lake, YNP, Wyoming, USA - YL17G10_0 | ecosystem: Environmental > Aquatic > Freshwater > Lake > Sediment | place: USA: Wyoming | collected... | reverse complement strand
CGCACGTGGTCGACCGCTTCATCGAGCGCGGGCACGAAGTCGCCGTGCTCGACAATCTCTCCAGCGGGTTCCGCGAACTGGTGAATCCCGCCGCCCGTCTTCACGAAGCGGACCTCACCGATGCGGCCGCGGTCGAGCGCTGCCTTGCCGAGTTCCGGCCCGAGGTCGTGGACCACCACGGCGCGCAGATCGACGTGCGCCGCTCGGTGGACGACCCGGTGTTCGACGCGGGCACCAACATCCTCGGAGCCCTGGGCCTGCTCCAGGCCTGCACCCGCCACGGCGTGCGCAAGTTCGTCTACGCCTCGACCGGCGGGGCGCTCTACGGCGAGGGCCGGCAATTGCCCGCGACCGAGGAGCACCCGGTCAACCCCGAGTCGCCCTACGGCGTGAGCAAGCACACGCTCGAGCACTACCTCTACCTCTGGAAGCTCCTGCACGGCCTCGACTACACGGTGCTGCGCTATCCCAATGTCTACGGGCCGCGCCAGAACCCGCACGGCGAGGCGGGCGTGAACGCCATCTTCATCCTGCGGATGCTGCAGGGAAAGCGGCCACGCATCTTCGGCACGGGCGAGCAGGTGCGTGACTACCTCTACGTCATGGACGTGGTGGAGGCGAATGAACTGGCGCTCGCGCAGGGCAGCGGCGAGATGGTGAACCTCGGCACCGGGATCGGCACGTCGGTGAACGACATCTTCCGCGAGCTGAAGGCGATCGTGGGCTTCGCGGGCGAGCCCATCTACGAGGCGGCGCGGCCCGGCGAGGTGCAGCGCATCTACCTCGACGCCACGCGGGCGAAGCAGGTGCTGGGCTGGACGCCGCGCCTGAGCTTCCGTGACGGGCTGGCGCGGACGGTGGAATGGTCGCGCCGCACGGGTGGCAAGCCGCTGCGGTAGGTGCGGCGCTCAGCGCACCGGTGTCCGGAGCCGGGGCCCCCCCACCAGCGAGCCGGGCGACCAGCGCGGATAGCGCGCGTCGAAGCGCGGGCGGTTCCCCGGGCCGAGCAGGAAGTTCAGCGCGCCGTCGGCGTCGTTGATGACCACGTCCACGTTCCGGTCGAGGTACTCGAAGTAGCGCCCCGCCTGCCAGGCCTCCACCGACGGGTTGTTCACGAGTCCGTCCAGGTTCACCACGCTGAAGGGGCCGATCTCGGGGGCGAAGTAGCCGGCCGCGCCGGCGTTGAAGACGCCGACCGTCCGCGTGCCCGGAGCCTGCGTGGCGATCTTCGTCAGGATCGGGCGCACGACCCACTCCTCGCCGCGCGGAACGATCCTCGTGGCGTTGAAGTACTGCGTGTAGATCGCGATCCCCGCCGCCGCCGCCACGATCGCCAGCGCCGTGCGCCACGCGGCTCGCAGGCGCCCGAGCAACTCGCCGCCGGCCACCCCGCCGGCGAGGAACACGAGGATGAAGGTGGGCGCGGTCGCGTACCAGACGACGTAGGTGCGCAGGACCAGCGCATAGACCACGGCGTGCGCCGCGAGATAGCCGAGCAGCCCCAGCGCCAGCGGACGCAGAACCGCGGCACGGGAGCGCAGGAGGGAGAGGATGAAGAAGGGCAGGAGCGCGGCCAGGGCCAGCCACGCGGCCCAGGCGATGAGGGTGAACGCCGCGCGGTGCCTCATGCTCTCGCCGGCGGCGAAGTAGGCCGGCACCCAGACGAAGGCGGCGAGGTAGCGCAGGCGGTGGCCCAGCGCCGCCGGCACGTGGCCGAAGATCTGCGGGTTCGCGAGCTTTGCCGCACCGCTCACCTGCCAGGGTGTGCCGAAGGTGGCGAGATTCCAGACGAACCAGGGCAGCGCGATCGCCATCGCCGTCGCGCCGGCCACCGCGAAGAAGCCGAGCAGGCGGCGCCCCGCACTCCGGGTGGCGAGCCAGGAGCCCAGCGTGATCAGCGCGAGGGTGAAGCCCAGCAGCGGCCCGTTGTCGGTGCGGGCGAGGAACGCGAGTCCCGTGACGATGCCGACCAGCACGCCGCGGCGCGCGCCCGGGGCGCCCTCCCCGAAAGCCCACGCAACGACCCACAGCCACACCGCGAACAGCGTCACCGTGAGCGCGCTCTCCAGCCCGCGCAGGGAGAGCAGCACGGTGACGGGCGAGAGGAACCACACCGCCGCGGCCCAGCGCGCGCCGCGGGGGAAGCCGAGCCGCCGCAGCAGCCGCCACAGCAGCACGCCGCTCGCGACGTCGAGCATGGCGCACAGGCTCAGGGCAAGGTGAACGCCCGCCCAGGAGCCCGCCCGCAACGCGCCGGTGAGCGCGAAGACGGGGGTGAGCAGCAGCAGCCAGAGCGGGTGGAAGCCGTTGGTGGGGGCGAGGCCGTCGAAGGTGGGGCCATGGCCCGCAGCAAGCTGGCGTGCGATGGTGAAGTAGTAGAAGGCGTCGTCCGCGACCACCCGGTTGTCGCACCCGCCCGTCCAGATGAGCCCGAGACGCACTGCGGCGCCGAGCAGGGCGAGCGTCCACAGGCCGCGATGGTCCCTGGTGCGCTCCCTGTCTTCAGGTCGTTCGTGGCCGGTGGCTGAGCACCGTGGGCCGAGCGGCATTCTGTCGGGTCCTCTCCCTGCAGCATCCCGGTGTCATTGTCACTGGAGCGACCCGGCCGAGGGCCGCTGAACGGCGCAAAGGAGCTTGGCCTGTGTACCGAGCAGCCGGTCCACGCCCGCCACGGCGCGGAACACGATCCGTGCGGGCGGGCGAAAGCGCCTCAGCCCGAACCGCGAGACGTGCGACTCCTTCGTCACCATCGTCACGTGTCGGCCCCCAAGGCTGGCCAAGAGCGTGCGCAGGCTGTCCGGCGTGAAGTAGGAGAGGTGGGACAGGTGGTACAACTCCCGCACCGCGCCGTCCAGACGACCACCGGACAGCCGGTAGACCAGCTTCGCCAGCGTCCGGAACACCGTCACTTCCGAGGGGACCTCAAGCACGAGCCAGCCGCCGGGCCTGAGCAGCCCCATCAGCTTGGCCAGCACCTGCCGCGGATACGCAAGGTGTTCAAGCACGTCCCACGCCGTGATGAGTCCGAAGTGCGCCGGAGGAAGCCCGATCCGCTCGATAGGGGAGGCGCGGAGGTCGAGTCGCAGGTTCGCCCGGCCCCATTCCGTCATGGCCCCGACACTGTCCACCCCGGTCAGCTGGGCCCGGCCGGTCACAGACCGGAAGCGGGCCAGGTAGTGACCGCGTGCACAACCGATGTCCAGAACGGACATGTCCTGTGGCCATGTGCTGAGCGTCACGCCGGCGCGGCGCAGGATCGAGTGTAGGCTCTCGACCTGCTCCGCGACGATGCGTTCGATGTCCAGCCGTTGCATGTAACCGTCGTCGTCGAAATGGTCAGTCGGGCTGGGGGGGATCGACGACCGGTCACCGTTCATGAACACGAAACCGCAGCGTCCGCACCTCGCCAGCGCAAGCTCCGCGAGCCGGATGAACACCTTCACGCGGTCGTCCTTCTCGCAGATCTGGCAGGCACTCGGGCGGATGCGATTCATCGGCGCCTCAAGGGGGAAATATGAACCGTGATCGAACTCCACCGTTCCGACATCGGTGCAGGCTCGGCCCCGAAACGGGCATCGAACCGTAGAGTCCGGGCCGGGGACTGTCAAGGAAGTGCCGATCGCGTCACGCGGGCAGGAGCCAGTCGCGACAAGTCCGCCGCCCGACGACCTGGCGTGACTTCACGTTCAGCGCGAGAGCCTCACCTGCAAGGCCCCGAAGAGACCGCCGCAGCTCGCGCCGGCCACGTGCCCGCAATCGCGGGCCTCACGCCAGCCGCCGGACACTGCGAGGTCGATGCCGCTCGCGGGCCACCAGCGCACGCCGGCCTCGGCGTCCCGGCTCCGCTCGACCACGCCCTCGAAGCTCATGGGGCGGCCGTAATGCGTGCCCGGGACGTAGGGCCGGTCGAGTGCGCCCTCACCGCGGTCGGTCTGCGAGACGGAGGCGGTGATCTGCCAGTCCGCGCTCCAGTCCCACGCTCCCCGTACGCGCACGCGCCTGGAATCGGGACCCGTGGGATAGCCGATCGGCATCGCCTGGGCCGCGAGGGGGCAGTCGTAGGCCGAAGTGTAGACATAGCGTGAGAGCCGGACGAATTCACCACCCCAGCTCAGGCGCGATTGCCCCACCATAGCTACACCTTCCCAACCGAGCAGGAAGCCCCACTTGTTCGGTACCGTGGCGGTCTTCACGTGCAGGTCATCCACGAGAAGCTCGCCGTACACCCGACTACCGTCCGCGAGGCGCCAGGCCGCATCCACCCCTGCCGTCACGTTATTGCGTAGCGCTGCAACCTCGTTGGGCTCGTCCTGGGTCTGGAGGCGTTGGACCAGCGAGTAGGGGATGATCCCGATGGCGTAGAGCGGATCCCAGCCCGGCGAGTGGTAGACAGCGGTCTCCGAGAGTCCAACGCGAAGCGGATCGAGAGGCTGCCACTCGATGCGGTGGCCAGCGAGTTGCCTGCCCTCGGCGCCGGCGAGCGTGGCGGAAAGGCTCTCGAAGTCCAGCCGGAGGCTCCGAAACCCGGCTCGAACGGTGATCCCGCTCAGGGGAACGGAGGTCCTCGAGACCAGCAGGCCGGCCTCCTCGCCGGGACCCCACTGGTGCCGACTCCGGCCTGCCTGGATGCTGAAGCCGCCGCTCGCGGTGGCCCAGGCCAGATACGTTTCCTCCGTGGTGAACAGGATATCGCTGTTCGCGACGAGCGGATCGGTATATGAGGGCACGCTATCCACCTTGGCCACCAGCAGGTCCGTGTAGGCGAGGATTCCCTCGCGTTGTGCGGCGGCCCGGAAGTGGGTTCCGCTGCCCGAAATGATCCGCGTTCTCGGCTCGCCTGCCTCGGCTCGGGCCACCAGCCCGGCCGAGAACTGGAGGTGCGAGGTGGGGTCGGGCCGCGACTCAAACAGGCGCGGGGTCACGCCCGGCACGGCAGCGGGCGAGAGGGAGTCCAGCGCCGGTGGAAGATCACGGGCGAGGAACCGTTCGATGCGCAGGAGGGAGAGGTCGCGTGCCGGGTCGTGTCCCGATCGGTACGCACCGGGCCCGCGTAACTCCGAGAGCTGAAGGGGCCGCGTGTGCAGGTGTGCGAGCCAGATCTCCTGGCCCAGTCCGCCCGAGGATATCAGGTCAAGCAGGCGCAGTTCCGATTCGAGCGGATCGCCCACCGGGATGAACTCGCGTGACGAGGGGTGGGCCGGGGCCGGCGCCGACAGAGCCAGTGCCGCGAGCACGGCCAGTGCGGGGCGGCAGAACGCGCTCGCGTGCGGTGTGGCGGGTGTGCGGTGCTGGTGGGGGCGGTCGGTGCGGCGCATGGCGAGCGATGCTAGCAGGCAGGCTGCCGCGCGGCCAGCCTGCCCTCGAGTCCGGTAGGTTCCGTGCGGCGCGGCCGGAGATCGGGGTGACCGCTCCCCGGGTTTGAGGCCCTTTCGACCCGTGTGCTAGCCTCCGTTGCCCCATCTCACTCGGCGAGGGGGCCGCTCCGGAGTCTCCCGCACAGTCCGTGACCGACGAGGCGTGCCCTTGGAACGCGGCGATCCGCAGGCCCTTCAGCAGCCCTACGACCCAGGACGCATCGAGCAGCGCTGGTACGCCTTCTGGGTGGAGCGGGGCGTGTTCCAGCCGCGGGCGGAGAGCCGCTCCGGCGAGCGGCCGCCTGGAAGGCCGTTCGTCATCTCGATCCCGCCACCGAACGTCACCGGCTCGCTCACCATGGGCCACCTGCTGGGAGAGTCGGTGCGCGACGTGGTGCTGCGCTGGCAGCGCATGGAGGGCCGCGAGACCCTCTACGTGCCCGGCATGGACCACGCCGGCATCGCCACGCAGAACGTGGTGGAGAAGAAGCTGCGCGAGGACGGGCGCAGCCGCCACGACCTGGGACGCGAGGCCTTCCTGCGCGAGGTCTGGGCCTGGAAGGAACAGTACGGCGGCCTGATCCTGCGGCAGTTGCGCCGCTTTGGCATCTCCGCCGACTGGTCGCGCGAGCGCTTCACGCTCGACGAGGCGTACTCGCGCGCGGTGCTGCACGCCTTCAAGGCGCTCCACGACAAGGGGCTCGTCTACCGCGGACGCTACATCGTCAACTGGTGCCCGCGCTGCCTCACCGCGCTCAGCGACGAGGAGGTGGACCACGCCGATACCGCGGGCCATCTCTGGTACCTCAAGTACCCGGTCAAGGACTCGAAGCAGTCGGTGATGGTCGCCACCACGCGGCCTGAGACCATGCTGGGCGACACCGCCGTGGCGGTGAACCCGAAGGACCGGCGTTACGCGAAGCTGGTCGGCAAGACCGCGGTGCTGCCGCTGATGCGGCGCGAGATCCCCATCGTCGCCGACGACATGGTGGACCCGAAGTTCGGCACGGGCGCGGTGAAGGTCACGCCCGCGCACGACCCGAACGACTTCCAGACCGCGAAGCGCCACGACCTGCCCGAGCTGGTCGTCATGGACGAGCACGGGGTGATGAACGACAACGCCGGCGACTTCCGCGGCCTCGACCGCTTCGAGGCCCGCAAGCGCGTGGTCGCCGCCCTGACCGACTCCGGCTACCTCGAGAAGACCGAGCCCTACACCGTGCCGGTCGGGCACTGCTCGCGCTGCCACACCGTGATCGAGCCCTACCTGTCGTGGCAGTGGTTCGTCAAGATGGCTCCGCTCGCCGCGCCCGCCATCGAGGCGGCGAAGAAGGGCCAGGTCAAGTTCTACCCGGCGCGCTACAAGAAGGTCTACCTCCACTGGCTCGAGAACATCCGTGACTGGTGCATCTCGCGTCAGCTGTGGTGGGGGCACCGCATCCCGGTCTGGTACCGCGGGGAGGAGATGGTGGTGTCGCTCGACCGGCCCGAGGGCGAGGGCTGGACGCAGGACGAGGACGTGCTCGACACCTGGTTCTCGTCCTGGTTGTGGCCGTTCGCCATCCTCGGCTGGCCCGAGGAGACCGGGGACCTCGGGCGCTTCCATCCGAACTCGCTCATGGTCACCGGGGCCGACATCATCTTCTTCTGGGTCGCGCGCATGGTCATGGCCGGGATCGAGTTCCGCGGCGAGGTGCCGTTCCAGCACGTCTACTTCACCAGCATCGTGCGTGACGCGCAGGGCCGGAAGATGTCCAAGACGCTGGGCAACTCGCCCGACCCGATCGAGATCATGGACCAGTACGGCGCCGACGCCGCGCGCTTCACGCTCATCTACCTGACCCCTACCGGGCAGGACCTGGTGTTCGACGAGAAGCGCGTCGAGACCGGGAAGTTCTTCGCGAACAAGGTCTGGAACGCGGCCCGGCTGGTGCAGATGCGGCTCGGGGACGAGGACCTGGCGAAGGTGCGCGAGCCATCGCTCCAGCTCACGCTCGCCGACCGCTGGATCCTGTCGCGCTATGCCAACGCGGTGAAGAACGTGACGCGGAACCTGAAGACCTACCGCTTCAACGAGGCGGCGAACACGCTCTACCAGTTCGCCTGGGCCGAATACTGCGACTGGTACCTCGAGATGGCCAAGCCGCGCTGGGCCGAGGACGGCGACCCGGCGGACCGCCGGACGGCGCGCTGGGTGTCGTGGAAGGTGCTGGACGGCATCCTGCGCCTGCTGCACCCGTTCATGCCGTTCGTCAGCGAGGAGATCTGGCAGGCGCTGCCGCACGAGGGCGAGACCCTCGCGCTGGCGGCCTGGCCACGCGCGAAGAATGCCTGGTTCGACGCCGAGGTCGAGCGGCAGGTCGGCTTCCTGCAGGAGCTGGTGGTGGCGGTGCGCAATCTGCGCGCTGAGAACAAGGTCGCACCCGGCCGGCCGGTCGCGGTCGTGGTGCGCGGCGACGCGGCGCAGCTCGACCTGGTCGAGAAGCTCGCCGGGCAGCTCCGGCCGCTGGCGAGGATCGAGAGCCTCACGCTCGCCCGCGACGGCTCCCGCCCGCGCGTGGCCGCCTCCGCCGTGGTGCAGGGCGCCGAAGTCTTCCTGTCGCTCGAGGGCCTCATCGACCTCGAGGCCGAGCGCGAACGCTTGGTGCGCGAGGCCGACCGGCTGCTTCACGATCTCGAGGGCACGCGCCGGAAGCTCAACAACGCGGAGTTCCTGGCCAAGGCCAAGCCCGAGGTCGTCGAGCGCGAGCGCCGGCGCCTCGCCCAGCTCGAGGAGACGATCGAGAAGCTCAAGCGCGCGCAGGAGTCACTGCGCGCGGTGCGGGGCTAGCCCGGTAGAGCGGGACCCCGCCCAGCGGTGGGTGAGCGCACGGTGCCTCTGCTCGGCCAACCCAGGTCCAGGGGCGCGGCGGTGGCGGCCGCGTCGCCTCCCATGGGAATGAAAGCCTCCGGTTGGCGTAGGATGTCCGTGCATCCGTCCTCAACGAATCCGGAGGAAGCCATGAAGCGATTGATCGTCGTGACACTGCCCGCCCTCGGGCTCCTGCTGATGCTGGCCGCGGTCGCCGCGGCCGCCGGGCCCGCCGTCACCGTCTACACCCGTGACCTCGGCTACGTGCGCGAGACCCGCGCGCTCGAGTTGGCGGGCGGGCGCGACACCGTGCGGCTCTCGGACCTGCCGGAGCGGCTCGACTTCTCCTCGGTGCGGCTCGTCCCCGCGGGAGCGACGCGCCTCACCCGGCTCGCCTACCGCTGGGACGTGGCAAGCGGCGACGCCTTCCTCGAGAACGCGGTCGGCAGGCGCGTGAGCGTCAGCTCGCGCGGCGACCGCGTGACCGAGGGCGCGCTGGTCGCGAGCGACGGCTCCTGGCTTGTGGTGCGCGCCGACGATGGCTCGCTCTCCACGCTCGCCCGCGGCGCGGTCGAGGCCGTGCGGCTGGCCACGCCGGCGGCGCGGCTCTCGCTGCGGCCCACTCTGGAGGCCGTGCTCGAGGAGGGCAGGCGGGGGAGCGTGGCCGCGGAGTTGTCCTATCTGACCGGCGGGCTCTCCTGGCGCGCCGAGCACACCGTGGTGCGGCGCGGGGAGCGCGAGGCGGTCTGGTCGGCTGCCGTGACCGTGGAGAACTCGACCGGCCGGGACTACGTGGACGCCACGCTCAAGCTCGTGGCCGGAGAGCCCAGGCGCGATCAGGCGCGGCCCATGCCCATGATGCGGGCCATGGCGATGGACGCCGGGATGAAGGCGGCGGGCGCGCCCGATCTCTCGGAGGAGAGCTTCTCCGAGTACCACCTCTACGCCCTCGGCCGCCCGGCGACGCTGCGCGGACGTGAGCAGCAGTCCTTCACCATGATCGAGCCGCGCACCGTGAAGGTGACGCCGCGCTACGTCTACCGGGGCGGCGATGCGCGCGGCGTGATGAGCCAGATGCAGATCGTGGACTCGAAGGAGGCCGGGCTTGGCCTGCCGCTGCCCGCCGGGCGCGTGCGCTTCTACGAGACCGACCCCGCGGGCGCCCCGCAGTTCACCGGCGAGAGCAGCATCCAGCACACGCCGGAAGGGGAGAAGCTCACGCTCGAGGTGGGTGGCGCGTTCGACCTCAAGGCGGAGCGGCGGGACCTGTACAACAAGCGCATCAGCGACCGCGAGCGCGAGTACTCGGTCGAGATCAAGCTGCGCGATCACAAGCAGACCGACGTCGTGATCCTGGTGCAGGAGAGCGTGGGTGGGGACACCGAGATCACCCAGAAGACCCACGAGTTCACGCGCAGGGACGCGAACACGATCGAGTTCGCGATCCCGGTGGCGGCCGGTAAGGAAGCGGTGCTGAGCTACACGGCGCGCGTGCGGTACTGAGCCGGGACGGCGACTGCCGCCCGGCTTCACCGCACAGTGCTCGCCCGGGAGGTTCCCGCGGCGCGGACTACGCGCGTTTCGCCCTGCAACGGCGCGGTCGGTCCCCGCTCGACCCTTCGCCCCGGCTCGGGTAGCATCGCGCCGCCATGCCCTTCCAACTCCACCGCCCGTTCCCACCCGAGGGCGATCAGCCCGAGGCCATCCGCCAACTGGTGGAGGGCCTGCGCCGCGGTGACCGCCACCAGACCCTGCTGGGGGTGACCGGCTCGGGCAAGACCTACACGGTCGCGAACGCCATCGCCGAGTGGGGCCGGCCCACGCTGGTCATCTCGCACAACAAGACGCTGGCGGCCCAGCTCTACGGGGAGTTCCGGCAGTTCTTCCCGGAGAACGCGGTGGGCTATTTCATCTCGTACTACGATTACTACCAGCCCGAGGCCTACGTCCCCTCGACCAACACCTACATCGCCAAGGACGCGAGCATCAACGAGGACATCGACCGGCTGCGCCTGCAGGCCACCTCGATGCTACTCGAGCGCGAGGACGTCATCATCGTGGCCAGCGTCTCGTGCATCTACGGGCTGGGCACGCCCGAGGACTGGCGGGGCATGCGCCTGGACGCGAGCGCGGGGGGGCGCCTGACGCGCCACCAGATCCTCGAAAGGCTGGTGGGGATCCAGTACACGCGCAACGACCTCGAGGTGGGGCGCGGCTGTTTCCGGGTGCGCGGTGACGTCATCGAGGTGCACCCGGCCTACGAGGATGTCATCGTGCGCATCGAGCTGGACGACGACGTGGTGGCGCGGCTCTCGGCGGTGGACCCGGTCACCGGGCAGGTGCGCCGCCGCATGGACCGACTCGCCCTCTACCCGGCCAAGCACTTCGTCACGCCCGAACCGCGGATGAAGGCCGCGCTGGCGGGCATCCGCGCGGAGTTGCGCGAGCGGCTCGACCTCTTCCGGCGCGAGGGCAAGCTGCTCGAGGCCCAGCGCCTGCAGCAGCGGACCGAGTACGATCTAGAGATGCTGGGCGCCATCGGCACCTGTCCCGGCGTGGAGAACTACTCGCGGCACCTCTCGGGGCGGGCGCCGGGGGAGCGGCCGGGCTGCCTGCTCGACTACTTCCCCAAGAACCGGGCACCCGGCGGGGCCGGGTCGGGATCGGGCTCGCCCGACTTCCTGCTGGTGATCGACGAGTCGCACGTCACCGTGCCGCAGATCGGTGGCATGTACGAGGGCGACCGCTCGCGCAAGCAGACGCTGGTGGACTTCGGCTTCCGCCTGCCCTCGGCGCTGGACAACCGGCCGTTGCGCTTCGCCGAGTTCCAGGAGCAGGTCGGGCCGACGCTCTATGTCTCCGCCACGCCCGCCGACTACGAGCTGCAGAAGTGCCGGGGCGTGGTGGTGGAGCAGGTCATCCGGCCCACCGGCCTGGTGGACCCCGAGGTCGTGGTCAAGCCGGTGGACAACCAGGTGGACGACCTGCTCGAGGAGATCCGCGTGCGCGTGGCGCGACGCGAGCGCGTGCTGGTGACCACACTCACCAAGCGCATGTCCGAGGACCTTACCGCCTACCTGGGCGAGAACGGCGTCAGGGTGCGCTACCTGCACAGCGACATCGACGCGCTCGAGCGGGTCGAGATCCTGCGGGGCCTGCGCCTCGCCGACTTCGACGTGCTGGTGGGCATCAACCTGCTGCGCGAGGGGCTCGACCTGCCCGAGGTCACGCTGGTCGCGATACTCGACGCGGACAAGGAGGGCTTCCTGCGCTCGGAGCGCTCGCTCATCCAGACCGCCGGGCGCGCGGCGCGCAACGTGAACGGACGCGTCATCCTCTATGCCGACCGGGAGACCGACTCGATGCGCCGCGCGCTCGAGGAGACCCGGCGGCGCCGCGAAAAGCAACTCGCCTGGAACGCCGCGCACGGCATTACGCCGCGGACCATCGTGAAGAGCGTGGACCAGGTGCTGCAGGCCACGGGTGTGGCCGACGCCGTCCGCGGCGGGGAGGAGGA
>Ga0315286_10006064_pt1 | contig 11722 bp, 9 predicted proteins | sample YL17G10_0_MG_FD_205038 | JGI IMG/M metagenome (GOLD analysis project Ga0315286, IMG submission 205038) | Sediment microbial communities from Yellowstone Lake, YNP, Wyoming, USA - YL17G10_0 | ecosystem: Environmental > Aquatic > Freshwater > Lake > Sediment | place: USA: Wyoming | collected... | reverse complement strand
GCTCAAGGAGGTTGTCCAGGCCGCCCACCTTGTAAGTCGCGAAGATCCACGGCTCACCGGGGAACCACCCCGAGGCCATCCGGTGAGGGCGCCCTCCGAAGCTGGTAAACGCCACGGCCGTCTTCCGAGGCCGAGGAGCGAGGTCAGAGTGGATCCGCAGGCTGTCGAGGTCGGCCCCGAGCGACCGGTACCACTGCCGGGTCAGGGGTTCGAGCTGCTCGCGCGGAATCCGAGGTGAGAGCCGGCGCGACGCTTCCCCGACGAAGTAGTGGTAGTCCCAGGGCTCCAGCGTGGTATCGGGCTGGGTCGCCCGCCAGGTCTCCAGGATCCGCAACAGCCAGGTCTCGACTGAGTCCAACGGCAGCCCCAACGTCAGCGCCCGGATCGCCTCGGGCTGGTCCGACCTCGAACGGAACCTTCGGACCCGCTCACGAGTGAGTTGCCGCCACGGACTGAGCGAATCCCCGGCACCATTCACCGAGCGCCAGACTGGCTGGAGCGCAAGAAACAGCCGCCGGCGTTCGGACCGGGCATCGGTCGTCGCGAGCATGGAGAGCACCGTGAGCCGGTCGAGCCGGCGCCCCTGGTAGGGAATGCTCGCGGCCGCCTCGGTGTAGCAGGTCATGATCCGGTCCGACAGGGCGGTGACCCCGTCGGAATCCGCCAGCACCCGGGCCGGAGCATAGCGGCAGAAGCCATGTTCCACGTCCAGGTCTTCGGCCCCGCTCACGGCCGCGATGACATCGCCCGGGGTCTTGACGTTGGTGACGGCCGCCAGGTTGGCCCTGATCACCCGAACGACCCGCCGGTCCTCGGCTCCCATCGGGAGGGTGTCCAGCAGGGTCACCAACCGCTCGGTACTGTCCTTCCAGCCAAGCAGGGCCCTGATCCTGGGCGTTCCTGGCATCGTGTCCAACCCGCGTGCCCGGCCTACCATGATGGTATCCGCCAGATTCCGAGCCCGGAAGAAGGCGGATTCGGCCGCGGCCAGGGAACCTGACACGGCAGGCGGCGCCGGCCGTGAGCACGCCGATGCCATCAGCAAGGCGGCCAGCGCCCACCCGGCGGGCTTCACTCCACGCGCCAGGTGTGGGCTCCATGGAGCAAGGCATTGAAGTCCGGCTTCGTCGTCCCCCGCTCTTCCTCGATCTGCGCGTAGAGCTCGCGCTCGTAGCTGGGCGCGGGACTATCGTAGAGCACCCCGATCGCCATCGGGAAGTCGGGCGGCTGCAGGTCCGCCAACATCGTGGCGAGCAGCCGGTTGGTCTGGTCGTGCACCAGGATGTCGTCGGCCGTCACGCCGTTCTCGCCGACCGTGACGACCTCGAGCTCGAGCAGATGCGGTTTCAACCTCAACCCCTGCTTCCGGTCCACACCAAAGCGGAGCGGCGCTCCGTGCTCGACGTGGATCTGCCGGCCCGGCGCCACCTCCCTGGCCGTGAACTCCTCGAACACGCCGTCGTTGAAGACGAGGCAGTTCTGGAAGATCTCGACGAAGGCGGCGCCCTGGTGCGCATGGGCCCGTTTCAGCACCTCGACCAGGTGGGCCTGGGCGGTGTCGATTGACCGGGCCACAAACCGCGCCCCGGCACCCAGCGCGAAGTTGCCGGGCTTCAGTGCCGGGTCGATCGAGCCGCGCGGGGTGGTCGGCGTGCGTGTCCCTCGCCGGGAAGTCGGTGAGGCCTGGCCCTTGGTCAGTCCGTAGATCTCATTGTTGAAGAGCAGGATCTGCAGGTTGATGTTCCGGCGGAGAGTATGCAGCATGTGGTTGCCCCCGATGCTCAGGCCATCGCCGTCACCGGTGATCAGCCAGACGTCGAGACCGGGGTTGGCAAGCTTGACGCCGGTGGCGATGGCGGGCGCGCGACCATGAATGGTGTGGAACCCGTAGGTGGCCATGTAGTACGGAAAGCGCGACGAGCACCCGATGCCCGACACGAACACCGTCTTGTGCCGCTCCGCCCCGAGGTCGGCGAGTGTCTTCTGTACGGCCTTGAGGATCGCGTAGTCGCCGCAGCCGGGGCACCACCGCACCTCCTGGTCGGAGGCGAAGTCCCTGGGCGCCAGCGGGCTGGCGGGAAGCGTCGCGGTCATGGTCAATTCTCCAGCGCCGCGCGGATCGCGGCCGTCAGCTCGGACACCTTGAACGGCTTGCCATTGACCTTGTTCACTCCCTGCGCGGGCACCAGGTAGGTGCTGCGCAGGATCGCGACCAGCTGGCCGGTGTTCATCTCGGGGACCAGAACTTTCTGGTAGCGTCGGAGCAGGTCGCCGAGGTTCTTCGGGAACGGGTTGAGATAACGCAGGTGGATGTGCGAGACGTCCATCCCCTGGGCCCGGGATTGCAGGATCGCCTTCCGGATGGGGCCGTAGGTCGATCCCCAGCCGACCAGCACGAGGGCACCATGGTCGGTCCCGGACTCCACCGCCTGTTCGGGGATGTCGTCGGCAATCCGCGCAATCTTGGCCGCGCGGGTATCGGTCATCTTCTGGTGGTTCGCCGGGTCGTAGGAAATGTGGCCGGAATCGTAGTGCTTCTCGATGCCTCCGATCCGATGCTCCAGACCAGGGGTGCCCACCAGCGGCCAGACGCGGGCCAGCGTCTCGGGGTCACGGAGGAAGGGATGGAACCCTTCCGGATCGGTCTGGAAGCAGACCGGAAACCTGGTGATGGCCTCCAGGTCAGGCACCAGCCACGGCTCGGCCGCATTGGCGATGTAGCCATCGCTGAGCAGCATCACCGGCGTCATGTGCCGCACCGCGATCCGGACCGCCTCGATGGCCGTCTCGAAGCAGTCCGCTGGCGTGGATGAGGCCAGCACCGCCAGCGGCGCGTCGCCATTGCGGCCGTAGACCGCCTGGAAGAGGTCCGACTGCTCAGTCTTGGTCGGGAGCCCCGTCGAAGGACCGGCCCGCTGGGTATCGACCACCACCAGCGGCAGCTCGGTGCTGATGGCGAGGCCAATGGCCTCGGTCTTGAGGGCGATGCCCGGTCCCGAACTCGACGTGACGCCGAGCGCACCGGCATAGGACGCCCCGATGGCCGCGCAGACCGCCGCGATTTCGTCCTCCGCCTGGAAGGTGACGACGCCGAAGTGACGCAGACCCGCCAGGATATGGAGCAAGGAAGAGGCAGGCGTGATCGGATATGACCCGAAGAACAGCTTCTCGAGCCCGGCCGCCTTGACCCCGGCGAGCAGGCCGTAGGCGAGCGCTTCGGCGCCGCTCACGGTGCGATAGAGGCCGGGAGCCAACTGGCCCCGGCTGACGTGGTAGCCCTGGATGTCCAACGACAGCTCCGCCGTCTCGCCGAAAGCGTGCCCGGCCTTGAGCGCGGCGATGTTCGCCTCCGCGATCGGCGGGGCCTTGGCGAACTTCTTCCGCAGCCAGGCGATGGTCGTCTCCTGTTCGCGCCCGTACATCCACAGCATCAAGCCCAACGCCCACATGTTGCGGCAGCGAAGCGCCTCTTTCGAGCTGACGCCGTACTCCTTCACGGCAGCCTGGGTGAGCTTGGCGATGTCCAGGGGCAGCAGCCGATAGGGCGCCAGCAGATCGCCCTCGAGCGGACTGGCCTGGTACCCTGCCTTCTCGAGGTTTCGCGGCGTGAAGGCCCCGGTGTCAACGACCACGAGGCCGCCCAGGTCCAGGTCCGGCAGGTTGACGGAGAGCGCCGCGGGGTTCATCGCGACCAGGACGTCGAGCGTGTCGCCGGCGGTCAGGATGTCCCGGGCACCGAAGTGGATCTGGAAGGAGGAGACCCCGTAGGTGGTCCCGGCTGGCGCCCGGATCTCGGCCGGGTAATCCGGGAAGGTGGCCAGATCACTGCCGGCGAGAGCGGTCTCCATGGTGAACTGGGTACCGGTCAGCTGCATCCCGTCCCCGGAATCACCGGAGAACCGAATGACCACCGAGTCGCGACTCTCGCGCTCGGCCGGGGAATCAGTGGGAACGGTTGTCGTCATGCAGGGCGCCTGAGCGGGGTGAGTGGGTTCCTCGAGTGCTAGAAGATAACGCCACCCCTCAGGGCCGGAGCACCAGAGACTACGGCCTCTTCACCCCCGACGGTGAGTTCCGGGCGACCGTGGAGTTGTCGCCCACCTGTCCTTCCTGGTTCCGGCCCCAGCAAATGGCGCTGCCCGCGGTGCTTCGCGCGCAGGTGTGCTCCCCACCGGCGGCGATATCGGTGAACCGCGCCCCGCCGACCACTGCCACCGGCGCGGTGCGCTGGGTGGTGGTACCGTCCCCCAGGCGGCCGGAGCCGTTCGAGCCCCAGCAATAGGCCGTCCCGTCAGCCTGCAGCGCGCAGGTGTGCGCGAAGCCGGCGCTGAGCTTGTCGAAGACCTTGCCGCCCGCTGCCGCAACCGGAACGGTCTGTTGGGCCGTTGCCGCGCCCGTGCCCAACTGACCCGAACTGCCGTCCCCCCAGCAGAGGGCCACCCCAGCGGTGGTCAGGGCGCAGGTGTGCGAGCCGCCGGCTGCCACGGTCGCATACGCCACGGTGCTCGGGTTCGAGATCGGCGTCGGCACGAGCCGATCGGCCGTCGTGGCGTCACCGAGGCGGCCGTTCTGATTGAGCCCCCAGCAGAGGACGACTCCATCGTTGCGCACGGCGCAGCTGTGGGCATCGCCCACAGCAACCGCGGTGAACACCTCCCCACCGGCGACTGCCACCGGGAGGATCGCCCCTTGCGTCCCGCCGTAACCAAGCCGGCCATTACCACCGCCGCCCCAGCAGTAGATGAGCCCGTCGGTGCGCAGACCGCAGGTATGGAGCAACCCCGCGGCCAGCTGGCGGAAAGAGTGCCCGCCTTTGACCGGCGCGGGAAACGCACGCGAGACCGTGGAGCTGTCCCCAAGTTGCGCCGAGTTGTTGACTCCCCAGCACCATGCCTGGCCGTCGGACGTGAGGCCGCAGCTATGAGCCCGGCCCGCAGTGATCTGGGTGAAGACCGGGCTGCCCAGAACGGCCACGGGAACCGAATCGGGAGAGACCGTGCCGCTGCCAAGCTGCCCGAGACTGTTGTCGCCCCAGCACCGGGGCCCGCTGACGGTGGCGCCACAGGTGTGGATCCCGCCAGCCGCAATAGCGGTGACCGGAAAATCCACGCCGGTGGCTTCGACGGTCACTGATGGTGCACCCTGACGGGACGCGACCAGGGTGTTCGCCCCAGGCGCGAGACCCAACCGCCAGGTACCGACGCGGGCCACGCCGGCGCCGTCTGATACCGCGGTACCGCCGGTAATAGTGCCGCTGCCGGAGCTGACCGTAAACACGATGGCGAGCCCCGCGATGGTGTTGCCGAAGGCATCGGCCACTTGTACTGCAGGAGAGACTGGCACCGACGACCCGATCGTCGCGCTCTGCCCGGCGCCTTCGACCAGGGTCAGACGTGCCGCAGGGCCGACCACCCCGGTTGCCGAGAACGTGAGCTGAGTGCCGGCCAGACCCGCCGCCGCCGCCGTCAGCACGTTGGATCCAGCCGCGGGACCAAGGGTCCAGCGCTCAACCGCCGCCACGCCCTGGTCGTTGGTGACGGTGCTGCCACCGGTGACCGTCCCACCACCAGCGGAGACCGTGAAGGTGACATTCACTCCGGCGACGGGATTGTCGCTCTGGTCGGCGACGCGCACGGCGGGTGCCACGGAGGTCGCGGTGCCCGCCGGCACGGTCTGGTTGTTCCCGGCGGATACGGCCACCGTCGCCGCGGGTCCGGGACCGACGTTGATCTCCTGGGATATCACAGCCGAGAGCCCTGAGGAACTGAAGCGGATCGTCCGGGGCCCGGTCGGCCCCGTGAGGGTCAGATCCTGGAACGCCGCCCGTCCATCGCCATCGGTCCGGACGCCTGTCGCACCTGTCAGCGTTCCTGTGCCACTACCCAGGGAGGCGGTCACCAGGAGGCCACGCACGCTGATCGGGACACCCGCGGCGTCACCCACCTGGACAATGGGCTGGGTCGTCAGCGCGATGCCGGCCGCCGCCGTCGCAGCCGGTTCGGTCAGCAGACCGAGTCGGGCGGGGACCGCCGGGGCGGTGCCGGAGTCGCTGCCACCGCACGCCAGGACGCTCGAAGCGAGGCCGGCGGCAACTGCGGCAGCGAAGCGGAAGGATCTTGGTGACATATGCACGAGAGCCGATGTGGGTATCTTGTAACAAGATAGCAAGTTTCGGACCCCTTCGCGGATGGATGATGGTGCCATGCCCGAGCCCCACCTCGACCCCCAATGGACCGTAAACGAGACGATTCGGCGGTTCCCGGCTACCGTTGCAGTATTTAACGTCTTCGGGATTGACGCCTGCTGCGGCGGCAGCGTGCCACTGGCGGAGGCCGCCCTGCGGGACGGGACTGACCCGGACGCCTTAGTGCAGGCGCTTCGGGAGGCCGTGAGGGCCGCATGAACATCGTGGCCCTCCCGGCCGCTGCGGCCTCCGCACGGTCGGCGCGACCGGATCGGGCCGCCACCGCCATGCTCTTCGACTCCGCCGATCTGCGGGTCGTCATTTTTCGTCTTGATCCGGGGCAGCAGGTGGCCAAGCATACCAGCCCATCGACCGTGGCCCTGGCCGTGATCGCCGGGGACGGATGGGTGTCTGACGCGGACGGGGAGCGCGCCGTGGCGACGGCGGATCTGGTGACGTACGGGCCAAATGAACCCCACGGCATGCGGGCCGGCGAAAGACGGCTGGTGCTGCTCGCGATGATTGCGCCAAGGCCGGGAGACCGCTGATGGACTGGTTCTCGCTGCGCTTCCTCAAGGCCGGCCTGGTCTGGCTCGGCCTCGGCGTACTGTTCGGGCTGGCGATGACGGTGTACCCCGGCTGGGTGGTCTTTCGGCCGGTGCACGCCCACCTCAACCTGCTGGGCTTCGTCGCGATGATCATCTCCGGCGTGGCCTATCACGTCATCCCCCGGTTCACGGGGCATCCGCTCCATAGCCCGCGGCTGGCCGGAGCCCACTGGTGGCTGGCCAATGTCGGCCTCGTGGTGCTGACCAGCGGCTTCTGCCTCAGCCTCCGGTACGGACCACGGTTCGCGCCGATCAGCATGGTCGGCGGCACCCTGTCGGCCCTCGCCGCCTGGGCCTTCATCTACAACATGTGGCGTACCATCGACGGCCGCCGCCAGGTGCCACCGCCCCCGACCCCGGCCCGCCGTCTGAACGTCATAGATCAGTAGGCGAGACACCGATGCGCACCCCGCCGGAACTCCTGATCCTGCTCGACGGGCTGGCAGAGGGCTTCGACCGGCGATCCTGGCACGGCACCAACCTGCACGGTTCGATCCGGGGGCTGGGGACGGAAGAGGCTGCCTGGCGCCCCCGGCCGACGCGACACAACATCTGGGAGTTGATCGGCCACACCGCCTACTGGAAGTACGCTGCGACGCGCCGGATCACTGGCGCCACGCGCCGCAGCTTCCCGCTCAAGGGGTCGGACTGGTTTCGCCGGCCCCAGCTCGGCACGAAGCTGGAGCTCGCCGCCGACATCGCGCTGCTGCGCGCCTGCCACCGGAAGCTGGTCGAGGCGGTCCGCGCCATACCGGCTCACCGGCTGGCCAAGCGCCAGGGGCGGACGCGCTACACCTGCGCCGAGGTCATCCGCGGCATCATCGCGCACGACCTCTATCACGCCGGGCAGATCCAGTTGCTCAAGCGGATGTACCGGGATCACCAAGGGGTGTGACGTGCCTGCCTTCTACTACATCAGCGTCACCATCCACCTGCTGGCCGCGTTCCTGTGGCTGGGCGGGATGCTCTTCCTGGCGGCGGTCGGGGCCCCGGTGCTCCGCACCGTCGAGCCGCCCGAACTCCGGCAGCGCCTCTTTCACCTGCTCGGGACGAAGTTCCGGGCGCCGGGCTGGATTGCCATCGCCACGCTCCTGGTCACCGGAACGATCAACCTGTACGCCCGCGGATTGCTCCAGTGGGACGGCGCGCTCGGCAGTCAGGCGTTCTGGGTCACCGGCACCGGCAGGGCGCTGGCCGTGAAACTGGTGGCGGTCGCGGTGCTGGTCGCGACGAGCGCCGTCCACGACTTCGCGCTGGGGCCGGCCGCCGGGCGCGCGGTCCCCGGCTCCCCGGAAGCGATCGCCCTGCGGAGAAAGACGGCCCTGCTCGGCCGGCTGAGCGCGGTCACCGGCCTGGTGCTGATCATGGCTGCCGTGCGACTGACGAGAGGATAGACCCGGGCTGGCCGCCTGCCATGATGGGGTAGGCCAGTCGACCGGTGCGGTACATCCGGTCCGCCCCGGCGTAATAGGAGATGGCGTCCTGAATCAGCCGGAGGTCCGTCGCATCCAGGATGGCGCGTCGGTGCTGCTGGCCGGTTGCCTGGTCGAGGCTGTAGACCGCCGCCATGCGCCGCGGCCCGAGCACGGCCATCCGGCCCCCGCGCAACAAGGCGAGTTCGTTGTTCTCGGTCATCAGGGCGCGACCGTTGGCCTCCGGAGCCCGCAGCGCATCCTGTCCGAAGAACCGTGATGTGTAGCTCTCGTTGAGCACGCCCAGGATCGTCGGCGCCACGTCCATCGAGGAGGTGACGGTCTGGATGCGTCGCCCGGAGGGGAGGATGGCCGGCGCGTAGAGCAGGATCGGAACTTCGTAGCCCGGCATGGGAATCTCGGCCGGACCATAGACGTGGGGACCATGGTCGCCGAGCACGACGAACAGCGTCCTGTCGAAGTAGGGGCGGGTGCGCGCCTGCGCGATGAACCGCCCCAAGGCCCAGTCGGCGTAGCGCACCGCATTTTCCTGCCGGTGTTGGGCCGGGTCGGCGGCGATCCGCCCGGCCGGGTACGAGTAGGGTGGATGATTGGAGACCGTCAGGAGCAAGGCAAAGAAGGGGCGGCCGGTCTGCGAGAGGGAGTCCATCTCGGACAGGGCTCGGTCGAACAAGACCTCGTCGGCAACTCCCCAGGCCGTCTGGAAAACCTTCGATGGCAGGTCAGACTGGTCGACGATCCGCTCGACTCCATTGCCGCGGAGGAACGTATCCATGCCGTCGAAGCTGGCCCGCCCGGAGTAGAGGAACTCGGTGGCGTAGCCGCGGGCGCGCAGGATCGCCGGCAGCGTCGCCATGCCCACCGAGGCGGGCCGACGGATGATCGGGAGTCCGGGGAGCGGCGGGACCGAGGCACAGACGGCCTCGATCGCCCGGACGGTGCGGCTGCCGGTCGAGAAGGCCCGCGTGAACAGGGTGCCTCCTGCGATGAGCGCATCCAGGTTGGGTGTGGCCCGCGGCCCATCGGGATGGAGGCCGCCGACGAACCGGGAGCCGAGGCTTTCTTCGAGGATCACGACCACGTTGTGCCGGCGAGCCGCTCCCCCAGCCACGATGTGCCGCTCCACGGAGCCGGGAACAATAGGGGCACCATCCACTGCAGGATCCCGAAGCAACTCGTCCAGCCTGACATCGACGGCGCTGTCCGGCATCGTGGCGTAGACCCGCTCAAAGGAGGCGCTCCGGGCCCGGTACGCCATCCAGAGGGTGTAGTAGCCGTTGCCGGCGATCTGGTTGACTGCCCGGTCCTCGGAAACCCCCATCAACCCCGGGTCGACCAGGACGGAGAGGACGGCGAGCAGCCCGGCGTACGGCAGCAGGACCCAGGCGCGACGCCGCACCGACGTGGCAGTGCCCTCGCATCGGGCCCAGAGCCCGCGGGTCGCCCACAGGACCGTGGCCACGGCGAGCGCGACGCCGACAATGATCCGGCCGGTCGGATAGGTGTCCCAGATATCCGAGCCCAGCTCGTTCGGGGAGGCCAGCGCATCGACCACGATGACGCCGAAGCGGCCGTTGAACTCCGCGAAGAATCCGGTCTCGACGACGGCGATGAACAAGGCCACGTAGGAACCGACCACCAGGAGGGCGCCCCGGCCGACGCGAGCCGGCGGGCCACGGAAAGCCCGCGCCGGCAGGATGATGGTCAGGAGCATGACCGGCGCGCAGAGCCAGAGCGTGACGAGGAGATCGTAGACCAGCCCTACCCCGAGCACGGCCGGAAGGCGCCCGAGCGGGAAGCCGTAGCCGCGCGCCTGGAGGCCTACAAGGACCAGGCGGGTGAGGGACCCGATCACGACAAAGGTCGCGGCCAGGACCGCGACCAGAGCAAAGCGGCTCCGCTGGAGCCCGGGACCCCTCAATTCTTCATCAACCGCCATTGCACCTCACCAAGGGCCCCCGCCAGCTGGAGCAAGGCGGACTTGGCAATAATAGTCGAATCCCCTTCAATTTGAGTCAGTTGCGGCAGCCGGACTGCCTGCTTCCCATCCCATCACGACCGAGCCACCCCATGCTGACCGTACCATCCGCGCTCTGCCTGCTCGTCCTGGCGATGCCCCTCCCCGCGACCGCGCAACAGACCCCGGCACCCGCGCCGACCACGCCCTTCTCGGCGCTCAAGTACCGGAACATCGGGCCGGCGGCGGGCGGGCGAGTCTCTCGCGTGGCCGGTGTTCCCGGCGACCCGGCGACGTATTACGCGGCCACCGCCTCAGGCGGCGTCTGGAAGTCCAGCGATGGTGGCGTGAATTGGAAGCCCATCTTCGATGATCAGCCGACCAGCTCCACGGGGTCCATCGCCGTGGCGCCGTCCGATCACAACGTGATCTACGTCGGCTCGGGCGAAGCCAACATCCGCGGCAACGTCGCCGCTGGCAACGGCATCTACAAGTCCACCGACGGCGGCAAGACCTGGAGCCACGTCTGGGTCCAGGAGGGCCAGATCGGCACCATGGTCGTCCACCCGACCAACCCGGACATCGCCTTCGCGGCAGTCCTGGGCCATGCATTCGGCCCGAACCCGGAGCGCGGCGTCTATCGGACAACCGACGGGGGCAAGACGTGGCAGCAGGTACTCAAGAAGGATGTCAACACCGGCGCCAGTGACATCGCCATGGACCCGAACAATCCGCGGATCCTCTTCGCGGGCTTCTGGCAGGCACGCCGGTATCCGTGGGACCTCCAGAGCGGCGGTCCCGGCAGCGGCCTCCATGTGTCGCGCGATGGCGGGGACACCTGGAAGCAGCTCACCGGCGCCGGGCTGCCAAGCGGACCGTGGGGCAAGGTGGGCGTGGCCGTGGCGCCGTCAGACGGCCGACGGGTCTATGCCCTGATCGAGGCCGACAGCGGCGGGCTGTTCCGTTCCGAGGACGGAGGCGGCAGCTGGTCCCGCGTCTCCGCCGACCGGTCCATTCGCCAGCGGCCCTGGTACTACTCGACCCTGACCGTCAATCCGAAGAACCCGGACGACATCTGGTTCCCCCAGGTGCCGCTGCTCCATTCGATTGACGGCGGCCGGACGATCATCTATGCGCGGGGCTACTCGCACGGCGACAACCACGACCTCTGGATCGATCCCCAGAACCCGAGGCGGATGATCCTCGGCAACGACGGCGGCGTCAACGTGACCGTGAACGGCGGCGAGAGCTGGTTTGGCCCCTCGCTCCCCATTTCGCAGTTCTACCATGTCAGCGCGGACAGTCGGGCACCGTATTTCGTGGCCGGCGCGATGCAGGACCTGGGCACCGCGCAGGGCCCGTCGAACAGCCTGTATTACGGCGGCATCGCGCTCAGCGACTGGCACGCGGTCGGAGGTGGCGAGGCCGGCCAGGTGGTGTACGACCCCTCCGATCCCAACATCGTCTACGGCGGCGAGTACCTGGGCATCTGGACCCGGTACGATCATCGTACCGGCAACACCCGAAACGTGAGTGCGTG
>Ga0315286_10006062_pt1 | contig 11722 bp, 11 predicted proteins | sample YL17G10_0_MG_FD_205038 | JGI IMG/M metagenome (GOLD analysis project Ga0315286, IMG submission 205038) | Sediment microbial communities from Yellowstone Lake, YNP, Wyoming, USA - YL17G10_0 | ecosystem: Environmental > Aquatic > Freshwater > Lake > Sediment | place: USA: Wyoming | collected... | reverse complement strand
ACCGGGATTTCGTAGCTCAGGACCTGGACGACCGAGCGGAGGGCCCCCATGAGGGGGTACTTGGAGTTCGAGGCCCAGCCGCCGAAGATGACGCCGAACACCGCAATGGACGACAGGCCCATGATGATGAGGAGCCCGACCGGGCTCTCGGCGATCCACAGCGTCAAAGTGTAGCTTCCGATCCGGATCGGCTCGCCGAGCGGAACAAAGCAAAAAGCGAGCAGGGTGGAGAACATGACCAGGACGGGCGAGATGTTGAAGAGGAACTTGTCCGCCTGCCGCTGCATGATGTTTTCCTTGAAGAAGAGCTTGACGGCGTCGGCGACGGGCTGAAGGATGCCCTGGAAGCCGACCCGGTTCGGCCCTAGCCGGCTCTGCATCAGGGCCACGACGCGCCGTTCAAGCCAGATCATGACGACGACCATGAGCATGGGGTAAAGGATGACGGCGGCGATCTTGCCCACGGGGATGAGAAAATCGGCGACGAACGGCGTCATTTGTCGATCTCTCCGAGGACGATGTCGAGCGACCCGAGGATGCCGACGACGTCGGAAAAGAGGTTGCCCTTGCACATGTGCTCGAGCGACTGGAGGTTGATGAAAGACGGCGATTTCATCTTGACCCGCTCGGGCTTGTCCGTGCCGTTGGACTTGACATAAAAACCGAGGACGCCCTTGGGGGCCTCGATCGTGTGGAAGACCTCGCCCGGCGGGACCTTGAGAACCCGCGGCACCTTGGCCGAAATCTCGCCGGCGGGGAGACCGTCGAGCGCCTGACGGACGATCCGGATGCTCTGGATGATCTCCTCCAGCCGGATGATGTAGCGGTCGTAGACGTCGCCGTTCCGCCCGAGGGGGACGTCGAAGTCGAACTCGTCATAGGACGAATAAGGGATGTCCTTACGAATGTCCCAGGGGACGCCCGAGGCCCGGAGGGACGGCCCGGTCAGCCCATAGTCGACGGCGTCGCCGGCTCCGATGACTCCGACGCCTACGGTCCTTCCCTTCCAGATCCGGTTCTCGTCGAGCAGGGTCCGGATTTCCGCGAGACGTTTGGGAATCCCGTCGATGACCGTGCGGATGCGGGCGACGAGGGCCCCGTCCAGGTCATGGGGCACGCCGCCGATGCGGATGCCGTGGACGGTCAAGCGGGCCCCGCAGTATTCCTCGAAGATATCGAGGACGCCCTCCCGGGCCTCGAAGCCATAGAGCAGGACGGACATGGCCCCGATGTCGTTGGCCATGAACCCCAACCCGGCCAGATGGGAGGCCAGGCGCTGGAGCTCGGCCAGGACGATACGGATGTACCGGGCGCGCCTGGGGACTTCGATTCCCGCCAGCTTCTCCACGGCCAGGACGTAGCCGAGGTTGTTCGACAAGGCCGCGATGTAGTCCAGGCGGTCGGTCAGCGGGACGACCTGGCTGTAGGTCAGGTTTTCCCAGAGCTTCTCCATGCCCCGATGGAGGTAGCCGATGTCGGGCACGACGCGGAGAACGACCTCGTTATCCACGGCCAGCTTGAGGCGGAGGACGCCGTGGGTGCTGGGGTGCTGGGGCCCCATGTTGAGGTCGATCTCTCTAAGCGCCACCGTCCCTCCCTCCAAGGGGGAAGTCCTTGCGAAGCGGATGACCTTCGAACTCGTCCGGCATATAGATGCGGCGCAGGCCGGGGTGGCCTTCGAAACGGATACCGAACATGTCGAAAGCTTCGCGCTCGGCCCAATCGGCGGAGCGGTAGACGGGGACGGCAGAATCCAGAGCCTCGTTTTCACCGACGTCGACGGCCAGCCGGAGCCGGACGAAGCCGGGGAACTGGTAAAGCTGGTAGAGGGCGGTGAAGCGTTTCCCCCCATTGCCGGAGGAGCGGATGTTGTCGAGGACGATGATGTCGTCAAGGGCGTTGAAGCCCAGCTCGTCTTTGAGAAAAGAGAGGACGGCCGCGAGGTCCTCCTTTCTGAGACGGACGGCGAGCTCCCCTTTCTCGACGGCGCTCGACAGGACGGCTCCGGGAAATCGTTCGGCCAGAGAATCGGCGGCCTGCCGGAGCTCGGGGCGGTCAGCGGTTGTATCGGTCATCGGGGTGGAGGATCTCCTTGGTCGGGTGGCTGCGGGCGATTTTTTCCTGGAGCGTCATCAGCCCGTGGATCAAGCCCTGGGGCGTGGGCGGGCAGCCCGCGACGTAGACGTCGACGGGGATGATCTTGTCCACTCCCTGGAGGACCGAGTAGGTCGGGAACGGACCGCCACCGATCGCGCAGTTGCCCATGGCCAGGGCCCACTTCGGGTCGGGCATTTGGTCCCAGAGCCTGCGGATGATGGGGGCCATCTTATTCGTCACCGTTCCCGCCACTATGAACAGGTCGGCCTGCCGCGGCGAGGCCCGGAACAGCTCCATGCCGAACCGGGCGATGTCGAAGCGAGCGGCGGCCGTGGCGATCATCTCGATGGCGCAGCAGGCCAGCCCGGAGCCGAGTGGCCAAAGCGAGTTTTTCTGGGCCCAGGTGATGAACGTGTCCGCCCGGGCGAGAAGGAAGGGGGCCTTTTCGAGGGGCTCAGTCATCGCTCTTCCGGAACTCCAGGGCGCCGACCCGCCAGGCATAGACGTAGCCGAAGACAAGGATGACCAGGAAGACGACGACCTCGGCCAGGCCGAAAAGCCCGAGCTTGTCATGGACGATGGCCCAGGGGAAGAGGAAGAAGGTCTCGACTTCGAAAACAATGAAGACGAGGGTCAGGAGATAGAAGCGGATGGAGATGACATCGCGGGCCGTGGGGGTGGCCGGCTCCACGCCGCATTCGTAGGGCTCGCACTTGTCGCCGACGGGACGGCGGCGGTAGCGGATGAGGGCGATGAAGCCGAGGAGCCCGACCGAAAAGACGATCGAGATGACAAAGAACAGGAAGAAATACCAGTAATTCTTCATCGTTAGCGACCGCAGAGCACTCCTATATATGCCATATCTGGCCCGATTTTTAATTATATTAGCGGAGTGCTTGCTCTTTTTCAATAGAAATCCTATCATTTATATAGGATTTTAGGACGTTTTCAGGCTGGCTGGCTGGCCTATGGATTGACAAGCCGCCGCCAACTCGGATAAAAAAAGGGCTCCTGGACGTCAGGAGAGGAAGGAATCCCCGATGCTCGTCAAGATCAGCGTCGTCGGCGCCTACGCGGCGATGACGCTCGTCATCGGCTATCTCGGCCTGAAGAATACCCGGACGTTCGACGATTACTTCCTCGGCGGCCGCGCCGTCGGACCGTGGATGTCGGCCTTCACCTACGCCGCGGCCTACTTTTCAGCCGTCCTGTTCATCGGCTTCGCCGGAAAGGTCGGCTGGGGCTTCGGGCTGTCGGGGCTGTGGATCGCCCTGGGAAACGCCCTCGTCGGCGTTCTCGGCGTGTGGAGCCTCTTTGGCAACCGCATCCGGAAAATGTCCATCGAGCTCCAGGTCACGACCATGCCGGAGTTCCTGGAAAAACGTTACAACAGCCGGTTCCTGAAGCTCATCGCCTCGCTGGCCGTTTTTTTATTCCTCGTCCCCTACTCGGCAGCCGTTTTCATCGGCTTGTCTTATCTCTTCAAGGCAAACTTCGGTCTGGCCTACGGTACGGCCCTCGTGTTCATGGGCCTATTCACAGCGTTCTATCTCGTCCTCGGCGGCTACAAATCCATGACCATGATCGACGTCGTCTTCGGCATGATCATGTGTTTCGGCTCGGCCGTCCTCATCGGGAGCACGCTCCTGAAGGCCGGCGGACTAGGGAGTCTTGCTTCGGGCCTCGCAGCCATCGACCCCAGGCTAACCGCCGCCGTCGGCCCGGGCGGCGCCTGGCCGCTTTTCGCCCTCGTCTTCCTGACGAGTGTCGCCCCCTTCGCCATGCCCCAGCTCGTCCAGAAGTTCTACGCCATCAAGGACGAGCGGGCCATCCGGCGGGGGATGATCGCCTCGACCCTCTTCGCCGCCCTGATCGCGGGGACAGCCTACTTCACGGGAGCGGCGTCCCGGCTCTTTCTTACCCCGGACAGCACCCCCGCGGCCTTCGCCGGCGGCAAGCCCGTTTTCGACGTCCTGATGCCGGAGTTCCTGGCCAAGGTCATCCCGCCGTCCCTTTCCATCGTTATGATGCTCCTCATCCTCTCCGCGTCGATGTCGACGCTCGCCGCCCTCGTCCTGATCTCGAGCGCCTCGGTCGTCAAGGACCTCTACGCCGGTTTCGTCAATCCCGACGTCCCTGACCGGACGCTGACCCGGATGATGCGGATCGCGTCGGCCGTCTTCATCCTCCTCTCCGTCGTCCTGGCCTACCTCCGGCCAGCCACCATCGTCGCCATCCTGTCGGTTTCGTGGGGGGCGATCGGGTCGTTCTTCCTCGGGCCGTTCGTCTGGGGTCTTATCAGTAAAAAGGTGACGAAATTCGGTGCTTTGACGTCGGCGATCCTCGGCCTCGGGACATGCCTGGGCCTCGCCATCGCCGGGATGGCCCCGGCGGAAGCGGGAACGATCGGGATGATCGTTTCGCTCGCCGTCAACCCGCTGGCCAGTCTCGCCGGGTAACGGCCGTCAATAGCGGAAGATCATTTCGAACTGCAGCCAGTTGTAGCTCGCGGCCCCCGGAAAGTAAAAACTCCCCGGAATGAAGTGTTCCCAGATCACGCGGCCCGAGAGGAACTTGCTGATCTTATAGTTCAAACGGCCCTTGAGGAGGGTGCCGCGCCCAAGACCGGTACCGCCGGGAAACACTCCCGGCTGCGCTTCGACCGCGCCCATGCGCTGGAACATCAGCAAACCGTCGGACCGGCTGCCGAAATCGAGGGCAAGGGAACCGTAAAGGGACGTCAGGTTGCTCCAATAAGACGGGCGGCTCTCCCGGGTGAGCGTGTAGATGTAGCTCTCGCTCCATTTCGGCCAGCGGCTGAATATGGGGTCCCAGCCTTCGATCGTCTCCGTCCCGGGACGGTCGCCGCTGAGATATATGCCGCCGACGACGACCGTCTTGAGGAGAGGCAGAGCACCGGTGATGTCGTAGTCGAGATGGACGATCCCGCCGAAGGCCGAGCGTCCGGCGTCGCCGTGGGTGCCCGTCTGCAGCGCGCCTTCCGCGGTCAGCGCGAGGCGGCGGACGAGGGGGGCCTGGCCCCGGAGGCCGAACGTGTCGATCCTTTCCGCGACGGGGAAGAGTTCCGTTCCCTCCGTCGTTTTTCGGACCGCGTAGGCATCGATCCTGGCTTTACCGAACGCCCCGGAATAGTAGAGGGCCAGGGCGTTCTCGGGCTGCTCGGCCAGCGGTTGGGGACGCTCGTTGATCAAGGGAAGATATGTATCGGTCGTCTCCTGGGCGTGGAGGAAAAAAGTGAGCTTGTGGTTCTTGTGGAGGTCGGCGTCGACGCGGAGGGCGTTGAAGTAATAGGAACGGGAGCCGTCGCCCGGCGTGCCGTCGGCGATGACGAAGCCCTCGCCCAGGTTGATGTCCTGCCGCCCGGCCGTGATGGTGAACGGCAGGCGTCCGGGGATCGTCCACTTGATAGAGAGGTTGTCGAAGAAGATTTCGTGCCAGTTGAACGCCCGGTCCTTGGGGGCCAGGAAGACGCGGAATTCGTTCGTGATCTTGCCCAGGATCTCGAAGTTCTTCGCCACCCGCCAGTTCAGGCCGAGGGTCGTCCTGTTCCGGGTGTAGGCCACGCCGTCGCCGGCCGTGTCGTCGAGGCTGACCGCGTTGTCCCAGGCCTCGAAACGGAAACGCTCGACGAAGATGAGCTTCAGGCGCGGCGCCGGCTTGTCTTCGGCCCTGACGAAAGGCGAGAGGACCGCCGCCGCGACGAGACTCCAGATGATCGCTTTTCTCAACATGACTCCAATCCTATCCTAATAATGGAAATCATTTTAACACAAGCCGGAGGACGGGAGGAAGAATGGCGGTCAGTAAAGCCCGGTCGAGCCGAAGCCGCCTTCGCCACGCGATGTGCCGTCAAGCGAGCCCGATTCGACGACCTCGACGGCCGCGACCGGCTGGACAAGCATCTGGGCGATCTTCATGCCCTTGCGGAGCGCGAACGGAACGGCGCCGAGGCTGATCATGACGACCTGGACCTCGCCCCGGTAGCCGGAGTCGACGACGCCGGCCAGGCGGTGGACGCCCTGGAGCGAAATACCGCTCTTGTCCCAGACGAGCCCGACATGGCCGGCCGGAATGGCGACCTGGATCCCGGTCGGGACGGCGAAGACTTCACCCGGCCCGAGCTCGCGGTCGACGACGGAGAAAAGGTCCAGTCCGGCATCGCCGGGGTGGCCGTAGACGGGGAGCTTGGCCTCGGGGTGAATACGCTTGACTCGGAGTTCCATGGCGACCTCTTTCATTCAGAGGGACAGTCCCGCATTGCGGGCAGTCCCCCTTTCTATTCCGGTCCCTCGATCCGGACGTCCTGAAAATACGGCTTGGCCGCGGCGACGATGTCCTCGAGTTCGGCCCGGCTGAACGGTTTGACCTCGAGGAAAGCGGGATCGATCGTCGTCTGGGGCACGAATTGCTGGATGAGGTAGTTGGCCGCCCCGTTGAGCCATTCGCCGATCTTGACGACGTCCTCTTTTCCGACCAGGCCCGGGACGACCGTCGTCCGGAAAGTGTACCGTACGCCCGAGTTCCTCAGGACGTCGGCGCTCCTGACAATGCTCTCGACGTCGACGTTCGAGCGGGTCACCTCGCGGTAGCGCTCGAGGGGGGCTTTGACGTCCATGGCCACCCAGTCGAGGAGCCCGGCGGTGAGAAGCCCCTCCAGGCGCTCCGGAAAGGAGCCGTTGGTGTCCAGCTTGACGAGCAGACCCCGCTCCCGGACGACACGGATGATGTCCTCGATGTCTTCGTGGAGGAGGGGCTCCCCGCCCGAGAGGCAGACCGCCTCGAGCCAGCCCTTCCGGCCGTCGAGGTAGGACAGGAAGATATCGACCGGCATCGTTTGAATGCTCTCCGGCCTCAGGACGAGGTCCGCGTTGTGGCAGTAGGGGCAGCGGAACGTGCAGCCGCCGAGGAAGACCGTCGAGGAAATATGGCCGGGGAAGTCCCGGCTCGAGAACTTCTCTATCCCCTTGATTTCGACCACCCGTCGAACTCCTCGGTCGAGTTGATCACGGCCCGGACGATGCCCTGGGTGTGGGCGACGAGGGTGGGCAGGATGATCGCGCCCTTGTCGTCCCTCTTGATGACGTTGATGAACTCGCGGATCTTGGCCTTGCCCAGGGGCTGGGTCAGGTTGTACTCCGCGTATGCGGTCTCCGTTTCGGCCAGCCTCTTCTTCAGCGCCTCGCACTTGTTGCAGGTGGGGTAAGTAAAGAGCAAGTAATCCATATCGTCACTGCCTCATCGGAAATATGCCGGGACTCAGGCGATCTTGTTGTAGGGCGTCCGGTCCTCGAACTCCTGCTGCTTCCCGTCGTTCCAGGTCCGGACCGGCCTCATGTAGCCGACGATGCGGCTGTAGACCTCGGTCTCGTCGCCGCAATCCGGGCACTGGGAGTGCCGGCCGCGGAGGTAGCCGTGGTTCATGCAGACGCTGAACGTCGGGGTGATGGAGAAGTACGGGAGCTTCGTCTGGGCGATCCTCTGGACGAGCTTCTTGCAGGTCTCGCCGTCGATGGCCTCGGGCAGGAAGGCGTGGAAGATCGTCCCGCCGGTGTAGAGCGGCTGGATCTCCCCCTGGTGCTGGATGGCTTCGAAGATGTCCCGGGTGGCGTCGACGTTGAGCTGGGTGGAGTTGGTGAGATAGGGGTACTTCTCCGTGCCCGACGTGTGGATCCGGGGGTATTTCTGCCTGTCGAGCCGGGCCAGGCGGTAGGCCGTGGATTCCGCCGGCGTCGCCTCGAGGTTATAGAGGTTGCCCGTCTCCTCCTGGAACTCACGCAGGGCGCCGCGCATGAAGTTGAGCGTCTCGACGGCGAAATCGCGGCCTTCGGGGGTGCCGATGCCCTTCTTCAGGAAGTTCATGCAGGCCTCGTGCATGCCGCAGATGCCGATCGTCGAGAAGTGGTTGTCGAAGTGGCCGAGGTAGACCTTGGTGTAGGGCATCATGCCCTTGGCCAGCATGTTGTTGACGATCTCGCGCTTGGTTTCGAGCGTTTCCTTGGCGATGGTCATGAGCTCCTTGAGGCGGGCGAAATAGTCGTCTTTGGACGTGGCCTCGAAGGCGACCCGGTTGAGGTTGACCGTGACGACACCGACGGATCCCGTCGAGTCGCCCGGGCCCCAGATGCTCCCCGGCCGGCGCATGAGCTCGCGCTGGTCGAGGTTGAGCCGGCAGCACATGGCCCGGATGTCGCCCGGATTTATGTTCGTCCCGATGTAGTTCTGGAAGTAAGGGATGCCGTACTTGGCCGTGGCGTCGAAGAGGAGCTTAGCCTTGGGGGAATCCCAGTCGAACTCGCGGCTGAGGTTGTAGGTCGGGATGGGGAAGGTGAAGACCCGGCCCTTGAGGTCGCCGTCGATCATGATCTCGAGGAAGGCCCGGTTGATCCAGTCGACCTCCTTCTGGTAGTCGCCGTAGCAGGTGTCGAGCTCCACGCCGCCGACGATGGCGCGCTTATTCTTCATGTCCTCGGGGATCGTCCAGTCGAAGGTCAGGTTGGAGAAGGGGGTCTGCCAGCCCCAGCGGCAGGGGACGTTGAGGCCGAAGATGAGCTTCTGCATGTCCTGCTTGACGTCTTCGTAGCTGAGACGGTCGTGGCGGACGAAGGGCGCGAGGAAGGTGTCGACGCTCGAGAAGGCCTGGGCGCCGGCGAACTCGGCCTGCATCGTCCCGATGTAGTTGACCATGTGCAGGGTCAGGGTGTCGAGGTGCTTGGCCGGGTTGGAGTGGATCTGGTTCGGGACGTGGCCGAAGCCTTTTCGGATAAGGTTCTCGAGCGACCAACCGGCGCAGTAGCCGACGATGGGGTAGCTCAGGTCGTGGATGTGGAAGTCCCCTTCTTCGTGGGCCTTCTTGGCCCGTTCGGCGTAGATCTGGTTGAGGGCAAAGTTCGACAGGACCTCGCCGGAAACGCGGGCGTTGAGGCCGGCGAAGCTCATGACGCCCTCGTTCGAGTTCTCCCGGATCTTCCAGTCGGCGTTGCTGAGGTAGTCCTTGACCAGCCGCTCGAGGTTGAGCCCGATCTTCTTGGCCTCGCGGATACCCTTGTGCTTCTCGCGGTAGAGGATGTAGGTCTTGGCGACCTCGTGGTAGCCCTGCTTCATGAGGACCATCTCGACGATGTCCTGGATCTGCTCGACGGACGGGACGGTGTAGCCGCCGAACTTCTCCTCGATCATGAAGCAGACGATGTCGGAGGCGGTCTTGGCGATCGTCCGGTCCTTGATGCCCTGGGTCTGCAGCGCCTTGAAGATGGCGTTGGTGATCTTCTCCTGGTTGAAGTCCGCGACACTGCCGTCTCTCTTCTTGATCCTGCCGACCGTGCTGACCATGAGCCGCCTCCTTCTTCTTTTCCCCTGCTCACAAGCCTGGGATTTTCGCACGCGACGTGCTAAAATCAATCTTTCCAGAAACCATGGCGAAAACTAACAGACTTTCGGCCATATCCCATATATTGTGGAGCTTTTTAAGGAAAATACCAAATATTGTACTTTCCGAGCAGACTCTACACCCTTGAAAACGGCTTTGTCAAGCCCATTTTCAGATAATTTTTTAAGTTATTGAGGCGGCAATGGATATTATCGAAATTCGGACGCGGGCCAAGGAAGAATTCTTCGATTTGACGGCCGAAGTCGGCCGGGTCGCGGCGGCGTCGGGGGTCGCAAGCGGCGTGTGCGTCGTCGCCGTCCCCCACACCACGGCAGGGATCACCGTCAACGAGAACGCCGACCCGGACGTGAGAGCGGACTTGCTGATGACGCTGCGGCGGATCGTGCCCGACACCCTCCCCTATGCCCACGCGGAGGGGAATTCCCCGGCCCACGTCAAGGCCGCGCTCGTCGGGTCATCGGTGAGCCTCATCGTCGAGGACGGGCGTCTACGGTTGGGAACTTGGCAGGGCGTTTTCTTCTGCGAGTTCGACGGGCCCCGGACGCGGAAGGTGTGGGTCCAGGTTATCGGCTAACAAAGAGGGACAGTCCCATCTGGCAGCGGACGGCATCCTTGCGGGAGACTGTTGCGAGGGACTGTCCCCCGCCGGGCCGGGGACATGTGCCTATGGTACGTGTCCCCACTCTTTCTTCAGGCCGGGGACATGTACCTATGGTACGTGTCCCCACTCTTTCTTCTTCCGGGAGCAATCCGCCGACGGACGGCGATGATGGCCTTTTACTACGGGGAGCGGTAAATACTTTGCATAATCCTTGCTGCTCCGCGAGTACTAGCCGGGCTATAGAGAAATCTGAAGACATCTATTTTCTGCCCGGCTTAGTAAACAACACATCGGCATTTTTATGAATAAGTCAGGTTAGGGCATTTCATGGCCCGGTCTCCCGTATCTGTTGTTCGGAGAAAGATAGCACCGAAGCGGGGGAAAATCAAAGGAATCAGAGAGGATCAGGAATAGCCGTCTTTACGGTGCTTGACCCGCTCGACGACGTCATAATTCACTTTAACGGCCAGAGTGGTTTTTTGCTCTTTCATCACTCTCCCATCATAGGGCCATGATTAAACTTTGCCAAGAATAAGTTTACATTAGGGTCTACTGAAAAAGCCGAACTTGTCTTCAACGGCCGATTGCTCATCCTGACTTCCCAGGTGAGACCCCGTTAGATCCTCCCGGACTCGGATGGGCTTTCTTTCTATGCTCTCTGCCGTGCCGTCTTCAGGTTCATCGCCAGAAGCCCGGCCCGCACCCACATCTCCGAGCCCTCTACGCCCGCATATTTAACCCGGTCCAGTCCATAATGTTCCTTCCCGTTCCCGAACGCTCCTTCGATCCGATTCCTTTCTTTCTGCTTCGCCTTGAACCACGGATCCGTTTTCTGGATCTCTTTTGATTTTCGACCCAGTGGTTTGAACGATGTCCGGATACCGAGCTCTCCCGTCATCTCGCGATTCTCGCGCATCCCGTACTTCTGGTCGGCAGCCACATAGGACGGAAGCTTCCCGAAGCGTTCCCGATAGGCCCGGATATGGGCCCCGGCGAACTCGGATTCGTTGAAGGCCTCGTGCTTGAGATGATCGAGGAACAGGAACCCGTCCACGTGAACCAACGCGCCCTTGGCCCCGAACTCCGTGTCCTTCGCCTGCTTCCCCGTCTTGATCGGCCGGACATACGGCCTGTGCAAACTCACGATCCGATCCGCAATCCGATGGGTCTTCCTCTTGTACATCTCCCACTGCTGACGGAAGATCTCCTCCGCCGCGCGCAGTCTCTCCCTGACCGCGTGATAAACCCTCTTTCTCCGACGTCCTGCCGTTTCAACAAGTTCCCTCATCTGACGGAGATTGCGCCTGACGTACTGCAGCATCGCCATCTTCGCCCTCGCGATCGTCTTTTTCGTCTTCGACTTCTTCTTCGCGAACTTCAAGTATTCCTGCCTCGCCTTCCGCTTGTAGGTCCGGACTCGCTTCACCCCCAACGCGTTCCCCAGCTTCCGGATGCTCTTGACCAGCCACTCCCGAACGTCGTTCAACAACCCCACGTCGGTCGGATACTTGACCGACTCCGGGAAAACGGTGGCGTCCATCAGCATTCCCCTTGCCCGGATGATCCGCCGCTCGATCAGGACTTCGTAGGTTTTCTCTTCCATGTACCGGAAAAAG
>Ga0315286_10006061_pt1 | contig 11723 bp, 10 predicted proteins | sample YL17G10_0_MG_FD_205038 | JGI IMG/M metagenome (GOLD analysis project Ga0315286, IMG submission 205038) | Sediment microbial communities from Yellowstone Lake, YNP, Wyoming, USA - YL17G10_0 | ecosystem: Environmental > Aquatic > Freshwater > Lake > Sediment | place: USA: Wyoming | collected... | reverse complement strand
CGATGCTGCTGATGTTGGCCATTCCCAAGACAGCCAAGTGTGGCTGAGGCGAGCCTGCACGCGGCCAGGTGGCTGCGCAACAGCTCGACAAGATGTGGGATGGCTGGATGGTGAGCTTGTCGGCGAGCTATGAAAAGACAGTGGAACTTCTTGATGCGAACAAGACGCAAGAGGCGCGCGACGAATTCCGGACGCGCTTTGTGCCGACGGTCAAGAAGCTCTACACCGAAGCCCCGAAGACCTATCCGACTCGGTTCTCCAAGATCAACGACTGGTGCAGTTGGGCCAAGGGCCTTTACACGATGTCCCTTTCGGCGGACAAGGTGCTGGCGGGCGACGATGCGGCGGCAAGCAAGAAGATGCTGGTGGGGTTGCGGGCGCATTTCTACGGCCTGCACCGTGAGACGCAAACGCTGGGGGTCAACGACTGGATCTACGCGTTCAGTTTGGCCGTGGCGGAAGCGAAGTCGGCGCCGGAGGTGTTGCGGGGACTGCGCGACAAGGTTGAGAAAGCGCAGCTCAGCGTCAAGGCGAAGGGTGATGCCGGGGCCTTCAACACAGCAAAAGCGCAATGGCTGGGTACGGTCGATCCGGCTCTCAAGGATGGTGTCATCGACGCGACTGAGCTTCGGGCGTTGCGGACAGCGACGGAGAAGTTCTATCGCGCGTTTGGGATGCAGTTCGAATAGCGGGGTTCGATATGCCAAACACCCGGGGAAGTGCATGGTCGCTTCCCCGGTTTTGTTTTGCGCAGTTGGGAGGAGTTCATGAGCAGCTCCTGTTGTGCTCAAGGCGGGCACCTGCCTGGCGGAGACCCATTGGCGCATTTTGCCAGAATGATTCCGAATTGCCTGGCATATGCGAACGAAGCGAAGGCGGCGGGCAAACCGGTCGTCGGGATTTTGTGCGAGTACACGCCGCGGGAGCTGATTATGGCCGCGGGGGCGGTGCCGGTGTGTCTCTGCGGGGGGGCGGCGAAGATGATCGCGCCCGCCGAGCAGCATTTGCCGGCCAATCTCTGTCCGCTGATCAAATCGACCTACGGGTATCACCTGACGAAGAACAATCCGTTTCTGGAGATGGCGGATCTGATCGTGGCCGAGACGACCTGCGACGGGAAGAAGAAAATGTACGAGCTGATGGCGGAGACCCGGCCGATGTATGTGCTGGAACTGCCGCAGCGGAGCGGGGAGCCGGGGGCGATGGAGTATTGGCACATCGAACTGAAGAAGTTGAAGAAGGAGCTGCAGCAACGATTTCGCGTGGAGATTACCGATGCCAAGCTGCGGGCAGCCATTGGCGTGATGAACCGCGAGCGGCGGCTGCGACGCGAGTTGGCGGATTTGATGCAATCCGACCCACCGCCCTTGACGGGGAGGCAATTGCTGGAGTTCAAGAGCAGCATATCGGGGATTTGCGTGGATCTGGCCCAGTATGAGAAGGCGTTGGAGGTGTACAGCAAGCCGGACGCGAAGCTGTCGGAAAAGGTGCGCGTGATGATGACGGGGGTGCCCATCGTGCATGGGGCGGAAAGGGTGCTGGACATTATCGAGGGCACCGACGGGGTGGTGGTGTGCATGGAGAACTGCACGGGGTTGAAGCCGATTTTGGAGGATGTGAATGCGGAGGCGGCGGACCCATTACGGGCGCTGGCGGAGAAGTATTACCACCTGCCGTGCTCGGTGATGACGCGGAATTCGAAGCGGCTGGAGGTCTTGCGGCAGCTTGCGGGACGGTTTCGGCCACAGGCGGTGATCGAGCTGATCTGGCAGGCGTGTTTGACGTATGACGTCGAGGCGTTTCATACGCGCAGGCTGGTCGAGGAGGAGCTTGCGCTGCCGTATTTGCGGATCGAGACGGATTATTCGCCGTCCGACTCGGCGCGGATCGCGACGCGCGTGGAGGCGATGTTTGAGACAGTCCGGCAACAGGGTTCGATCTGAATCAAGGAGAAACACGTGAAGAGCACCAAGGGCATTGGTCTGGCGGAGGTTCAAGGGGTTTATGGCGGCGCGGAAGGAGATTTGTGGGAGCTGATCATGGGGGAGCAGATCCACATTGGCGGGTTTCAGTCGTCGGCGGATTTGGCCGAGCGGGCGGGTATTGCGCCAGGCACGCGCGGGGTGGATTTGTGCTGTTGCAGCGGCGCGGGGATGCGGTTCTTGCTGCGGTTTCGGAAGGTCGGGCAGATGACCGGTGTCGATGCGACGCAACGGGTGATCGAGCGCGGGAAGAAGCGAAACGAGGAGCAGGGGGTTGCGGAGCGGATTCGGTTTGTGAAAGCGGATGTCTGCGACAGCGGGTTGGCGGACGCCTGCGCCGATTTTGTGTGGGGCGAGGATGCCTGGTGCTATGTTGTGGACAAGGCGAAGCTGATTGCGGAGGCGGCCAGGTTGGCCAAAAGCGGGGGGACCATAGCGTTTACGGATTGGGTTGAGGGGCCGACGGCGATGAGTGATGCGGAGGCGGAGCGGTTTTTGAAGTTCATGAAGTTTGCGAATATTCAGGACCTTAACGGGTACAGTTCGCTATTGAAGCAGTCGGGATGCAAAGTGGTTCTTGCGGAGGATACCGGGCGGTTTGCTCCGTGCATTGATCTGTATTTGCAGATGCTGAGCATGCAGTTGACCTATGACGCGCTGCGGATCATTGGCTTTGATACGAATATGATGCAGGCGCTGAGCGGGGAGATGCTGTTTGCGCAGCAGTTGGCGCATGCGGGGAAGATCGTGCAGGGGCTGTTTGTGGCCAGGAAGGGCTGAACGCAACAACAATGAGCGTGTGCATCGCGTACATATCGCCATTTGTGCCGGCAGAATGGATCGAGGCGCACGGCCTGCGCGCCAGACGCGTGCAGGCGGAGGGAGGTGTATCGGCGGCGGCGGGGGCATGTCCGTTGGCGACGGCGTTTGCGCAGTGTGCGAGCGATCGCGATGCGGTGGTGTTCACGACGACCTGCGACCAGATGCGCCGGATGGCCGAGCGGTGTTGTATCGATCCGTCGCGGGTGTTTCTGATGAATGTGCCGGCCACCTGGGAGACGGCGGGGGCGTTTGCGCTTTATACCGAGGAATTACGCCGATTGGGACGCTTCATGGTGAGGCTGGGGGGAATAGCGCCGGCGGCCGAGCAGTTGGCGACGGTGATGCGGGAACATGACATCGCCAGGCGCAGCGGTGCGGTGGTGGTTGACCGGGGGACGCCGGTGGCGATGGTGGGGGCGCCCTTGCGCCGTGAGGATCGGTGGCTGTTTGATTGTGTGAATCACGCGGGGGGATGTGTTGCGCTGGATGCGACCGAAGGCGGCCAGCGGTGTTGGCCAGCGCAGTTTGATGAACGGGGGATGGCGGCGGACCCGTTGGCGGAACTGGCGAGAAAGTATTTTCTGACGATTCCCGATGCGTTTCGGCGGCCGGACACGCTGCTCCAGGAATACCTCCAGAGAGAGGTGGCGTTGCGGAAAATTCGGGGCGTTATTCTCGTGCGGTATCTGTGGTGCGATCAGTGGCACGCGCAGCTGGTGCGGCTGAAGGAGAGTTTGAAGATTCCGGTGATCGAGATCGACCTGGGCGGGCAGGATTATGATTTGCCGCGGATTCGCACTCGGATCGAGTCGCTTATGGGCATTTTGCGATGAACGACCTCCCCGCACAGATCACTCTCGACCAATGGGCGGAGCGATACCGCCAGCTCTGCGATGGCGGATTGCGCGAGCCGTGGTACGGCGGGCCATTGGCGCGGCATGTGGCGGATGGCGACTATCGGTTGCTCAGGCTCCGTTATGACAACTCGGCGGCGGCGCTGCGGCTGTGGAATTTCCTGCTGACCGAGGAATCCAGACTTTTCAAAGCGCGCCAGGAGGGCAAGAAGATCATCGGCACGATGAAGGACCTGGGGACCGTGCCGATCATGGTGTACTCGTTGCCGAATGCGATCGCGTTCTACCCCGACGGCGCGTGGTGGGTGCCGTGCATCATGGAAAACACGACGCGGGACCTGTCGATCGCCAATTCGCTGGGCATCGACGAATCGTTCTGCCCGGTGCGGGCGATGCTCGGGGCGTTTGTGGCGTGCGAGCACTTCCCACAGCCCGATCTGCTCATCTGCAGCGTCGGGGCGACGTGCGACGATTTTTCGGCGATTGCGCAGCGGTTGGCTTCGGTCGGCTACCCCCCGTTCTGGTGGGAGATTCCGCATCGCCGGCGCCCTGACCCGGACGAGCCGGCCGTCACGCTCCCGGGGGGCTTCGCCGCGCCGGTTTCGCAGGTGGCGTTCGTCAAAGGCGAGCTGCAGCGCATCCGCCGGGAGCTTTCGACGATTTGTTCCCGCGAATTGACGGACGACATGCTGGCGGCGGGCATCAGGGTGGCCAATCGCGTTCGCGGGATGTTGCGTGAGCTGCGCCAACTGGTTTTCACGGCGCCGCGATGCCCCCTGCCGGCGCTGGAACTGCTCATCGCGGAGATGCTGGCGATTCATTACTGCTCGGACCGCGACCAAACCCTGGCGGTCTACCAGGACCTGCTGAACGAGGTTCGCCGGCGCGTGGCGGACAACCAGGGGCTTTTTCCCGCCGACCCGGCCCGGATTTTCTGGGTCAACCCCGTCGCCGACCTTCGCGCCATGAACCTGCTTGAAGAATGCGGCGGGCGACTCTGCGGCACCGAGTTCTTGTTCTGTCATGCGCTCGACGAAATTCCGGAGGATGTGCCCCCCATGGACGCTTTGGCGCAGATGGCGTTGGCCGACCCGATGGTTGGAAGCGCCGGCGATCGAGCGATGCGAATCTGTAACGACGCTCGCAGACTCAACGCCGAGGCCGTTCTGATCTCGCGCATCCCCGGCGCCAGTCACTGCGCCTTGGAAGGCCAGGTCATTCGTGAGATGATCGAGTCCGAGCTTCGCCTGCCGGTGTTGGAGCTGGAAGTTCCGCCGCTGAGCGATGCGGTTGGGCCGGCGATTCGGACGCGAATAGAGGCGCTGGTCGAAGCGGTGCGGCAGCGGAGGGCTCGATGATTTGTGCCGGGATAGATGGCGGCTCGCGGGCGATCAAGATTGTGCTGATCGATGGGGAGAGTCAGCAGATTCTTGCGTCGGGCACGCGGGATCAGGGGGTGAATCACGATGAGCTGGCGACGGAGCTGTTCGAGAAGTTGCTGCGGAGCATTTCGGCGGATCGCGATGAGGTGAAAAGGATCATCGCGACCGGGTATACGCGCAATCGCATTCACCTGGCGGATACGACCGTGACCGAGATCACGTGTCATGCGATCGGCGTGCGGCGGCAGGTCCCGGATGCGATGACGATCATCGAAATCGGTGGGCAGGATAGTAAGCTGCTTCGGTTGGAGCCGAATGGGGCGGTGCGGGACTTTGCGATGAATGATCGCTGCGCCGCGGGAACCGGGCGGTTTTTGGAGGTGGTGGCGGCGAGGTTGGATACGCCGCTGCATACCTTGGGGAAATTGGCGGCGCGGAGTCAGCGGCCGGCGAGCATCAGCAGCACCTGCGTGGTATTTGCGGAGTCGGAGATTATTGGGCTACTTTCGTCGGGCACCCCGCGGGAGGATATTGTGGCGGGGGTGCAGGCGGCGATTGCGCAGCGGATGGCGGCGATGGCGGGGCGGGAGTTGGGCGAGCCGATTGTGTTTACGGGCGGCGTGGCATTGGTGCCGGGGATGCCGGAGGCCATGGAGAATGTGCTGGGGCGGAAGGTGAAGGTGGCGCCGGAGCCGCAGATGACGGGGGCGCTGGGGGCGGCGGTGCTGGCGGCGAGGCAATGCGTGGGGGCAGCATGCTCCGGGAGATGAGAGCAGATGGTTCGCGGTGCGGACCCTACAATTCGACCTGCTGAGACTGCGAAGAGCCAAACCCGAATGTCCGCCGAATGCCGCGCTCGGGGCAGGCCTTTTTGCAGTCGCCGCAGGCGATGCAATCCATCCCGCCGATTTCGGTTCGCACATCCAGGCCCATGGGGCAGGATTTGTCGCAAAGCTTGCAGTCGATGCAGGCATTGCGGTCGATGGTCATGGAGGAGAGCGACAGGGGCGTGGTCAGGGCGTAAATGGCGCCCAGCGGGCAGAAGGTGTGGCAGAACGGGCGGGATATCAGGACCATCAGCACCAGGAAGATCGCGAGGATGCTCAGGCGAAGCCAATGGCGGGCGGCGAAGTTCCACCAGGGGGTGGTGCGTTTCATGAGGTATTTGGGGATGTCGGCGGTGAGGGTGCCGGCGGGGCAGATGGCGCAGAAGTAGAGTTGGTAGCGGGGAACTTGTTCGACGACGCTCTGGGGGGAGTCGAGGACGAGATCGCCTTCCTTGAGCATGTTGGGGATCTCGAAAACGGGCAGGACGAGGGTTTGGCCGGGCGCGACGGTAACGTCGGGGAAGTTTTTTTCGGTGTGGAAGATTTCGGTTTTGTTTTCGAAGCTGGCGAAGCTGGCGATGATCTGGGGCGAGGAGACGGCCGCCTTGCCGGGGTTGGTGATGGTGAGGCTGACGGTGATGTTGGGGCCGGTGCCTTTGTTGACATCCGGTTTGGCCAGTTGCAGGTAGCCTTTTTGATCGAAGCCGACGAGCCAGGGGAGGATGAAGACGAGGAGTGCGAGCAGGATGTATTTACCGTAGCGAAGGAAGCGGGGGAGGTGGAATTTGGGGCTGGGGATTTTGTGCAGCAGATCCTGGAGCAGGCCGAAGGGGCAGGCGAAGGAGCAGACGAGTCGGCCGAGGACGGCGCCGACCGCCAGGACCGAGGCGATCGCGAAGACGGGGATCTGATGCACCGCCGAGCCGAGGGCCATCACGCCGATGGGGCAGGCGGCTGTGGCCCATGGGCAGCCGTGGCAGTTGAAGCCGGGGGAGCAAACGGATTTGAGGGATTTAGCCGGGACGTGGAGGAGTTTCTCGAGTGAAAAGCCGAACATGTTCGCGTTCAGCAGCCACGTGGCAACGAGGCTGGTGGCGAAACGCAGGCGGGCATACAGCGGGGGGAGCTTAGGCGGCATTTTTGATTTCTGATTTTAGGTTTTCGATTGGTGGCCGCGCGCCGCGTGGCCGGGGTTACAGGCCGCCTCATGTCTTGCAGTCTTTTTCGTTGGCCGTGGTCTTGGAGAGGCTGTAGACGTCAAAGACCTGGCCGTCTTTGAGCATGAAGCTGTCGACGGTTGCGCCTTGGACGAAGACGGGGCCGGAGAGGGTTTGGGTTTGGTCGGTGTCGAGGGCGCGGACGCGGTGGCGTTCGAAATAGAGGCCGTAGCCGAGGAGCAGGATGCAGACAACAAGGAAAATCACGCGGTAGATTGTCTTGTTCATGGCTTGGTCTCCGCAGTTTGTGGTTTGGCCAGGACTCGGCCGTCCGCGACGCGCTTGGTGAGGCCTTCGGCGTCAAATGCATCGAGCATTGCCAAAGCCATCTTGCGGTTGGTGCCGATCGCGTCGCGGAAAGCGCCCAGTTCCAGGCAAGGGGTCGTCTGGAACAGCTCCAATAGTTTCTTTCGGCACTCTTCGAATACAGACCTTAACATGAAATTACCATCGAGCACCAGCACTGTTCCATCCTCAGTGATGAGTTTTTCGAGGATGTGCATGTCGGGGTCGGAGATGCAAAGGTCTTTGATGAGGTTGCCGCGGGCGGGGGCGTTGACGCCGCTGGAGTGGATCAAAGAAAGGATCTGCTCGCGGAGGCTCATCAGGTGAGCGCTGACGGGCGGCTGGAACGATGCCACGGCGAGGCGGCCATGCTTGAGGGCGATGGTCCCGGGTTGGCAAAGGAGCTTGGCCAGGCGCGTGAAGTTCTTTACATCGATGGCGAGATGTTCGCAAACGTGGGTGGGGGTCATGCCCCAGGTGTAGGGGTTGGCGGCGTGGTAACGCTCGAGGACGTGGGTGAGGGAGTCGATGCACTCGGCTATGCGCCAGACGACGGCAAAGGCGCCGCCGGCGAGATCGGCAATGTGGCCTTGCCTGTCGGCGTTGCGGATCATCTCCGAAGCGTGGGGTTGCGGGCATTGGGTGAGGCCGGACAGCTCGCAAGTGTCGAGGATGGGATCGGGGCCGGCGAACAGTTCGCTGAGAAAAAAGTCGCCGTCGGCTGCGGCGCTGGCGGCGCGGAGGAGGCGGTCGAGGAGCGATTCGGTGACTTTGCGCATTTTCTGCGGGCGGCCGGAGAGGACGATGCCGCCGCCGAGGGTGATGGCGGGGGATACGGCGCGGATGATGAAGCGATCGCCGGCGGCAACCGCGAGGGGTTCGGTGAGGGCAACGTGGGCAATGGCTTCCTGACGCGGTTGGAGCGTATCGCAGTCGAGCAGTTTGAACGAGGCCTCGACCATGCCGGTGCCGGTGTGCAGGAGGCAGAGGAAGCGGCGTTTGAGGACGTGATCGTCGGCGGCGTTTTGGAGCCAGACAACCAGTTCGTTGGTTGGGCGGTAGACACCCGGGGTGGCGACAGTCATGCCGCGGACAATCTGCTGAGGCTCGATGTCGCGGTCGTTGATGGCGCAGCAGCAGTTGGCGTAGGCGGCGGGAGAATCGTGCTTGTAGGACTGGATGGTGCGGACCGTCAGTTCGCGGGCGCCGGGCAGCAGGTCGAGTTTATCGCCAACTTGGATTTGGCCGGTCATCGGGATGCCGGTGACGACGGTGCCGTAGCCTTTAACGCCGAAGACGCGCTCGACATTCATGCGGAAGGCGCGGCCGTCGCCGGTGCGCTGGCGGACCCGATCCACAAGGTGTTCGATCATGTCGGCGACGTCACCGATGCCTTCGCCAGTTTTGTTGGAGACAGGGATGATGGGGGCATCGGGGAAGCCGGCGCGGGACATGAAGGCGGCGACGTCCTGCTTGGCCAGCTCGAGCATTTCAGGCTCGACCATGTCGATTTTGGTCAGCGCGACCATCACCTGGGGGGCGCGGAGGAGCTTGATGATCTTGACGTGCTCGTCGGTCTGGGGCATGACGCCGTCGTCGGCGGCGATCACGAGCAGGAGAACGTCGATGGAGGTGGCACCGGCGACCATGTTGCGGATGAAGTCCTTGTGGCCGGGGACATCGACGATGCCGACCACGCGGCGGCCGCGGAGCAGGCACGGTGCGAAGCCGAGGTCGATGCTCATGCCGCGCGCCTTTTCTTCGGGCAGGCGGTCGGTTTCGCAGCCGGTGAGCAGTTTGACGAGGGAGGTCTTGCCGTGGTCAACGTGGCCGGCGGTGCCGACGATGGCGTGTAGAATCTCGGGAACGGCTTTGATGACCGGCATGGGCGTCAGGTTCCTTGGAGGACGGCGTTGCGGACGGCGTCGATGACGAGCTGGGTTTCGCCGTCCAAAAGCGTTCGCATATCCAGAACGAGGTGGCGGTCCTGGAGGCGGCCGAAGAGCGAAGGGATGCCCAGGCGCAGGCGGCGGGCCAGGTCGTCGGGGGGAATGTCGCGATGCGTCAGGCGGACGACTTTGGTGGGGATGCCTTCGTCGGGGATGGCGCCGCTGCCGACGTAGGCAATGTCGTCGGCGACCGTGACTGAGAGGCCGGGGATTTCCTCGATGCCTGTGGCGACGAGTTGGGCATCGACGGCGAGGTCTTCGAGTTTGCGGCAGAGCATGCGATAGAAGGGGATCGCGTCGCGATAGCGGGCGTTAAGGAAATGAGGCAGCGTCGCTTCCAGGCCCGCCAGAGTAAGCTTGCAGACGCGGAACATGCGGGCGAACGGATTCTTGCGGATCTCCTCGATGATCGGTTTCTTGCCGCAAATGATGCCCGCCTGGGGGCCGCAGATGAGCTTGTCGCCGCTGAAGCAGGCGACGTCGGCGCCGGCGGCGATGGAGTCTTTGACAAGCGGCTCGTCGCTGATGCCAAAGTCGTGCAGGGGGACGATCGCGCCGCTGCCGAGGTCGTCGATGACGCGGAGGTTGCGGCGGCGGCCGAGTTCGGCAAGTTCGCGGATGTCGGGGGTGCCGGCAAACCCGCGGATGCGGTAGTTGGAGGTGTGAACGTGGATGATGGCGCCGGTGTTTTCGTTGATGGCGCCTTCGTAATCGCGCAGGTGCGTGCGGTTGGTGGTGCCGACTTCGCGGAGGATGGCCGAGCTTTGGGCCATCACTTCGGTCATCCGGAACGAGCCGCCGATTTCGATGAGCTGGCCCCGGCTGATGATGACCTCTTTGCCCTTCGCCAGCGTGTTGAGGATGAGCATGGTGGCGGCGGCGTTGTTGTTGACCACCGTGGCGGCTTCGCAGCCGGTGAGTTCCACCAGCATGCGCTGGATTTTCTCTTCGCGGAGGGATCGGTCCCCGCTGTCGAGGCTCGCCTGGAGGACCGAGTAGTTGCCGGCGGTGGTCAGCGCCTCGACGGCTTCGCGGCAGAGCGGGGATCGGCCCAGACCCGTGTGCAGCAGAATGCCGGTCGCGTTGATGGCGCGGCGGCCGATGGGTTGGGTGAGGCGGATGAGGCGCGTGCGCAGGTCGGCGGCGAGTCGCGTTTCATCGGGAACGGCCGCGCTGCCGGCGCGGATCTGGGCGCGGATTTCGTCCAGCAGGGCGCGCAGTTCAAACTTGGTGATGCCCACGCCGAACTCGCTGCACAGCGACTTGCCCGCGGTGGAATCGAGGAATTCTCCCACCGAGGGTATTGAACGCAGCAGTTCGCTCGCAGACGCATCCATGTTCGGTCAGCCCTTTGCGGAACGAGAAAAATGGCGGAGGTGCATGGGAATCGAACCCACCTGGGCTCTTGTCGAACCCACAACGGCTTTGAAGGCCGCGAGCGCCACCAGGCTACTATTCACCTCCGCATCAAACGTCTCTACTTCTGCCGAATCGTATTGTAGAACATCGCGACCGGCGCTCCGCCGAAGGCGATGCCCAGCGACACCGCTTCCGCAATTTCCTGCTCGGTGGCTCCGGCATCGCGGGCAGCTTCGGCGTTGATTCTAACACACGGCTCGCACTTGCTCATCACGGATAATGCGACGCTGATCAGTTTGCTGTACTTGGCGCCAAGGGCGTCGCCTTTGCCGACGGCGACCATGTAGGCCTTGAATGCGTCGGCGCCGGCGGGAGCGGGCAGAGCGTTGGGGGACGAGGGCGCCGCGCCGCGCGCCGCTGCCGCGGCAACGGCTTCATCCGCGCAGCAGCACGAGCTTGCCGCCGGCGGCTTTTGTTCCGGGGTCGTCATGCCGAATACCTCCGCTTTTTTCGTTGTTACACGGATGCGCCCCTGTGGATGGGACGCTGTGACGCGGCCGATGACGTGTCCGGTCACGCCGCCAGCACCCAGGTCCGCGACAAACTTCTCGACGTTCCGGGCCGGCAGAAAAACCAGCAAACCTCCCGACGTTTCGGGACCAAAGAGGATCGCCTGCTGGCCTGCCGTCAGATCGGTCATCTCCAGCAGGTTTTCCGGGACCGACTCCCGGTTACGCTCGACTGCGCCGGGGAGCACATCGGCGGCGGCGAGTTCGGCAACGTCGTCAAAGAGGGGGATGGCGTCGAATTCGAGCGTGGCCTCGATCTGGCTGTTCTGGACGATCTCGGCCATGTGCCCGAGGAGGCTGAAGCCGGTAACATCGGTGCCGGCGTGGGCGCCATGTTCGACCATCAATCGGCCGCCGAGCTTGTTCAGCGTGGCCATGGACTTCGCGACGGGGGCGACCATTCCATCGGAAGCGCGGCCGACCTGATGGGCAAAAACCGCGATGCCGCTGCCGAGGGGCTTCGTCAGGACAATCACA
>Ga0315286_10006060_pt1 | contig 11724 bp, 9 predicted proteins | sample YL17G10_0_MG_FD_205038 | JGI IMG/M metagenome (GOLD analysis project Ga0315286, IMG submission 205038) | Sediment microbial communities from Yellowstone Lake, YNP, Wyoming, USA - YL17G10_0 | ecosystem: Environmental > Aquatic > Freshwater > Lake > Sediment | place: USA: Wyoming | collected... | reverse complement strand
CGGCAGGGTTGACCTCATCCGCGAGAGCGACGAAGTCGCCGGCGAGGTAGCGGACGCGGTCGGCGTGGCCCTGCCGTTCGGCCTCCTCCCGGGCGACCGAGATGTAGGCGCGAGATGCGTCCACGTCGACTGCGGCGGCCGCCCCGGATTGCAGGAGCCCGTGGTGGACCGCACCCACGCCTCCGCCGATCTCGAGCACGGTATGCCCGTCGATGCCCCCCGCGGCGAGCGCCTCGATCAGTGCGCGAGTCAGGCCCACCGGGCCGTTCTGACGGTAGGCGCGCAGATGCTTGGCCGCGTGGCGAACGTCGAATTGACGATCGAACGGGGAGTCGCCGGGCGAACAACAGTCCATCGAGCCGATCCTACCAGCCGCTCACGCGCGGCCCGCCCGCCGCGCAGCTGGGGAGACTTCGCTGCCCCGCGACACGACCCCAGCTCCGGATCATCCGCCACCAGGCTGCTGGTCAGTCGAAGGCGAGCGGGCAGCGGCCCTTCAGGGAATAGACGACCTGCCGGTAGACCCGGGCGTCGGTCAAGAGACCTCCGTGGGTTACGCCGCGGTCCCGGATGAGGCAGGCCCCTCCGTCGAGACGTGATGAGGACGCCGGCACGATTCCGTCGTCGGCACTGAAGATCGAGGTGTACTTGGTGGTTCCAGGGGTGTCGTCGCGGCTGTTCAGTTTGCGCAGAAACGACCCGTCCGGGCACATCTGGCCGCCATAGTCGAGCGGCGCCCCGCAGGTCGCCCACAGGCCGTACTGCGGTGTCCCAAGCGAGACGTAGTGCCCGACGCTGACGTTCCCGCGCAGGTACTTGACGAACCAGCGACTCGAGAGCCCGCCCATGCTGTGAGCGACGATGTCGACCCGCCGGAGGTGATGGGCGGCGGCGAAGTCGCGGATCGCCTTGGCGTTGACGAGGTTGTCCTGGCCTGGCAGGGCGATCGCGTAGACCACTCGACCCGCGCGGGCGAGACGCGCGGCCATCGTGTCGAAGGCGTCCGGCGATCCTCGGAACCCGTGGACGAGCAGCACCGGCGGCAGAGTGGCACTGTCGGCTGCGCTTGCGCCGGGCCACAGCATGGTCGCCCCGACGATGGTGGCGATCACCATGCGCCACCCGATGCGCGAAACGCGGCCTGCCTGCATGCACGCATTCTCGCCGAGCAGGACAAGACATGCAGGCGGCCCCGGAGCGTCGCGCCGACGAGCCCGGGCCGACGCCCAAGGCGGACCGTCGCAGCGGACGAGCTGCTACCGCCTTGGACGCCAGGTTCCCGGGAGGTTACGGCCGCCCGGCCGCCATGTCGTATTGCAGATAGACGACGTGGGTTCGCGTGTACTCGAGCACGCCGTACTTGCCGTCGGCGCCGCCGATCCCCGACTTGCGCCAGCCGGCGTGGAACCCCTGCATGTTCTCCATCATGTTCTCGCGATTGACGTACGTCTCCCCGAACCGGAGCTCGTTGCACGCTCGCATGATCACGTCGACGTCCTTGGCGAAGATCGACGAGGCGAGACCGTAGATCGAGTCGTTCGCCCAGGCGATCGCTTCGTCGAGGTCGTTGAACATGACGATCGGCATCACCGGCCCGAAGATCTCTTCCCGGACGATGGCCATGTCCTGGCGGCAGTTGGCGATGACGGTCGCCGGATAGTAGTGGCCCTCCGGCTTGTCCTCGGCACGCTTGCCGCCGGTCACGATCTGGCCGCCGTCGGCAGTTGCACGCTCCACACGTCCGGTGACTGCCTCGAGCTGCCGCGCGCTCACCATCGGACCCAGGTCTCGGCCCTTGTCGACGAGCGCGTTCCCGTACGTCGCCTGGCCCATGGCCGTGGCCAGCCGGTCGGTGAACTCGGCGGCGACGCTCTCGTGCACGTAGGTCCGGTCGGGTGCGCCGCACACCTGGCCCGTGTTGAGGAGGCGACCTGCCTTGATGGACCTGACCGCCAGGTCCAGGTCGGCGTCCGGCATCACGATGACCGGATGGCTGCCGCCGAGCTCCAGGCTCACCTTCGTGATGTTCTTCGCGGCGAGCTCCATGACCCGGGAGCCCGTCCTGATGCTGCCCGTGACGGTCACCATGCCGATGAGCGGGTTCGAGGCGAGCTCCTCGCCGACGATCGGGCCGTAGCCGCACACGATATTGACGACTCCGGCGGGAACGCCCGCCTCGTCGAAGATGCGGCCGAGCTCGAGCGTGCTGTTCGGCGTGATCTCGCTCGGCTTCACGACGATGGAGTTGCCGGTGAGAAGAGCCGGCGCCACCTTTCGCGCGAGCACGTAGAGCGGGAAGTTCCAGGGCACGATGCCCCCGATGACGCCGATGGGCTGCCGCAGCAGCAGCTGCATGTCGTTCGGCTCGTCGCTGGCGATGACCTCGCCCTCGATGCGGCGGGCCCACTCGGCCGTGTAGTCGAAGTAGTTCGCCGTGCCGTTCGCTTCGCCCCGGGCCTGGTCGAGGGGCTTGCCCTGCTCCTCGGAAAGGGTCCGGGCGAGGTGCTCGGCATCCTTTCGGATCCCGGCGGCAATCTTGTGCAAGTAGTTCGCGCGTTCGATCGGGGCCAGCTTCTCCCACGAGCGCTGTGCCCTGTCCGCGCACTCGATCGCCTCCCGAGCATCCTCGACGGACGAGTCGGGGACGTCGGACGCCACGGCGCCGGTGGCCGGATTCTCGACGGCCAGGGTCTTCGCGCCCTGGGCGTCGACGAAGCGACCGTTCACGTAGTTCTGGTAGCGGCGAGTTGCGACAGCCATCGTGATCCTCCGGGTCGACCGGCCGCATCCGGGATGCGGCGAAACCTAGGTGGCAGGGCGCGGAGCCGCCGATCAGGCGCCGGCCGGCTCCGCGTCCGGCCCGAATACCACGGAACCTAGCCGAGGACGAGCGCGGAGAGGCTCAGGTCGGCATGGGTGGGAATGCCCTCCACCGAGACGCCCTGCTCCCCGAAGGCGAGGTAGCCGATCAAGGGCATGTGGCCGACGGCGTGCTCGACCTCGGCGGGGATCTCCCTGATCCGGTCGCCGAGGGCGATGGCGCGACCGCCGCAATGGGCGAGCACGATCGCCTTCGGGTGACCCATGCCCTGGACCGCCTTGTACACGGCGTTCCCTGCCTCGGCGATCAGACCGTTCACGGAGGCCTCGCCCAGCTCCAGGACCATGCCGGGGCTCATGGCCGCCCCGAAGTCCATCGAACCGTCGGGGTTGCTGTTGACCGGGTGGGCGGAATAGGTGATCCCGTCCTTGTGGAAGAGCAGCGGGTACTGGACGCTGAAGGAGACGAGGGCGCCGCCGCCGATCTCGGCTTCCGGCTTCCCGACCCACTCCGAGTAGACGTCCATCGCCCGGCGGCCGTCGAGCTCGAACGCCGTGCGTCCCGAGGCCCTGGTCACCGTGGCCTTCTTGCCGGTCGGTCGGTAGCCATTCGTGAAGGCGTAGCCGATCGGCCCGCCCAGGGCCGCGATGGCGAAGTGGTTCTTGAAGGCGTGGCCGTTCGCGAACTGCTGGAACTTCCCGTCGGGAGAGTGGTCCGACGACGTCCCGCCGACCACGGGTACGCCGGGAGCCACCTCGGCGATTCCCCGGAGGATCTCCTCTTCCGGCCCCATGAACGCGATGGTCAGCAGGGCGCCGGCCTCACCGCCAAGCTGCTCGAGAGCCGCCCGGGCCGCCTCCTTGCCGGCCGCGAAACCGTCGCCCTCGCCGACGGCGGCCACGCCCACTCCGGCCGGCCGGTCGGCGATCAGCATCAAGCTGGCCGCGCCGCCGTCGCTGGTGACCCAGCCGTCGTCCTGGAAGACGCCGGTGGAGGAGGATCCGCCCCACAGGGGCACGTCGCCCAGCAGCTCCGACACGCCGGCCACGAGGCTCTCCGTGTCGTATTGCGTCGTCGCGAACAGGATGGCCAGCGTCGGCGTGCCTTCGAGTCCGGCCTTCGCCTGCTGGACCAGCTCGGCGGCCGCCGCCTTCGCGTCGGTGGAGGTCGTGCTGGCAGTGCCGATAGCGCTCATGAGACCGCCTCCTGGGTGATTCTCGAGGTGACCTGCCCGGGACCGGGCAGCCGTCCCGTCTGACTGATCTGGCCGAGGATTGCTGCGCCGAGCAGCGAAGACTGGTCCTGGAAGACGTAGTCGAACTCGCCGGTCCAGCGGCGCCTGGCGTCGAGCATTCCGGGGATCCTCGCCCCGCCGCCGGAGATCCCGACGCGGCGGCCGATGCGGACGAGCTCGGCGACTTCCCGGAGGTGTCCACCGAGATAGGTCGCGTTGCCGCGGACGAGGCTGAGCAGAAGGTCCTCGCGCGTGGTCTCGAGCGTCAGGCCGTCGAAGCCCGCCTTGAGCCGCTCGAGGGAGTATCGGCTGCCGGCGAGGTACGGCAGGTACTCGGGGAGCTCTGCTTCGCGGGCGTCGAGGTCCGGGCTCCCGAAAAACGCGTCGAGCACGCGTGGCACGTACTCCCCGTAGAACACGTCGTCGTCCAGCTCGCTGCAGGCGACCCGACGGAACCAGTCCAGCGCCTCCCCTCCGGCATTGAGGACGAAGAAGGTGAGCCAGCGACCGGGGATGACGTGGCAACGGACGTTGAAGTTGGGCGAGGAGATCGGGCGGTCGATGCAGACGTTGGCGATGTCGCACGTCCCGCTGATGAGGTTGATGTCGCCGGGCTCGGTCAGGCCCCCGGAAAGCGCCGCGAGCACGGCGTCGTTGCCACCGCACAGCACCTGGCAGTCCGGGGGCAGGCCGAGCTCATCGGCGACCGCCGACAGCAGCCGGCCGGCGGGCTGGTGGGACTGCATGAGGGGCGGCAGCTTGTCTTCGGGGATGCCGGCAAGGCCGAGGACCGCCCGGTTCCAGGTGAGGTCGTTGCGGGCCGTGTTGTAGAGGCCGGTGATCGAGGTGGTCGACGGATCGATCGCCCAACGGCCCGTCATCCGCCTGACGAGATAGGTGTTGCAGTGGCCGAACTTCGCGGCCGCCGCCCAGACCTCCGGCTGCTCGTCCCGGAACCAGAGGATGGACGACAACGAAGAGCCGCCTGATACGGGAAGGTTGCACGTCTCGGCGAGGAACCTCCTCTCCCCAACGATCCTGCGAATGGCGGCCGACTGCGCATGCGACCGTCCATCAAGGAACAGGACGGCCGGCGCGAGCGCCGTGCCGTCGGCAGCCATGGGCGTGAGTCCCGGCGTGGTGACGGACAGGGAGACGACGCCCACTCCGCCAAGACTGGCCGCCACCTCCGCGCAGCATTCGCGCAGCGCCTCCCACCAGGCCTCGGGTTCGATGTCCGCCCTGCCGCGGTCGTAGATGTGGGGGGCGAACGTGCGCCGAGCCTCGCAGCGCTTCTCGAGGTCAGGGCTGAAGACGCCGATCTTGAGTCCGCTCGTCCCGACGTCGATGCCCAGGATGTCGGGGCTCACGGCAGGAGACCCTCCGCGACCAGGAGCGCCTGCAGCGCCTGCACCTGTGCCGGCTCCAGGGGAAGCAGGGGGCGCCGCGGGATGCCGCCCCGGAACCCGGCCAGGGTCATGGCCGCCTTCACGCCTGCCACTCCGTAGGCTCCGGAGATGGCCGCGTTGATGCGGCTGACGCGATCCTGCAGCGGGACGCCGTTCGCCTGATCGCGAGAACGCCCGCAGCCGAACAGCTCGAGGGCAAGCTGCGGGAAGGAGTTGGCGAGCGACACCGTGCCGCCCGGCGAGCCGCCCACCATGGCCCGGAAGAGGAAGTTGGCCGAACCCGCCAGGACATGGAACGACGGGCCCTGGAAGGGCAGGAAGCTCTCGATGCCGCTCGAGGCGCTGTCCTTGAGGCCCACGATGTTCGGATGGGCGGCCAGGCGCCCGACCAGGTCCGGGGTCAGCGTGACGCCGCAGAAGCCCGGGGCGTTGTACAGGAGAAGCGGGATTCGCGCACCGTCGGCCAGCGAGGAGAAATAGCGGTACAGGACCTCGTCCGTCATCTGCGCCCGGAAGTAGCCCGGCGACAGGATGAGCCCGAAGTCGGCCCCACGATCCGCCGCGGCGGCGAGGAAGCGCTCCGCCTCGCGCTGCCCGTCGTATGCGGCACCCGCCAGGACCACCTGCCCCGGCCCCTTGTGGCGCACGACATCGTCGAGGACGCGCAGCTTCTCGTCTTCCGCCAGGCTCCGGTTCTCGCCGTTGGACCCCAACGCGAGGTAGCCGAGGATCCCGCTTTCCGCGTACCGCGCAAGGTTGAACCGCAGGGCGCCGTGGTCGACGTCCTCGTTCGCGGCAAAAGGCGTACAGATCGGCGCGAACACGCCGGCGAGCATCGCCTCGACCTCGTGGGGGCTCATGAGGTCGCCTCGCGAGTGTCCTGGCTGCGCCCGTCGGTCGGCTCGCCCGCGTCGGCCCCCAGCTCCCGGGCGATCGCTCCGGCCACGGCGCGCGCGCGCTCGCCGAAGTACTGCAGGCGATCGTGGATGCGGAAGTGCGGACCGGAGATGCTGACCGCGCCAACGGGCCGTCCGTCGGCTCCGACGATCGCAGCCCCGACGCACGCCCCGAACGGCTCGTTCTCGCGGTCGTCGGTGGAGTAGCCGCGGAGCTGCGTCTGCCTGATCTCCTCCCGGAACGTGGCCCGGTCCAGGATCGTCCGGTCGGTCCGCGGCTGGAAATCCATCCGAGCGAGCTTCCCCTCGCGCTCCTCGTCCGGCAACGCGGCCAGCATGGCCTTGCCCAGCGAGGTCGAGTGGAGCGGCATCGTCTGGCCGACCGCGGAAACGAGTTGAATGCTGTTGTCGGCTTCCAGCTTGTCGACGTATACGACCCGGAGATCCTCCATGATCCCCAGGTGAACGGTCTCCCCGAGTTCGTCGCGCAGTGCCGTCAGGTGCGGTCGAGCGACGGTCCGAAGATCGAGGCGGACGGTGGCTCGGTGGGCCAGCCACAGGATCTTGCCGGTGAGTCGATAGCGACGCGTCGTCTCGTCCTGGGTTACGTACCCGGTCTCGACGAAGGTCCGCAGGAGGCGCGTCACGGTCGCCTTGTCGAGGCCCACCCGCTGGCCGATGGCAGATGGCCCCAGCCCCTGCTCGTCCGCGCGCGCCAGCGCCTCCAGGACGTCGAGCCCGCGACTCAGGGTCCGTGTCACACTCGTTTTACTCAGTGAACTCATGGTGCGCTGATCGAACCCATTGTAGCGTGATGCTCCACCGCCTACCGGACGACATTGCCACGCCGGGGCGCACGCCGGCAGCCGCGGTCACGACCGAGCCGACGGCCTTCGATGCGACGGTCCTCGGGAGGGGATTGCGGCCGTGGCTCCCGGGCGCACCTTACGGAATGGCACCGCGAGATCGGCACGGGGCCGCGTAGCATGGTTGCCGACCCCGCGTCACAGAACCTGAGACTGAGAGGAGTCTGGCATGTCCCGACGCGCGATCGGATCGCTGGCGTTCCTGGTGGCCCTCGTCGTGGCCGGATGCGGGGGTAACACCCAACCAGCGACGCAGGCCCCGGGGGCGAGTGCGTCCGGGCCCCCCGCGGGCGCATCCGAGCCGCCTCCGGGCAGCGGCGACGTCACCCTGAACGTCGGCTGGTCCACCAAACCCGACACGCTCAATCCCGCGTACGCCTTCCAGTCCGAGTCGTACGACGTCTTCCACCTGGTGTACTCCACCCTGACCACGCAGGCGGCCGATGGCAGCTACGTGGGCTCGCTGGCCAAGGACTGGTCGGTGGCGGACGGCGACCTCACCTGGACCTACCACCTCAAGGACGGCATCACGTGGCACAACGGCGAGCCGTTCACAGCCGATCAGATCGCCTGGTCGATCAACTCGATCATGGCGAACCCGGACGGCTGGGTTACGCTGTCCAGCTACGCCGCCGGCTTCAGCGAGGTGACCGCCCCAGATCCCGCGACCCTGGTCATCAAGACCGAGTACCCGATCGCCAACATGGACTATCGGACCTCGTTCCTCTACGCGTTCTACCCGCCGGACTTCGAGCCGCTGAAGTCCGCCGAGGAGATCCAGAACTACGCGAACCCCGACGTGATGGGCACCGGGCCGTTCAAGATGCGGAGCTACGACCTGGACGCGGGCGTCGTCCAGCTCGATGCCAACATGGACTACGTGGACGGCGCGCCGAAGTTCAAGGACATCGTCTTCCAGACTTTCGACAACGCGGACGCCATGGTCCAGGCGCTCAAGGTCGGCGACCTCGACCTGCTCACGGACGTGCCCGCGAGCGCGTACGACACCGTGAAGGGCTTCGAGAACGTGAAGGCCGTCTCGAGCGAGGACACCTACTTCTTCGAGCTGATCATCAACTCCGTCGATCCCGCCAACGATCCGGCCCCCACGGGCAACCCGGCTCTCGCCGATCCCGCGGTGCGCCTCGCGATCGCCAACTCCATCAACCGGGACGACATCGCGGACGTCGTCTTCGCAGGGCTGGCCAAGCCCGGCACGACCATCATCGGGCCGGCGATGGGCGGCGGGTTCTGGCACAACCCGAACATCGAGGGCGTGCCCTTCGACACGGCCGAGGCCGGCCGGATCCTCGAGGCTGCGGGATACCTGCCGGGCAGCGACGGGGTGCGCGCGAAGGGCGATCAGCGCCTTGAGTTCCGCCTCCAGTTTCCTTCGTCGCTGCCGGCCTACGCACGGATGGCGGACATGATGGCGGGCTGGTTCGCGGAGGCCGGCATGAAGGCCATTCCCGAGTCCATGGCTGAGGACGCCGTCGTCGCCGCGACGACGCCGGCCGGGGACTACGATCTCGTCCTCTGGAGCTGGGATCCGGATCCCGACCCCGACTTCATCCTGAGCGTGCTGACCACGGACCAGTTCGTCGAGGGCGGCTGGAGCGACAGCGGGTACCACAACCCCGAGTACGACCGGCTCTACCTTGACCAGCAGAAGCTGGTGGATCGGAACGCCCGCCAGCAGGCCGTCTGGAAGATGCAGGAGCTGGCCTTCAACGACCGACCCTACATCGTGCTCAACTACCAGGACCTGCTGCAGGCCTATCGAACGGACCGCTTCAAGGGGTTCATCGAGTCGCCCCTCGGGATCGAGGCCGCCCAGTCGCTCCTCAGTGCCGAGCCGGTGAAGTAGCCGCCCGTCGCGATCGCGTCACGCCCGGCCCACCGGAGCCATACCGCGGGGCCGGGCGGACCGCACGCCGACGTCTTCGATGGACCGACGCAGCTTCCTCCTCCGCAAGGCCGGCCTGGCGCTGCTGACCATCCTCGTGGTCTTCGGCATCAACTTCGTGCTGTTCCGCGTCCTTCCGGGCGACCCCGTCCGCTCGGTGATCGGTCGAGGCGTTCGCATCACACCGGAAACCCAGGAGGCGCTGCGCGAGCAGTTCGGCCTCGGCAAGCCAGTCTTCCCCGACCAGCTCGTCGACACCGCCGGCCAGTGGCTGCAGGGCAACCTGGGCATCTCGTGGTCCCTGCGAAGGCCGGTCACCGAGGTGCTGGCGTCGAAGCTCTGGAACACCGTCATCCTGGTTGGCCTGGCCCAGCTGGTCGCGATCATCCTGGGCGTGCTGCTGGGCATGCTCGCCGGCTGGAAGCGGAAGACGCCCCTCGACGCGGGGGCGCTGGGCTTCTCCCTGGTCGCCTGGTCCATCCCGACGTTCTGGCTGGGCATCATCCTGCTGGTCGCCGGAAGCACCTGGTTCGGCCTGCCGACAGCCGGCGCCGTCAGCCCCGAGAACACCGGCAAGCCGCTGCTCAGCGTCCTTCCCGACTTCGCGCGCCACCTCCTGCTGCCGGCGCTGACGCTCACGATCGTGTTCCTCGGCGAGTACATGCTGATCATGCGGTCGTCCATCCGGGAGGTCCTCGCCGACGATTACATCCTGACTGCCAGGGCCAAGGGGCTGAGCGACTGGCAGGTGCTGCGCAAGCACGCGCTCAGGAACGCCCTGCTGCCGATCGTGACCGTGATCGCGATCAACATCGGCTTCATCGTCGGGGGCGCCATCTACGTGGAGACGGTCTTCTCCTACGACGGGCTCGGGAAGCTGTTCCAGACGGCGCTCGTCAAGCAGGACTACCCGCTGCTGCAGGGCGCGTTCATGCTGCTGGCGGTCAGCGTGGTCATCGCCAATTTCACGGCTGACCTGCTGTACGTCGTGCTGGATCCGCGCGTGAAGGACACCTGACGTGGGCGAGCGCCGGTCACGCTGGTCGGGCGCCCTCCGGGGCGCCGGTCGCGCGATTCGTCGCAACAAGCTCGGCCTGTTCGGCGCGGTCCTGGTCCTGACGGCGCTCGTCCTTGGCGTCTGTGCGCCCCTGCTGACGGCGTACGCACCGACGGACATCATCCGTGACGCGGACGGCCACGGCCTGACGTTCGCCCCGCCGTGGGAGCACGGGCCGCTGGGAACCGACGACGCGGGCCGCGACGTGTGGACCCAGCTCATCTACGGGGCGCGGATCTCGCTGACCGTCGCCGCCCTCGCGGGTTTCATCGCGATCTCCATCGGCAGCCTGGTGGGGATCACCGCGGGCTACGTCGGCGGTCGCGCGGACGCCGGGCTCATGCGCGTGACCGACGTCCTGCTGGTCATCCCCGACCTGCCGCTCATGCTCGTGCTCATCGCCACCCTTCGCCAGATGGACCTGCGCGTCTCCCCGCTCGCGGTGCTGATCGTGGTCATCGGCCTGCTGTACTGGACGAGCACCGCTCGCCTGATCCGCTCCCAGGTGCTGACGGTCAAGGAGCGCCAGTTCGTCGATCGCTCCCGGGCGATCGGCGCCGGGCGGATCCACGTCGTCCGCAGGCACATCCTGCCGCAGATCATGCCCTTGATCGTGGTGAACACGGTGCTGGTCCTCTCGACCGCCATCCTCGTCGAATCGGGGCTGGCCTTCCTCGGCCTCGGCGATCCGACGCAGCCGTCGTGGGGCACGATGCTCAACTTCGCCTTCGACCGCAGCGCGATCACCAACGGCGCGTGGTGGTTCTACCTGCCGCCCGGGATCGCGATCGTGTGGGTCGTGCTCGGGTTCGCGCTGCTCGGCAACGTCCTGGAAGAGCGGCTCAACCCGCGGCTGACGGGCCACCACCTCGAGGGCGGCAAGGGCATGGTCGCCGTCCCGGGAAGGAGCGAGGCGTGACCGAGCCGCCCCTGCTCTCCGTGCGTCACCTGACGACCGAGTTCACGCTGGCCGACGGGCAGGTCGCCCGCGCCCTCGAGGACGTCTCGTTCGACGTGCTGCCCGGCCAGACAGTCGGCCTGGTCGGCGAGTCGGGATGCGGCAAGACCACCACGCTGCTGTCCGTCATGCGGCTGCTGCCGGGCAACGGCCGCATCAGCGGGGGGAGCGTCCTGTTCAAGGGGACCGACCTGCTCACGCTGAGCGAGCGCGAGATGCGAAGCCATCGCTGGACGGACATCGCCGTTGTGTTCCAGGGCGCCATGAACGCCCTGAACCCGGTGATGAAGATCGCCGACCAGATCCGCGAGGCGATCCTCCTCCACGACCTGATGGACCGCAAGGCGGCAGACCGACGCGTGGACGACCTCCTGGAGCTGGTGGGGATCCCGCGCGCCCGGCGCAACCAGTACCCGCATCAATATTCGGGCGGGATGCGGCAGCGGGCGATGATCGCGATGGCACTGGCGTGTTCCCCGGATCTCCTGTTCGCCGACGAGCCGACGACGGCACTGGACGTGATGATCCAGGCGCAGGTGTTCGAGCTGTTCAAGCGGATCCAGGCGGAGTTCGGCCT
>Ga0315286_10006059_pt1 | contig 11725 bp, 7 predicted proteins | sample YL17G10_0_MG_FD_205038 | JGI IMG/M metagenome (GOLD analysis project Ga0315286, IMG submission 205038) | Sediment microbial communities from Yellowstone Lake, YNP, Wyoming, USA - YL17G10_0 | ecosystem: Environmental > Aquatic > Freshwater > Lake > Sediment | place: USA: Wyoming | collected... | reverse complement strand
AGCCCGGGCCTTGGAGCACAGTGCCACCGCCACTGCACCGACGCAGCACCGGAATGCCAAGATGTTCGCAGGCCGACGCGTCCACCTCCCGCGCCAAGCGGTTGGAGTGTCCGAGCACGACGAAGGGACTGGCCGGTTCCCAGAACCGCAAGGTCTCTTCGCCCTCGCCCGATTCGGCGCACTCCAGCAGCACCTCGTCGCAGGCGAGGTTTTGCCCCGGCGTGGGGAATGTCAGGTCAAGCCACTTCATCCGCTCTCGTTGCTCGCGCACAGTCCCGCCCCGCGCGGGGGCGCAGCGGGCCTCCGGGTTCTCCCAGTCCGATCCTGGGCCTGCTGGATTCTATTTCTGTTGGCGGTGGGGGCGGATGGCCCTACAACTTGGGGCAACCGCGGCGCTCAAACCCGCCGTGCGACACATCAAACCGTCTGACCGCGCAAAAGTGAAACCGAAACTCAACGACCCGTCGCCGAAACCGGCCGACCCCGAGGCGACCGCGACCGCGCCGCGGCAGCGGTGGCTCGAAGCGCTCGAGTTCCTGATTGCCCAGATGGCCCGGGACCGCGGGGCGGAGCAAACCCCGCTGCTGTGGCACGATCTGGTGAATCGCTTGCGCGCCAACGGCGTGGATGTCGCCGCGCCCATCACCACGCCCTACGTCAATACCCTCCCGGTGGAGGAACAGCCACCGTTTCCGGGGAACTGGGAGCTCGAGCATCGGATCAAGAGTTACATCCGTTGGAATGCCATGGCGATGGTGGTGAACGCCAACCGTGAACACAGCGGCCTGGGTGGTCACATTTCCACGTTCGCTTCCTCGGCGACGCTCTACGAGATCGGCTTCAACCACTTCTTCCGCGGCGGCGACGGCGATCGTCCCGCCGACATGGTGTTCTTCCAGGGCCACGCGACCCCGGGCATCTACGCCCGCGCCTTCCTGGAAGGCCGGCTGAGCGAGCAGCACCTGCGGCATTTCCGGCAGGAGCTCGCCGGGGGCGGAGGGCTCTCGTCCTACCCGCACCCCTATCTGATGCCGGAGTTCTGGCAGTTTCCCACGGTGTCCATGGGGCTCGGGCCGATCATCTCGATCTACCAGGCACGGTTCAACCGCTACCTGAAGGCGCGCGGCTTTCTACAGGGCGAAGAACCCAAGGTCTGGGCCTTCGTGGGCGATGGCGAGAGCGATGAACCGGAGACGCTCGGCGCCATCACGCTGGGCTCCCGGGAGAATCTCGACAACCTGATCTGGGTGGTGAACTGCAACCTCCAGCGCCTCGACGGCCCCGTGCGGGGCAACGGCAAAATCATCCAGGAACTCGAAGCCCTCTTCCGCGGCGCCGGATGGAATGTCATCAAGCTCATCTGGGGCTCGGATTGGGATGACCTCCTCGCCCGTGACACCAAAGGCCTCCTCGTGAAACGCATGGAGGAAGCCGTGGACGGCGATTATCAGAAGTACTCCGTCGAGCCCGGCAGTTACACGCGCAAGCATTTCTTCGGGAAGGATCCGGAGCTGCTCGAGATGGTGAACCATCTCAGCGACCACCAGATCCGAAAGCTGCTTCGCGGGGGGCACGATAGCCGCAAGGTCTATGCGGCTTACCAGGCGGCCGTCCAGCACACCGGCCAGCCCACCGTCATCCTCGCCAAGACCATCAAAGGCTACGGCCTCGGCGAGGCCGGTGAAGGCCGCAACATCTCGCACCAGCAGAAGAAACTCAACGAGAAGGAGCTTCGGGAATTCCGCGCGCGATTCAACGTCCCCATCAGCGACGAAGACATCGTCAACACGCCCTTCTACCGCCCGCCGCCGGACAGCCCGGAGGCGAATTACCTGCTCGAACGCCGCCGGACGCTCGGGGGGTTCTTGCCGAGGCGCGTCGTCAAGGCCCAGCCGCTCAAGGTTCCGCCGCTGGCCGCGTTTGCCGAGTTCCTCAAGGGTTCGGCCCGCAGCGAGGTGTCCACCACGATGGCCTTCGTCCGGTTGCTCGGTCAGTTGCTGCGTGACAAGGCCATCGGCCGCCACATCGTGCCCATCATCCCCGACGAGGCGCGCACGTTCGGCCTGGATGCCCTGTTCCGGGAAATCGGGATCTACGCCCACCAAGGCCAGCTCTATGAGCCGGTGGACAGCAAGTCGCTGCTCTATTATCGGGAAACCAAGGACGGCCAGATTCTCGAAGAAGGCATCACCGAGGCCGGCTCCATGTCGTCGTTCATCTCGGCCGGCACAGCCTATGCCAGCCACGGCGTGAACATGATCCCGTTGTTCATCTACTACTCGATGTTCGGGTTCCAACGGATCGGCGACATGATCTGGCTGGCCGGCGACATGCAAACCAAGGGATTCCTGCTCGGCGCCACCGCCGGCCGCACCACGCTCAACGGCGAGGGACTGCAACACGAGGATGGCCACAGCCACCTGCTCGCCAGCACGGTGCCCAACCTGATGGCCTACGACCCCGCGTTCGCCTATGAGATCGCCGTGATCCTCCAGGACGGCATGCGGCGGATGTTCGTGGACGGCGAGAACGTCTTTTACTACCTCACGCTCTACAACGAGAACTACTCCATGCCGCCGATGCCCGAGGGCGTCGAGGACGGCATTCTGAAGGGTCTCTATCGCTTCAAGCCCGGCCCGGCAGGCCAGACGCACAAGGCCCACCTCCTCGGCAGTGGCCCCCTCATCCGCTCGGCGCTCGCCGCGCAGGAAATCCTCGCCGAACGCTACGACGTCTCGGCGGACGTCTGGAGCGCCACGAACTACAAACAACTCCGCACCGACGCCCTCCGCGCCCAGCGTTGGAACATGCTCCACCCGACCGCAAAACCCCGAAAGCCCTACCTGGCGGCCCTGTTGGAGAAGGAACAGGGGGTGTTTGTGGCCGTGTCCGACTACATGCGGATCGTGCCGGAGCAGATCGCCCGGTGGGTTCCCGGCGGCCTGTTCGCGCTCGGGACTGACGGCTTTGGCCGCAGCGACACGCGCCAGCGGTTGCGCCGGTTCTTCGAGGTGGACGCTGAATCGACCGTGATCGCCACCCTCTACGCCCTGAGCCAGCAGGGGAAGGTGGACCGACCGGCAGTTGCCCGGGCGATCAAGGACCTCGGCGTCGATCCGGAGAAGGCGTTTCCGGTGTGCGTGTAGCCGCATGGTTTTCCACCCTCCAGGCGACCCAGGGCAGCTTCCAGCTCAGGCGAGCCAGGTAAATCACCACCTTCAGGTCCGACCAGGGAAGCCCGCGAACCCGGATTCACCGAACCTCGCCCCGGTTTCCCGACATCGAAGCGCACATTCCTGCCACTCCGTCTCGGCTTCCGACCAGTCATTCCCCAGTTCCAAGGACCCTCACCTGGAACTGAGGTGGGAACGCACCGGTCCAAAGCAGGAAAGCACCGGCGCGAAGCAGGAAAGCCTCGATTCGAAGCAGGAACGTGCTGGCGCGAGCCAGGAAGGCGTCGATTCAACACATTCAACCGCGGGTTCCTGGGATCCCGGTCCGGATTCGGCGACACCAAGACCCGCTCTCGGGTCAGATCGCTGTCGCCGAAGGATGGTCGCAACCCCGTTCCAGCGGGTTGCACTTGTTCACAACCCCTTCAACGGCGTCGAGCTGAGAAAGAGCCGGTAGCGGTTGATCCGGCCGTTGGCCTGATCCTGCCGCGGGAGGTAGCGCAAACCAGTCACCGTCTCCTCCCGTCCCAGATCAATCACGATCTGATGTGGGTGCTTGGGCTTGGCACCTCCCCACTGCGTGTGCCAGAAGCTCTCCGCCTGGCCGTCCAGCATGTTGTCCGCACTGCCGGCCTCCTCCAGCACCTCCTCGCTGTCCGCATGGACGATCTGCCAGCCCTCGCGCGGCAGCTCCTCACCTCCCGCACCCAACAGGCTCAGCTCCGCACACGTGGCATACTCATCTCCGGCATGGGAATCGATCGCCTCGAGGCAAAAGTAACGGCCGCGGGCAGCCGCGAACCGAACCGTCTGCCACGCCTTGCCGGGTGGCAAAGCCCCGGCGTGAATTGGGCTGATCCCGGTCAGGTCCAGCCTCTGCCCCGGTTGGCGGTGGAGTGGACCGAAAGCCTCCCGCCTGACCTGGTCAAGGACCGGCTCTTTCAGGCCCGCGATCACATGCCGCTCCGCGCCGGTCAGTTCCAGCACGATCAACTCGTTGCGCCCCTTCTTGAGCCACGGCCCGGGACAATAGAGCGTCTGTTGCGGCCCGATACGCCAGAACCGGCCCAGGTTGTGCCCGTTCACCCATACCACCCCTTTGCCCCACGTCCGCAAATCCAGGAACGTGTCGCCCGTTTCCTTGAGGTCAAAGTGACTTCGATAGTACGCCGGCAGATCCGTTTTCCCCCTCTTGAACTTCAGCTTGAGCAGGTCTTGGCTGTTCAGCGGAAAGGAGAACGCCTCCCAGCCCGTCTGCTCCCTGCTTCCTGAACCGCTCACCACGTCCACCCGCTCGGTGATTCCCTTCCGGTCCGACAGAGAGTCACCGTAATTGACCCGGCCCATGGCCTCGACCAGCAGATCGAGCGTCATGTCCCTGTCTCGCGCGGGTAGTTTGAGGGAGTTCTGTTTCCGGCCCCGGTCCAGGGTGGCGATCCTCTTGCCGTCCAGGAACACCAGACCGAAGTCGTGAACTTCCCGGATCTCCAGCTTCTCCCCGCCACCCTTGGGCAGCGTGGTGCGGTAGAGAATGCAGCCGTGGGCCTGATCGCAGGCCTCCATGCACCGCGGCCGGCCCAACTTCCGCGGTTTGGGCAGGAACTCCAGCAGCGGCGCCACTTCCGCGAATTCGAGCGACGGAACCGCGATGACCGGATGCCGCGGCGGTATCTCGGGAAGCCGTTCCCCGGGGCCGAGGCGTTTGGCGATCAGCTCGCGCAAGGCGTGATACTTGGGCGTGGCCCACCCCGCCTCGCTGATCGGCGCATCGTAATCGTAGCTGGTCGGCTGGGGTCGGAAGGGGTTGTCGTTGGCCCCCGACGCGAAGCCGAAGCTTGTTCCCCCGTGGACCATGTACAGGTTGAATGAAATCCGCTGGCTGAGCATCCAGTCCACCGGCTTCACCACGTCCGGACCGCTCGTCGCGTGGCTTCGGCCCCAACTGTCGAACCAGCCCAGGTAATACTCCCCGCACATCAACGGGCCCTCAGGCTGAAACGCCCGCAGTCCCGCCATTTGCTTCTCCACGTCACGGCTGTTGCCGCTCACCGTTCGGAAGAGACCGTCCGACGCCCCTTTCCGCAGCGCCCACCCCATCTCCGAGGTGAAGAACGGAACCTGGAAACCCGCTCCCTCCAGCGTCCCCCGCAACGCGCCGATGTACTCCTTGTCCCGCCCAAAACCGTCGTACTCGTTCTCAACCTGCACGAGAATGATCGGCCCGCCCTGTGTGACCTGCAGCGGCGCCAGTTCCTCCCCCACGGCCCGCAGATATCGCTGGGCCGGCTCCAGGAACGCTGGCTGCCGACTCCGCAGCCCGCCATCGGGCCTCTTCAACAACCACCACGGCAACCCGCCCATGTCCCATTCCGCGCACACATAGGGGCCGGGACGCACGATCACCTTCAACCCCTCCTGCTGCGCCTGCCGACAGAACTCCGCCACGTCCAGGTTGTCGGTGAAGCCGAACCGGCCCGGTCGCGGTTCGTGCTCGCTCCAGAACAGGTAGGTGCTCACCGTGTTCAAGCCCAAGGCCCGGATCATCCGCAGCCGGTGACCCCAATACTCCCGCGGCACCCGCGGATAGTGCATCTCCCCGCTCCGAATCACGAACGGCTGTCCGTCCAGAAGGAAGTCTCTGTCGCCAATGGCGGATGTGCCGCCGGACACGGCCCACGAGACTGCCAGCAAGCTGCCCATGACGCCAATGCGTCCAATCGCTGTTCCAAGGTGGTTCATTGCTTCTCTGCGAGCGGCAGTTGACTCGCGTCACTTGCTCAACAACTTGCGCGCGGCTTCGTGGCCTTTCTGACGAAAGAAAGTCCGTGCCTCCTCTCCGGTGAGCCGCTGTTTGGGTTTGCCGTCCTCGTAAAGTTCCACCGCCAGGACCTCGTCCTGCCGCCACTCGAGCCGCGAGCTGACGCTCCCGTCCGGCAGCCAATAGGTCTCCAGACCGTGCTTCTTTCCCGCCTGGTACCCAGTGGTTCTTCCGACGTGGCCGTCCTCGAACCAGTAAAACTCGGTTCCTTGCATCAGCCCGCGCTCGTAGAAAGCCCTCGACGATGACGGCCGGCCGTTTGGAAAGTACCGGCTCACCTTCCCGTGGAGGAGTCCGTCCTTGAGATTCCACTCGAGCACGACGGCTCCGTTGGTGTTGTACACCCGGAGCGGACCATCAAGGACCGTCTGAGCGATCGTCGTTTTGACGGTGCAGACGACCGAGCAACCACTGGCGAGAAAGTTGGTAAACTCCGGGTCACGCGCTAAACGTTCCAGGGTGACGCGCTCGACAGAATCCTCGGCGCCTCCGCCGTGGAGAGCGGTGACGCACAGTGAGACGGCCAACCAGATGCAGGCCGGCACTCTTGCCTGGGTTCTCATTTGACGGGTTTCTTTGGGCAGAGTCATCTGCACCCGGCCCGGCGGGTTGCCGGCTTCCCGGGCCGGAACTTCCTCCCAAGAACAGCGCCAATGCCCAGCGACGCAAAGCCCATCAGCAGCTCCACGGCCGGCCCCCCAGCCGACACCGGCTTCTCCTTCGGAAGGAACGCATCGAGACAAAGGAGCAATCCGACCAAGACGAGCGATATCCCGGAGGCAAACAGGCAGAGCCTTGCCAGTTTCGAAAGCATGGCTAAGGCCCCGGTCCGAATCGTTTCTCGCACTCACGTACGCAATCCCCGCCTCGCGCGGCTACGTCCATGCCGTAGTTGTTCGCAGCGTAATCCACCGCCGAATCATCCACATTCCCACCCTGGAGATGGTCGTGCAGCCAGTCTTCGGCCTTTTGAGGCAAAACCCACGAACAGACCCATTCCACACCACCCACGAATAGGTCGCGGCCTTCCTTCAAGTCGCCGAGGCATTTGCAGCCGAACTTGCCACAGGCTTTCGCGATCTCGCACGAGGCGATGCAGTGGGCCCGCTCGTCGTTGCTCACGTTCCCGATCATCGCGTTCGCGGCGGCAATGGCCTTCAGGCATTTGTCTGCTGGAGGCGGGCCCGGGCACTTGTGGCTCTCGAACGGGGATAAGGGCTGCAGGCAAACTGGACAATAAGCGAACACCTCCCTTCCATCTCTGTCAGCATGGGTGATTGGGCTGTTCGCGACGAACCCGTACAAGTCCGGCCCGGCTCGGCCGGCAGCGAGCCTGGACCGCTGGCGTCGGCCGTCTTTGTTGAAAAACACCTCGTGGCTCGGTTCTCCGATCGGATCCCGATTCAACCACCGGCCGGCGGTCGGGTTGTAGAAGGCCCACGCGCTCGAGGACGCCAATCCCAACCCCAACATGACGACCAGCAGCCGTCGGCCAATGGCCCGATGTAGCTCCCATTTAATCATCGCGCTCTCCTTCCTTCGCTACCGTCTTGTTTCACGCTTCTGCTGGGTGCCGTCCGGGGAGCGGCTGCCCTCAGCCGCGCCTTCATCTGCCGGTAGCTCTCACAACCGGGCGCCCGCCGCGCTGCCTCCGCAAACGCCTCCCACGCCTCCAGCTCCCGGCCCGCCTCCAGCCAGCACATCCCCCGGATCGACAGAAACACGGCCAGTTCCTCCGCTGGTTCCAACGATCGCAGATACCCCTCCGCCTTCCGCTCCTCGTCCGTCACCGCATAGGGCCACCGCAGGTAATACTCGTCCGGAAACCGGTTCACGCCGTTCCCGGCCGCCTCCACATTGAACCGCTCTCCCTCACCCTCCCACCGCACGAACAGATGCCCCTTCGTCGTCACCAACTTGAGCGGGTACCCCCGCCGCCGCCCCACCGCCCCCAGCCAGACCGGCAGCGAACGGCCCGTCCCCTCCCGCCGGGGGCCGAGCAGTCCGCCCAGGAACACATCCCGCGCCTCGGAAAAGAAACCATCGCCCATGCGCGCTTGCCCCGGAGTGATCTGGCGCTCCTTCCGGTAGCGCACGCCGCAATCCTCGGCCAGCACCACGGCCAGCATCACCATCCGGAAGTACCCTTTCGAATGCTCGAACTCGGCGGGATTGCGGTCAAATCGGTAGGCGTGCCGCTCGCTTTCCTTGCGAACCCTCTCCGCCCAGTGGTCCAAGGTCCAGGTGGCCACTGCCAAGTCCACCTTCTCCTCCCCCGGCAAGCCCTGCTCGCACAACAAGTTCATCACCGCGATGTCCAATTCGGTCAGGTCGCTGTTGGGGAGCGCCCTGAGCATCGCCAGCGTGTCCACCCCTTTTCCGCCGCCAGCGGGCGCCTGCTCGCGCCCCGAGCCTCTGGCCCAGCCCAAAACGGCCCAGCACACCAATCCAACCCCGCAGGCTGCGAGGGCCACGCGGACCCGCGGGAGCCTCTTCCACCACTTTGGAGGACGCTCGTTCACTCGCTCTCAACCGCTTTCTCGAAGACCTCGCCGTTCATCGCTCGATCTTCCGGCGTTCTGGACTCGACTTGCCCACCCGCTGCTCCAGGTGAAGAACTGCTTCCGAATCCGCCGGCCCTGGTGGGCGTACTCGAACACCAGCCGCAGCCGGGAACTGAGCGTGGGCACGGAGGTGTCCCGCTTCATCTCCACCAGCCGGTTCTCTCCGTCCCAACTGTAGGCCCACCGGCCGTCGGTGGCGAGATTGCCGTCGGTGTCGTAGGTGTAGCTCTCCGTCGCCGGCGGCACGAACACCTCGCCCGAGTCCGACTGCTGCGCCCCCAATACCACGAACTGACCACTTCCCGGTGAATAGAATGGTGCCACAGTCGCCGCGTTCACGGACTGCGTCGGTTCAGCCAAAACTATGACTTCCTCAACAAACCGCTATTGAATGACCACTTTACCGGCGTACGCGCCATCGAAACGCCATCGATTTGTGCCTCCACGTTCAAAAGAAAAGCGGAGCGCTACCACCCCACGCGGCGTATCATACTCGAGGAGCCAAACATCGATGGCTCCCGTTTGTAGAGCAACACCAGCATTTGTCCCGCGAGGCGCGTCGAAAGACGGCCCAAAATAGTGCGACAACCTGCCAGAGCCGCCGAGGAGAGCTTTCGCAGAGCTGATATCGGTGTCCGCTGGAAGCCATCTTGTGATCGCCGTTGCCCGCTCCTCCGGGGTTGCGTGCGGTGAACGCCAGACAGACAAGAGATTCGTCGGCGCATTATCGTCCAGCGTCGTTATATTCGTAAGCAGCGCAGGCAGAGAAGGCGCGTCCTGGGTTCTCCCGATGCCATTCGTGGCAGGTTCCGCATTCGTGCTGTGCGCAGGCGCCGCCTCGCTCACCCGCGCGCGATCCTGACACCCAGGCCCGCATAGAAGCAACGCCAGAGCGCAAAAAGTCACAGGCTTGGTGCCACCAGCTAGGAGGCAGTCAAGAGACTCGACCCTCGTTAACAGCGGTTTCATGGCGACAGTACTCAAGGATGGGGCAATGGATACGGCCAAGGTTGCGGGTATATGCCCATAAACAGCCCATTTACGTCCACTGTATCCGATATCCTCCTCGACCAATCCTCATCCCAACATTCAAATGTGACGCTCAGATTGAATCTTAGCGCGTAAGTGAAGTCCATGCCCTCTGGGAAATAGGCTCCGGGACGGTCGGTGTAGTCCTCGCATGGCCATGGCTCAGTTACACTTCCAAAGAACGGTTGGAAGTTTTCGATGGTACGGCCATCATCCAGGTAGAGGACGGCGGAGATGTAACCGTTGTCGATATATCTGCAGTGGCACTTCGTGGCGTCACCCTCCACGTCAATTGTCCACGGAACCGGGATAGTCAGGGACGGCTGAGTCAGGCCAGGTTGATAGCTTCCATGGATTATCCTATCGCTCGGAGGTCCACCCTTCACGTTCTTGCATTTACACGGGCACAGACCGGTGGCGTCACTGGAATTCGGTGATGAGTTGTGGATGAAAGTATACAGATTGTTGCCTCCCCTCTCGTCGATCGGATCGCGGCTGAGCCACCTTCCGGTGCTCGGGGCGTAGTATCGATACCCGTAGTACAGGAGCCCCGACTGGTCATCCGTGTACTTCGTCGAGAACCGGAACGGGTTCTTCTTAGCCATCGGCGTCGTGCCCGGGCCGGTCGTCCGGATCGCTTCCCCGAACGGGCCATACTCATACCGCGCCGTCAGGGCGCCGCTCGTCCCGTCCGCCAACGCCGCCACGTTCCCGTTCCCGTCATAGCAAACGAAGTGATGAGTGACGGGTGACGAGTGATCAGTGACCTTTAGCAACCCGCCCACGCCCCCGGCCCCCTGCATCGTGCCACTCAGGTCCAAGCCCCAGGCATAGGTCCGCAGCTTGGCGTTGCCCGCGTTGGCGTTTAACTCGCCCATCACGTTCCAACCGTCGTAGAGGAAGATCGTGTCGCCCACCTCACTCCCCTGGCCGTCGTCCCGATCGTTCCAGACCGTCTGGCGGATCCGCCGACCCTGCCAGTCGTACTCGAACTCGATGCGCCGTTCCGGCGCCGGACTGCCAGTGCGGCTGCGCAGCTTCACCAGCCGGTTCTCCCCCTCCCACACATAATCCCAGCGCCCATCCTGCGTCAGATTGCCGTCCGTGTCGTGGGTGTAGCTCTCCGTCGCCGGCGGCACGAACACCTCGCCCGAGTCCGGGTCTCCACCGTACTGGGACACCATGCTCACGGTGGGATATTGCGCCGTCCCGTTGGCCACCGTCAACGGCCAATGGAAATACTCGCCCTTGCGGTTGGCGGTGTTGCCGTTCACGGTCACATTGGCCGTCGGGTTGGCGATCCCGAGCACGTCGATGGTCGCCGGGTTGGGGGTCGTCCGTTGGGTGTACTGGTTCAACCGGTTGGCCGTGTAGTCGGACACCGCGGAGGCCCGGCCGCCGGTCGTGTCCCGGTTCCCGATGTCGTCGAAGACGTAATCGAACTGCTGGCCGGCTACGGGTGTGCCATCGAGCCAGTATTTCCGGCCGGAGGTCACTAGGCCCAGGGCGTCGTACTGGTAGACCCAGTAACTGGAATCCGAGTCCGTGCGCCGGATCCGCTGGTTGGCCGAGTTGTACTGGTATTGAAGGCCGACGGGCAGGCTGGGGGCCGAGGCCCCGGACGGCGTCGAGGAGGTCGATGGTCGTGCCACTGTCATAGTTTGAGCTGGTTCCCGTTTTTCCGTTGACCTCGCGCCCTTCCAAGTAACTCCTACGCTGCTGCTGGGTGACACCTTTCTGAAACCAGGTTCAGGCACTCCGGCCGGCTCGGTGGGGATTTCCACAGCACTCCCAAAGCCGGCCTTGTTAAAGGCCAGGACTGACGGATACCACTTTAAGGTCATCAGACACGGTCACCAGCGCAAATCCGCCCGGGGTCGCGGGCACACGCCAAACTAGAATTTCCCAATGGTCCTTCACCTTCTGTGAATCCGTGACCCTCATATCCTTCCATCCCCGGTCCGAAAGCTCGCGTCTGGCAACGGCCACTGCCCGCAACTCCTCATAGCGCGGCCATGCATAGATAGAGCCTGTCCCAGAGGAGAAAGCCCGCTGGATGCGCGATTTCGGTGGGATTGAGCAGGAATAAAGCAGGTCAATCGCGGGCCGGAGGGGTGAATTCTGCGATTATGCTCGTGCGA
>Ga0315286_10006057_pt1 | contig 11727 bp, 12 predicted proteins | sample YL17G10_0_MG_FD_205038 | JGI IMG/M metagenome (GOLD analysis project Ga0315286, IMG submission 205038) | Sediment microbial communities from Yellowstone Lake, YNP, Wyoming, USA - YL17G10_0 | ecosystem: Environmental > Aquatic > Freshwater > Lake > Sediment | place: USA: Wyoming | collected... | reverse complement strand
CAATGCGAATGGCTAAACCCTCAACAATCGCGGTTTTCCCGGTGCCGGCTTCGCCAACTAAAACTGGATTATTTTTCGTTCGGCGGGAGAGAATTTCCATCACGCGACGGATTTCTTCATCTCGGCCAATAACCGGGTCGAGCTTGTCGACGCGAGCCAGGTCGGTAAGATTTTGGGTAAATTTTTCAACTGCTTTAAGTTTCTTGCCGACGCCGAGCGGCGAGATTTTGCCGGACTTTATTTCGTCAACAACATTGAAAACCGCCTCGCGACTAACTTTAAAGCGAGCCAACAAGTCACGAGCGGCGCTGGGAACGTCAAGCAGGGCCAAAAGCAGGTGTTCGGTCGAAACAAAATCTTCATTTAAATTATTGGCGGCCTTGGCCGAAGTATCAAAAACCTTAACCAAATCAGGCGTCAGATAAATTTGATAAGACGGGCTCATGACATTGCCGCCGCCAAAGGCCTCGATATTATCGAGGACGTGTTCGGTCAAGGCCAGAGAGTCAATTTCAAGCTTATCGAGGATTGAGACAGTTAAACTTTCTTCTTGAACCAACAAAGCGGCTAGCAAGTGAAAAGGATTGACCTGATTCTGGCCGCGCTCAATGGCTAACTCATGAGCTCGACGAATGGCTTCGCGCGCTTTGGTGGTAAAGTTTTGAAATGGGGGCATAAAATTATTTGATCTGATCAATTAGAGCTTTCAAGGCCTGGGCGGCAAGAGCGTAACCGCGCGAGATTCCGATGCCCATTACTTTGCCGTCTAAACCGACAACGGGACCGCCAATATTATCTCCGATTACTGAACCGGTGCGAATAATATCGATATTTTGGTTCGGCGTGGTTGAAGAAGTGGCGGAAATTATACCCATGACCAAGCCGATCATGATGTCGGGATTACCGCTCTCCGAGTAAGAGAGGGCCACGCTCGTTTGCCCGCTGTCGGGTGATTTATCGCTGAAGGTCAGATTACCGGCCGAAAGAGTGCTTGTCGCCGCGAACTTAATGAAAGCAATATTATTATCCAGATCGCGTGATAAGATTTCCGCAACGGAAGAGATCGCGGGGCTTTTTACCACCTCAAGACGAGCGCTGGTCAAATCGCTCGGAACATTTTTGAGGGCGGTTACCGCCAAACCATCGCGGATAATAAAACCAGTGCCTAAATCTTCGCTTCCTTGGTCGGTCTTTTTAACTAATTTGATTACCGCCGGCGAAATCGATTCGGTCGCTTTAACAATTTGTTCGCCCTCGCTTACCGTGGGGGCTTCTTTGACAATCTTAACAATTGTCGTGGTCGCTCCCGGGATAACTCGCTCAATCACCCGATTAACCGTATTGGCAATCCCCGCCTTGGGCGACTGGTCAAGTAAAGTTACCGTGACCACCGCCGTGGTAATTGAGGTCACTAGCACAATCAGCAACAACAACAACAAAAACTGGCTTCGATTGAGATTTTTAATATCCATATTATATTAAGTTTTATTATAGCAGAGATTCTTATATTTCTCAATTATTTCTTTCAACGATTTTATAAAACGATTAAGGTCAGCGCCGGCCGTTTCGCGACCAAAACTTATTCGCACGTTATTATTGGCCAGATCATGGCTTGAGCAAGCGCTGCCGGAAGAGACGGCCAAGCCCTTGGCATCAAGTTCAACGACTAATTGTTCGCCCTCAAAACCCTTAATTGAAAAATTGATATTATTAGGCAAACGTTTTTCGTCAATCAAGGCACGCCCTTGATTATTATCAGCCTGACTATCAGGGCCGTTGATTTTTAGATTAGGTATTTTTTTTAGCTCGACTATTAATTTATCCCTTAATTTAATTAGCCGAGCACTTTCCTTTTCTCGCTCTTGCTCGCAAATAGTCAGCGCTTCAGCCAAGCCGACAATCCCCGGCACATTTAGCGTGCCTGATCTTAAGCCCCGTTCTTGACCCCCGCCCCAGACAATTGGCGCGAGAAGAATTCCCCGCCGAACATAGAGAGCGCCGATCCCTTTCGGCCCGTAAATTTTGGAGCCATTGAAAGACAAGAGATCCACCCCCAATTTCTCGACATTTAAATCCAAAAATCTTGGCGCTTGGCAAGCGTCAGTGTGAAGGTAAGGCAAACGGCGATTATTATTTTTGCGATAATGCCGAATAATTTTGGCTACTTCTTTAATCGGCTGGATCGCGCCAATTTCGTTATTGGCCATCATCACCGAGACGAGAAAAGTATCGTTGGTTAGCGACTCTTTTAATTCTTTCAAATTAATCTGCCCGTCTTTGTCTACCGGCAAATAAGTAATTTTAAATCCTTTCTTTTGCAAATACCGGCATGGCTCCAACACCGCCTTATGCTCAGTAGAAGTAGTAATGATGTGTTTTTTTGTAGCCATTTCGGCTGTCCCGAGAATCGCCAAATTATCACTTTCCGTCCCGCTACCGGTAAAAATAATCTCATCGGGGTGAGCAAAAAGAATCTTGGCAATTTTCGCCCGCGCGGTTTCCACCGCCTTGCTCGCTACCACCCCCTCCTTGTGAATACTGGCTGGATTCCCCTCCTTCGCTAAAGCTTCAGAGGATATGCCCCTTAAAAACGGCATCATCGCCTTCAACACTCTCCTATCCACCGGCGTCCCCGCCGCTGTATCCCAATAAATTCGCTTCATTATTATTATCCTAACATAAAGCCCTTTTGCTTAAAAATAACAAATTTTATATAATGGGGGCCATGATTGATTTGACCACTTTGTTTATCATCACGGTTGGCTTCGTGGCTATTTCTATTTTTGCCGTCATTCGTCTAATTATTTTGGACAAGCGTTTGACTCGCCTCTTGTCGGGCCGACGAGCTAATGATTTCGAAAATGTGATTGATGAGTTTGTGAAAACGGCTCGCCGTCTTGATGAACGAACAAAGCTAATCGCTCAAGAAATTGACAATATCAACGAACGCCTGTCCAGAGCCCTGCAAAAAATTCATACTATTCGTTTCAATCCCTTTCGCGATCAGGGCGGGAATCAAAGCTTCGCCACTTGTTTAATGGATGAGAAGGGCGATGGCGTAGTTATCTCCAGTTTATATTCGCGCGATAAGGTCAGTGTTTACGCCAAACCACTCACTGAAGGTAAAAGTGAATATGAACTCTCCGACGAAGAAAAAGAGGTGATCAATAAGGCGTTGGGCTAGTAATCTTAAGCTTTTTCTGGTTTAATTAAGACTTATGAGTGAAAACGCCGCCCAAACCGGTTTAATTGAGCGTCCCCCCGTTATCGCGGTCATGGGGCATATTGATCATGGTAAATCAAAGCTCCTCGATTATATTCGTAAAACCAATATCGTTGATAAAGAATCTGGCGGTATCACTCAACATACGAGCGCTTACGAAGTTGTCCATAACGGTAAAAAAATCACTTTTCTTGACACCCCGGGACACGCCGCTTTTACCACGATGCGGCAGCGAGGCGCCCAAATTGCCGATATCGCTATTTTAGTTGTTTCGGCTGAAGAAGGCGTTAAAGCTCAAACGCTTGAGGCCTTGCAATCAATTAAAGATCATGGCACCCCTTTTGTGGTGGCCATTAATAAAATTGATAAGCCGGCCACTGATATCGAGAAAACCAAACAAGGCTTGGCCGAGAACGGCGTGTTCGTTGAGGGTTACGGCGGAAACATCCCCGTTAGTTTAATTTCGGCCAAAGAAGGGACGGGCGTCAATGAATTACTTGATCTCCTTCTCCTCGTCGCTGAACTTGAAGAGCTTAAGAGCGACCCTAAGGCCCCGGCCGAGGGCTTTGTTTTAGAGACTCATTTTGACCCTAGGTGCGGAATATCCGCTACTTTTATTATTAAAAATGGCACTTTGCACGCTAATGACTTTATTGTCGTTGGCCAAGAAGTGACCAAAATCAAACGCCTAGCCGATTTTCTTGATAATCAGGTTGGAGAACTTGCTTTTAGCGCGCCGGCCAAGATTTTTGGCTTCGCCAAATTACCGCCAGTGGGAGACCCTTTTAAGGCCTTCGCTGACAAAAAAGCCGCCGAATGTTTTGCCGCTGGCGCTCCGGCCGAAGGGGCCGGCCGGCGAATTTTTAATTGTTCAAACGGAACCGACGGGGAAATCAATCTCCCAATTATAATTAAAGCTGATGTGGCTGGAACGCTCGAGGCCGTGGAAAAGGAGCTCGCCAAATTAAAAGTTGAGAAGGTAAATCTTAACATTATCGATCTTGGCGTCGGCTCAATTACGGAAAATGATATCAAACTTATCCAGGCCTTTCCCAACGCCAAAATTTTAGGTTTTCGCGTCAAGGCTGAGAAAGGCGCTCTTACTTTAGCTGAAAAAAACAAAGTCTCCATCCAAACCTCGGATATTATTTATAAGCTATCCGAGTGGCTCGAAGAAGAAATGAAACAGGCGGTCCCTAAACAAACCGCCGAGGAAGTTTTGGGCAAAGCTAAAATATTAAAAACTTTTGGGACCAACGGCGACAAACAAATCATCGGCGGGATCGTCGGCCAAGGCAAAGTGATTCAAGGCAAAGAAATAAAGGTCCTCCGGCGCGAGAACGAAATCGGCCGAGGCAAAATAATCGGTTTGCAGATGCAAAAAATTAAGGTTGACGAAGTTGAGGAGAATAATCAATTTGGCGCCGAGATTGATGCTAAAATTGAAATTGCCCGGGGCGATTATATTGAAGTCTTCGAAATTGTAACAAAATAATTGCCGGCTGGACCGAGTTTAGCGAACAAGAATTATGAGCATCAGACAAGAAAAAGTAGCCGGCCGCCTGCAAGAAATAATTTCAATTTTTCTCAATAAAGAGGCTAACACTAAATCGGTAGTAACGGTAACCCATTGTGGTATTAGCCGCGATTTGAAAAAAGTAATCGCTTTTTTGTTGGTTTTTCCCGAAAGTTTTGAGGGAGAGGCCCTCGGATTTGCCAAACGCAAGCGAAGCGAGTTGCGATCGCTGATTGCCGGCCAGCTGCCGATGAAGACAATCCCGTTTGTCGAGTTCGAAATTGACACCGGCGAAAAGAACCGCCGGCAAATTGAAAAGATTTTAGAAAAAATTTGAGGCCTGGGGGAGAATTGAACTCCCGTGTAAGGGTTTTGCAGACCCTTGCCTTACCACTTGGCGACCAGGCCGACTCATAAAGCTTAGCAAATAATTGCATTTTTTAAAATATTGCGTCAATCGGTAAACGCATATTATCCCCTTCCTTTACCTCTTCCGTTATTATACAATTGAAAAAATATATTGCAGAATTGCTGCTTGATACCACACATTTCACGGGAATGGGATGGAATAGGGGTTTGAAAGGAATGGGTAAACCACTGATACCTCTTGAAAAAATTCTTGTCTCAAATAGCACTTTCCAAAGTTTTAAGTTGAAAAATAGACTTTTTTCTGCCAAAATATAAGGAGCCTAAATGTGAGGAATGTGGTTGGTCAAAAAGGTCTAATGATGGCCGGCTTCCGTTGGAGTTAGGTCATATAAACGGGGACAGACATGATAATAGGTTATTGAACTTAAGAATCCTCTGTCCCAATTGCCACAGTCTAAAGTCGACACATAGAGGCAAGAACCGTAAAAAAATAGAATGCTTGGGTGGTGGAATTGGTATACACGCAACACTTAAAATGTTGTGAGCCATGCTCATGCGGGTTCGATTCCCGCCCCAAGCACATTGTTGAGTTTTCAATTATGAGTTGTTAAAATTACAAAGTTCCGCTTAAAATTTAATAATCCGCCCATAGCTCAGCTGGTAGAGCAGTCGCCTCTTAAGCGAACGGTCGTAGGTCCGAATCCTACTGGGCGGACAAATGTAAGTAAATTGCCGAGGTGGTGGAATTGGCAGACACGTTAGCCTTAGGAGCTAATGTCCGTAAGGACTTGAGGGTTCAACTCCCTCCCTCGGCACCAGTAGTAACTTGTTCGGAATTAAGAATTCGGAGCGATTTTGCAGAAGCCAAAATCGCGCTTTGATTTTCGCCAAAACCCTTTCCGCCTGCGGCGGAAGCCGTGAAATCCCATAATTCCCCCCAGCGTATGGAAACCGTTTTGTCCTTGATTTCAGGGTTAGAGCCGATTTTCTGAAAAAACTTCTTCCATTCTAAATGATTGGAAGTTTTTTCTAAATCGGTGGCTTCTTTCAAGGACAAAACGAAACTCCGCAAGGGTTCGACCCAATTCTTTCTCTGTTGCCCAAAATTGGTTTCTGATTCGAGCAAACCCACTTTTTCACGCATGAGCAGGTCTTTGCGTTGTAGATACATTTCTCGCTCAATATCGCCGTCAAGAAAAACTGAAACGAGTTTATTCAGTTTTTCTTCGTTTGCTCGAATCTTTTCTTTCAAATTTTGGGCAACATTTCCTTTTTCAGAAATTGATTCTTTTTCCCAAGCGGTAATCTGCTTGTCCATATCTTCAATTTCAGAAAAAGGAAGCGACACTGATTGAAGCAGTATTTGCAATTGTGCGGCGAGTACCTTTTCTTGCGTATATGGCTGTGCACACTTTCCATTTTTCTTGGTGCAACGATAGTAGGTGTAGCGTGTGCCAAACCTGTTGGTGGCATACTGCGCCGTAATCGCACAGCCGCACTCGCCGCACTTTGCAAACCCAGTGAAGGCGAACGGTAGCGCAACTTTGGACTTTCTCGGCTTCTTGCGCGAGGTGAGCACCTTTTGGACTGCTTCAAACAGTGTCGGAGAAAGAATTGGCTCAAAGTTTCCGTTGTGCCATTCTCCGCGATGTTTGATAAAGCCGAGATATGCTCTGTTAGTCAGCATTTTCACAACGGAAACTTTGGCAAGTGGCGTTCCTTTTTTCTGCACAACGCCGTGATCCGCCAAAAAATCCGCGAGAGATTTCAGGGTATATGTTCCGGTGGCGTACTCCTCAAACGCTCGCTTGATAATACGAGACTTCACTTTGTCAGGTTCAATATTTTTTGTTTTCAAATTGTTCACATAGCCAAACGGAGCGAGCGTCAGCCATTCGCCACGGCGGATTTTTTGGCGGATTCCACGCTTCACATTTTCAACAAGGTTGTCAGAAAAATATTTGGATTGTCCGAACGCCACTTGCAACATGAACTTGCCTTGCGGAGTTGGCTCAAACCAAAACTGCGGAAAGCGTAAAGAAGCAATTCTGTTGATGTCCACAAGGTAAATTATTTTACCGCCATCAACAGAATTACGGGCGAGACGATCCGGGTGCCATGCCAAAATGCCGAGTGGCTTTTTACTCGTTTCAATCATAGAAAGCATTTTGGCAAATTCGTCTCGCCCGGGCTTCTTTGCGCTTTTCGCTTCCGTGAACTCACGGACAATCTCAATACGTTCTCGCTCGGCAAATTCGCGTAATTCAAATAGTTGAGCTTCTATGCTCATCACTTGCTTATCGTCCTCCTCGGTTGATTTCCGAGCGTAGAGAACGCATTGAGATTTTGGTTTGAGCTCTTTCATATTGTTATTGGGGCGAACTCTGGGATTTTACGGCGAAAACAAAAGCGGATTTTGCCCTGCGGAGCGCGGGCGTTAGCCCGCGCGGAGCAGTCATTTCCAACGAAGTTACATTTGGTGCTGTAATTATACACTTCGCGCGAACCTACTTTGAACGGAACTAAGGAAACCGCCCCGCCGCCGCGAGCTGACGCTCGCCACCCCAAAGAAAGAAAAATACTCTTTATTCTTTTCATTTTGCGCGCGCTGGATTTTTTCTTCTCCTAATGAAAAGAGTATTTTTCTGTGGTGCGTTGCTTTGACAAGCAAGGCGCGGGGCTGGCCTCTGTTTGATTTCGCTCGGGCGCGGCGGAATTCCCCCCACACCCCCCTTCCGCCGCACCCTCGCTCGGACGGACGGGATTTTTGGCGGCGACTGTAAAAATTGGCACCCTCGGCTGGATTCGAACCAGCAAGTCCTCGTTAGAACCGAGGCAGTTTATCCATTAGCTTACGAGGGCAAGATAAAGAAGCGCAAAATTGCGCCGAACAATCTTTATCTTCTTTTCCTCGTAAGCGAAAACATAATTGTAGATTAGCAGAAACAGATAAGCCCTGCAATGCAGGGCTTCTGCCGAGGGTGCGCCGGTCGTTCGCCATCTCATCCAAGCCAGACAGCAATTTTTTCCTACGGATAATTCTCAGGCGATCAGGCTCTAACTACTGGGTCGCTTTTTCGAAGTACCCTATTTACCTTTGTGCTGGGTCTTTGCACCTTTTTCGCGGTTCTCTTCCCAATGCAGTGGCTGTAGATTTCTCAACTGGTCACTTCCACCTTTGTCTTTTGGGTTTTTGTGATCAATCTCCCAACCATATTCTCCCTCTGTGCCGTAAGAAGCGAAACGGATTTTATTGCCGTAAGTATCCTTTCTCCAAACATCGGTGTCTTTACCCTTCATTTCTTTCGCTTTGTCCCAAACTTCCTCAATTAGTTTCTTTGAAGCCATAAATTAATTTAGTGCTATCGGTTAATAATTTCGACCTTTTCTATCATCCGTGTATCTTTAACCACAAGTTTGACTGGTATTTGCGGACACAAGAGCGATTGAATCGCCGACCTCCAGTGAACTCCTTGTCTGACGATTATGTTCACTGCATAATGGGATGATGTACCAATCCTTGTCGTACGAACTGTCCTTTTGGACATGGGCGCCGACCTCCGGCTTTTTGGTACAGCTTTTTTCCGGGCAGTAAGTAGGGAGTGACTGGCGACTGTAGTTTTTCCAGTGATCTAACCAACTCCCGCAACTGCAGGAATTATCGCTTGTTCCATTGATGTTGTTTACCTTCATATTGGTTATATTGTTTAAGTTAATTTTTATACTCGCCGTCGACCTTATGGTCTTTTCAGATCATCGGGAATGCCTATATATTAAGCGGCTGAACGAAGGCTGTCAACTCCGTCATCTGTTAATTATCCACAGACGACTTTTTGCATATCTTTGACAAATCCACTATACTATCAGCATGCACACAATACAAGAAAAACTACTCAAAGTGATTGATGGTAAGAATATTGGAGGTCTTACATTGCGCCAAATCGGAGAGTTGATAGAAGAAAAGCTCCCCCAAAAAGTTAAACACCACCTCTCCCAACTGGAGCGAAAGGGGTTTATTCTGATTGACAGAAAAAACAAAAAAATCAGCAGAATTAGCAACAAAGCAAAAGCCGGGGATATTTTTGTCTCAATCCCAATAGTTGGTGCCGCTAATTGCGGCCCGGCGACTATCTACGCAGATCAAAATATTGAAGGGTATCTGAAAATATCGAAACGACTTGCCTCGAACAAGAAGAGTGTTTTTGCTTTACGAGCGGAGGGCAACTCTCTTAACAAAGCAAATATTCACGGCAACAATGTAGAGAGTGGAGATTTTGTTATTGTGGATAGCGAAAACACTTCACCGCACGATGGTGACTATGTTGTATCTGTTATTGATGGCATGGCTAATATAAAAAAATACCGTCTAGATAAAGATCATTCTAGAATTGCTTTGCTGTCAGAATCAACGCAGGAATATTCGCCGATCTTCATCCATAAAAACGATGATTTTAGAATTAGTGGTAAAGTTGTTGATGTAGTAAAGAAGTTTTAGTATACTAAAGTTAGCGATAATATATGGACCAAGAAATCAACTCACCATTTCGATACGCCGGGGGAAAATTCTATGCTCGCAAACTTATCATTGAGCATATTCCTCAACATAGTTATTATATTGAACCGTTTGCTGGCGGTGCTTCAATTTTCTTTGCAAAAAGTAAGGTGAATGGAAACTGGCTCAATGACATTGATAAAGACCTTATAAACTGTTTAGCAATTATTCGCGATTATCCTAAGAAATTGATTGAAAGATTGAATGGCGAGCAAGCTACGAAAGAAAGGCATGGCTACTATAAAAACGAATACAAACCAAAAACAAAACTTGACCGTGCTGCTCGGTGGTTTTACGTAAATCGTACTTCCTATTCAGGAATTATGAATATGCAGAATTGTTATTGGGGATACGGCGATAAATACAGCATGAGACCGGAAAATTGGCCGAGAAATATTTTAAGAACATCAGCGAAATTGCAAGGGGTTAAATTGACCTCTCTTGATTTTGAGAAAATTATAGAAGAAGCACCAGATAATTCTTTCCTATTTATTGACCCGCCATATTTTAATGCAGATCAAGAAAAATTTTATGCCTACTCTTTTAAAAAAGATGACCATTTCCGTTTGAGTAAAATTCTCAAGAAGCACAAAAATAAATTTAAATTTCTACTTACTTATGATGATAGCCAAGAAGTACGAGAGTTGTACGATTGGGCACATGCTATGCACGAAAAGCAATGGAACTACACGATAAATCGTACTGACGATCAAAAAAATGGGACAAGTAAAAAGGGTGCTCGTTACAAGGGGCACGAGTTATTTATTGTGAACTACAACTCTGAAAAACAGACTCCTCTATTTGACTATCAATCAGCTTTTTACAAAGTCCTCAAAGAGGCCTAGAGATTTTTCAATAGATACCCAGCCATTTGTTGGCTTATTTGTCTTTATTATTAAAATTTATGATTGGATAATTCGGAATAAAGCCGCAAGCTTTTTTGTTTTTACATTTAGCACGGGTACAAATAACGCCATTATTACCTATTTTTAGATCTGAAGTTTTTGCGACATACAGGGTTTTAAAAGCGAAATTCTGAAAACTGTTTTTACCGGAAGCCCCTATTTTACGCAAAAAATCCTCACCTTCTCGTGGCGGATTCCACTCAAAGTATCCAGTCTTTTTATCGGTTGTATAAAAAGCATTGCCGATTGATGATATAACTATATCGAAATCGGCTGATAAATATTGATCGTTGTGAATTGCTAGAACTTTTTCCGAGATACCGAACTTGGGAGCCAATTCTTTTACTTTTGCTGGGCCGAGCGTACGACTTCGCATACACTTGACCCGTATCTCGCTATGTCCGTCGTTAAATAGCCTGTACCCGCCCTTTTTAGCGAGTTTACATTCTACGCTAATAACTTTTCCTGTTGGTTTATGAAGCACCCGCACATCAATGTCGTGAAGGCCAATCTGTGCATTCATCATCGGCTTATCAACCTGCCACTTATCCCTCGGTAAAATTTCTTGCAAGGCCATCATTACCGAAAACTCAAAAGCCTTACCCCTAATCATTGGCACAACTTTTGGTTCGTACAAGGTTTCAGCCAAATACAAAACGGGGATATTGTATTTTTCGCAGTAATCTTTAACTTTTTCTTCCCAGCTTTTTGGCATAATTTTATGAATGGAAAAAGTCCGCGATGCTGATTTTGAGAGCTTTCGCGATCTTCTCTATATTTTCGAGGGTAATATTTTTCTCGGCTCGCTCAATCATGCCGATATAAGTTCGGTGAACACCTGCTCGTCCGGCAAGTTCTTCCTGCGATAAACCTAACCTTGCGCGCTCCTCGCGGACTTTTTGACCGAATTTAACTAAAACGTCTCTTTTCATAGTTGATAACTCTAGTATCCGCACTTGCTAACTTTGGTTCTACATACTATAGTTAGCACATGAGTTCAAGTATTTTAGGGAGTTCCTTAACCTTTTCCGCGCAGGGAGGGTGGGGCAAGGAAAAGAATCTTGTCGCCGCCAAAAATCCCGTCCGTCCGAGCGAGGGTGCGGCGGAAGGGGGGTGTGGGGGGAATTCCGCCGCGCCCGAGCGAAATCAAACAGAGGCCAGC
>Ga0315286_10006055_pt1 | contig 11728 bp, 16 predicted proteins | sample YL17G10_0_MG_FD_205038 | JGI IMG/M metagenome (GOLD analysis project Ga0315286, IMG submission 205038) | Sediment microbial communities from Yellowstone Lake, YNP, Wyoming, USA - YL17G10_0 | ecosystem: Environmental > Aquatic > Freshwater > Lake > Sediment | place: USA: Wyoming | collected... | reverse complement strand
ATCTTTTCCTTGAAAGATACCTGTGTCGACCCGGCTACCCCGTCGTCCGTCTCAAAGTCCACAGAGCAGCATGATGATAGAGCCGGGTTCTGCACGGTAGCCTGCACTTCCCCGGCGCAGCAGCCGCCCGGTGTTTGAAGGGTGGGGGAAGTGCTGGGCTGACCACTCGCAGACGAACAACTGCAGCCAACCTCAACAGGCAAAGTTTTCACGGCGGGGATAACCGGCTTTGCCTCTGCACAGCAGGCTGCCTGAAAATTCATCTGGGGTTTGACCTGCCTTTCCATTCCGAGTTTCGAGAGCAGGGCCGCTGCTACCATGGAACCGAAAAAAGTGATGACTACATAAATCACAGTAACTTTGTAGCCAAGAAGTGAAAGCAACAGCGCAATTATCACAGGGTTAAGAACCGGCGAAGAAAAAAGGAACGCCATTGTTGGACCGAAGGGAACTCCTCCCTTGAGTAAGCCAGCCGTTATGGGAACGGTGGAACATGAGCAGAAAGGAGTGAGGGCTCCCAGACCCGAACCCAGGAGGTATTGCACCCATGTAATTTTGTTAGACAGGAAGTCCCTTATCCGCGATGGAGGAAGATATTCCGTCAAGAGTCCGATCAGAAATGAAACGGCAACAAAGATAAGGACGAGCTCGCCGGCTATCACCAGAAAAAACTTGCCGGCGGTCACAAAATTATTTAAAGCGAACATGTGCAATTTCTCCTATACGTCTTTATTTGTTCGAGAGAGGCAGACAGATGTTTTTAAAAACCACATAGCTCTTCATCCTATGCTTTCCCTTTCGTGTTGTTTGATTTGACAATCAAATTGTTCCCGAGTTCACAACAAACGAGGTTCTTTATCAACAACGGTCATATCTCTCTGTTACTCAAACACACAATTGGCGTGCCTTCCGGGCGATTGTTTTGTTGCGAGTCTCCGGCAATTTTTAATTCTCTTTTTTCCCATGAATTTTTTGACTTTTAAAAGCATTTTTCCTTCTATTATTGTTTTTATGGTTTACACGATAAATGACAGATTCCTGTGGGTGTCTCAACCGCATAAGGGAAATATTTCTTCTTGAACCAAAGCGCCACATTAACCAGACTAATAAGCACGGGAACCTCCATCAGGGGTCCTATTACCGCCGCGAATGCCTGTCCCGAGTTGATCCCAAAAACTGCCACTGCCACCGCAATCGCCAGCTCAAAATTATTTGATGCCGCCGTAAAACTCAACGAGGTTGATTGCTCATACGTGGCACCTGCCTTCATTGACAAATAGAAAGATACAAAAAACATGACGACAAAGTAGATGAGCAGCGGAATGGCCACTCTTACCACATCCATGGGTAGCTCGACAATATATTCACCTTTGAGCGAAAACATGACCAGGATGGTGAAAAGCAAGGCAATCAACGTTATCGGGCTTATTTTAGGTATGAATTTTTTCTCATACCACTCCCGGCCTTTGGTTTTAAGGCCAATGAGACGAGAGAGAACTCCGGCAATAAAAGGAATTCCCAGGTAGATGAACACGCTTTGCGCAATCTGTTTCATGGAAATCTGCACGATTGAACCCTTCAAGCCAAACCACCCCGGCAGGATAGTTATAAAGAGGTAGGCATAAAAAGAAAATAAGAGCACCTGAAAAATAGAGTTGAACGCCACCAAAGCCGCACAGTATTCCCGATCTCCATCAGCCAGGTCGTTCCAGACAATAACCATGGCAATGCACCGGGCCAGTCCGATTAAAATCACCCCCACCATGTATTCCTGATGCCCGGAAAGGAATGCAATCGCTAAAACGAACATAAGAATTGGACCGATAATCCAGTTTTGCACCAGGGAGAGCGATAGTACCTTCACATTTTTAAAGACATCTCCTAACTCTTCGTATTTAACCTTGGCGAGAGGCGGGTACATCATAAGGATCAGGCCAATGGCAATCGGGATGTTGGTGGTATCTACCTGGAAAAAATTTATTACTCCCCTTACACCGGGAAACACGTACCCTATCCCCACCCCAATAAACATGGCTAAAAAAATCCACAGGGTCAAAAAGCGATCTAAAAAAGATAACCTCTTTGCAATACCTTCGCTCATTTGTTTTCCTCCTTTACTATTTCTTAATTTTACCTAATTTGCCCTACCTAATTGGCCCCAATTGTACTAAAATTACCCTGTTTCTCTCATATCGTGCTCCTCCTTTTTTAGTGATTGATATTTCTCCGCCTGTCTACCTCGAACAGAAAAACTCCTCCCTGAAAGTTGGGCCTTTCCCGGCTCCCGATTAATAAACTCGTGTGCCATCGCCCATTCATCGGGAGTGAGACTCCCGGGCACAAATGATAATTGAAACCTCTCCCTTAACCCTTCCGTTATAGCCAATGCTACTTCCGATGGTTCTATTAATCGCCCCAGAATCCCTTGTATGGAAGTCAAGCGAGCTGTTAACAGCTTACGAAAATCATCAGGGCAAGCGTGGCACGAGCCCCAAAGGTTCATTAAGCTTTCTACCTGTGGTTCCAAAATAATAGAGCCGTGTTGCAAAAGTGAATTTCCATTCCACCTCTGAGCACTTCCTACAAACTTCCGGCCACGATAAACAATATCCCCCACCCCAGCGCGCAGGAAACAAACATCTAACTGTTTAGACTTGCTGGCTTCTCGACCTAACGTAGCTTCAATACCCATATGGCGAAACCCTAAGATTAACCCCTCGCAAAGCATTTGATACGCAGCTTCGACCCCGATTGGTAAGCCATCATCAACACCGGCTACAATAGAATAAGTAAGGTCCCCTTGATGCAATACTGCTTTACCACCCGTCGTCCGTCTGATTATTTCAACACCCAACTGCTGACAAATGGCTCTGTCAAGGCCGCGATCACGTTGGAAATACCCTAACGAAACCGCTGGCGGACGCCATTGATAAAATCGCAATGTGGGGGGCGATGAACCCATTGCATGCATTTCTAACAACGCTCGGTCAATCGCCATGTTGAGTACACCGGGGATGTGGCCGTTATTAAGTAATCGCCAGCTTTTCATACGATCTCCTGAAAAAATACCGACGCCTTATAAGAACTCCGTACCAATGGTCCAGAGGCTACACTCTTAAAACCGAAATCCAAAGCTATCTGCCGCCAATCCGCAAACTCCCCAGGTTCTACATAGCGAGCCACGGGTAAATGTCGAAGCGATGGGGAAAGATATTGACCAATCGTAAGCATATTACAACCTGCCTCACGCAAATCGCTGAGCACCCCTTCTACTTCCTGTTTCTCCTCACCCAGGCCTAACATTATTCCTGACTTAGTGGTCAGATCCGGTAACATTTCTTTCGCATAGCGTATGATGTTAAGCGACCGAAAATAATTAGCACCCCGACGAACCTGGGGATACAAACGGGGCACTGTTTCCAAATTGTGAGCCAAAATGTCCGGAGCGACGCTAATGACTGAAGAAAAAGCAACCGTTGAACCGCCAAAGTCAGGGATCAACAGCTCGACCCTAACTTTTGGGCAATGCTCACGCACCACGTTGACTACTCTTACATAATGATCTGCTCCACCATCCGGCAAGTCGTCTCTTGTTACAGATGTAATAACCACGTGATCCAAACCTAAAGTATTCACGGCTTCGGCAATCCTTTCTGGTTCACCGTCATCCAGAGTTTCAACCGGCTCTCCACGGTTAACCGCACAAAAAAAACACCCCCGCGTACAAATATCACCTAAAATTAAAAAGGTAGCGGTTCGATTAGAAAAACACTCACCTCGATTTGGACAGGCGGCTTGCTCGCAAACCGTAGAAAGATGAAGCCTGGCCAGAAGATTTCTGGTATTTTCAATCATCTGGGCACTCATTCCTTTTTTGGCCATCCGAACTTCGTTGATTAACCAGTTGGGCGCATTTAGTTCCATTAGTTCACCTTAATGGAGGTATATGAATGGCCTGTCCGTGCAATGCCTGCGCTACCTCCAAAATTGCTTCAGATAACGTTGGGTGAGCGTGGATAGTATCCATAATAGCCCGGCTGGGGAGTTCTGTTCTCATTGCCAACGCTATCTCGCCAATTAAGTCAGAAGCGTGTGCTCCAATGATATGAGCGCCTAAAATCTGATCGGTTTGAGAATGAGCAATTATTTTAACTAAACCCTCAAGCTCACCCATGGCCTGACCCATACCCAGCGATTTAAAGGGAAATCGGGCAACTTTTACCGGATATTTACTGCTGGCTTCTTCTTCCGAAAGACCTACCGCGCCGTATTCAGGTATGGTAAATATACATCGGGGTATGACACGATAATCCATTTTTTTTTCTCGCCCGAGGGCATTCTCAGTCGCACAGATACCTTCGGCAAAAGCCACATGCGCCAGAAGCCAGCCGCCGATTACATCGCCGGCCGCGTATATGCCAGAAACCTTGGTTTGTAGGTTCTCATTTACTACAATGCGACCTTCATTCGTAGTTACTCCAAGCTCTTCCAGGCCGATGCCCTCGGTATTCAAACGTCTTCCCACTGCCAACAAGACCGTATCAGGTAAAAGCTCTTTTCCATTATTAAGAATAACTACAAAGCCATTATCGGTCTCCTGTACTTTCTCAATACTTGCACCACAGATAATCTCTATGTTTCGTCTTTTCAATACTCCCTGAAGATAGGCCGCCATTTCAGCATCTTCAGCAGGCAAAATTCGGTCAAGTATTTCCACAATAGTCACTTGAGAACCCAACTCCCGAAAAATGGCAGCCATCTCTATTCCAATTACTCCTCCACCAACTACCAATAAATGAGCAGGTATGTATGTGATATTAAGCATTTCATCCGCCAGAAAGATGCGAGCGCTGAAGGGAAATACCGATAAATTTGCGGGGAGAGAGCCTGTGGCAATAACTTTCCTTGGCGCTTCAACCAGATCCATTTGCCCATTTTTTTCAACTTCAATCTTTCCATCCCCAATCAATCTCCCCCTTCCTTCAACCAGAGTAATCCGGTTGGCTTGGAAAAGTCGTTCGATGCTGACACGTAACCCTGATACGATGCGCTCCTTACGAACCATAATTGTTGTGATATCCGGCGAGACCGCTACTGGCTTAAAACCAAACTCTTTGGCCCGGCGCATAGTCCGAGCCACTTCCGCTGACGCCCGTACGGTCTTCGTGGGGATACAGCCCCAGTTGAGACAGACGCCCCCCACAAATTTTTCCTCAATAACTGCCACGTTGGCTCCGAGCTGTGCCGCCCGGATCGCACCCTGATAACCGGCGGGGCCACCACCTAAAAAGATAATGTCATAAGAATCTTGCACTTACGAATTCCTCACTGAATTATTATCGTTGGCTTAATAATGATCTCGGACTTTAGGGACTGGTTTATGGTGGAATATTTTAAAGCCATATCCAAAGCCCGCTGCACAACTTCCCGGGGTTTATTCTTCACGACAATTTTGGGATAGAGCGTCAATCTCTTAAACCACGAGGTGCGGTCAATGAATTCTTCAACCTCTCCCTCTGCTTCACACTCAAAAGATAGGAGATCCATCTTAAAACGCTCCACCGCCCAGATGACCATCATGAAATAACAAGTATTCGACGCCGCTACAAAGGCGTCCTCGGGGGTAAGAACACCTGCCTTCCCGTAGAGATCAGGAGGGGCCGAAAACTCGGTTTGCAAACCATTCTGACACCACGTATAGCCCAGGTGACCACCCCGCCATTCAACTTTATTTTTATACATTGACATCGTTTTTCCTTTCCCTAATCGTTTTCCAGAACTTCTTCTACCGATTTGGCAATTTCGTCCACTACCGCCTGAATCGCAGCCTGATCCTCACCACCAAAGTGTCTCAATTTTTTTGGGGCAGAGAGGTTGTGTTTCTTCAGAATATCGGGGACAACCAGCGATTTGCTCGGTTTCCCGGAAAACATTTCTGTGCTCTTGGCCGCGCAGAGCTTCTCACAGCCGTCCACGGTTATGGTGGGATACTTTTTTGCAAATTTCCTTTCTTCTTCACCCCCAGCAATAAATAGAGGCAAGCAGATTGTCACTGTTTCATTCGGCTTAAGATCTGTGAGTACCTTGCGACAAGCGATTCGGGAAATTGTGCCTTCCGGCAACTCTTCACCACTGCACGAGATTATTCCTACCTTGGTTATCTCAAGATTCATTTTTTTTCCTCCTCTATGGCCACTTCATCCACAACTTGGCCCAATTCGTCAGCAGCAATAGCCGCCAGCTTGCGACCAGTCTCATCAAGCTCGCTGATCCCCTCTGGTTTCATATCCTTGTGGGCCTTGTAAAAGTCGATTGTTTGAAAACTCCTGGCCACGTTAACCCCTTGCGATTCTGCGCTTTTACGCGCGCATTCCTTTGGGCATCCGTCAATGGTAATTACCGGGTTTTCTTTTACTAATTGTTTTGTCTCGGCATCCCCTATAACCAATTTCGCCAGACAAGTAGTCACCGCGCTATCTGGCCTTACTCGTTCCACGAGTTCATAGGTGGTCTCCCGTGCCAGGGCCCCGAAAACTTTCCCGATACCACTGCAGGGGAGCACTACAACTTTTTTACTTTTTTTCTCCATATAGTTTCCTCGCTTCTTCTAAAACTTTTTTCTTCATTACTTCAAAGTAGGCCCTATCGTTAAGTAATTCAGCTTTGTCGCCTTCAAAATCAAGAAGTTCAATTTTGTAGAGCCAGCCGGAACCGTAAGGAGCCTCATTGATGAGATAGGGGCTTGTTTCGATCTCCGGATTAACTTCCACTATTGTCCCGGTTACCGGGGAGATAATGTCAAAAGTGGCTTTAATTGTCTCAATCTTACCAATCTCCTGCCCTCGATTTACTGTTGTAGGCGGGCTGATGGTTTCCAGGAAAGCAACATCACCTTTAGCTTTTTGGAGAAAATCGCTCACTCCGATGAGAGCAACACTGTTTACAATGCTCGCCCAAAAATCCGCGTGGCTGTACCAATACCCGGTTTTGACCTTAAAGATAAATTTTTCATACGTATATTCCAAAAATTCTTCCATATGTTACCTCGATCTATGGGTTAAGAATCTTTCCTACTTCCTTCACAATTTTGTTAATGATAATGCTCCCGGCAAATCTGGCTTCTCCATTGATAACCACTAATGGTGTTGGGAATTCTTGCCTCACCAAAAGCTGACCCAAATCGCTCTTTTTTTCATCCGGTGATTCGCGCAAATCAATATATTTGACAGTGATCTGATGAGGATAATTTTCTTCCAATACCGTCCGAAGCTCTTCTACTTTCCGCTGAATTAACATAGGAAACTCAGGACTACCAGCTATACTCCCACAAGAACACCCATCAGGGTTCCCGGGGAGATTAAGGATCTTTATTGATACGGGATCTTTTCTTTCCATTACATCTCTCTTTACGACAGTGTTTGTATGGTTTAACACCCCAGAATACCCTGAACTAAAATCAGAGAGAATTTTTTTAAGCTCCGCCACTGTGGGAATTATGCCTGACACGAGAACCTTCCCATCTACAATTACTGCTGGCGTTGCCTTAACACCAAGTTTCGCAAATTCCCCGATATCATAAACATGTGAAATATCAGCAGCAAGGTTTAATTCCGCACAGGCACTAAAGACATTATTCTCGGTTGCCTGACACCTTGGGCAACCTGGTCCTGCAACTTGTATTTTCATAATGTTTATACCTATTATAAATAATTTAAAATCTCAGAAACCTTTTTGAAACCTGCTCAATCAATTCCTCGCTCACTGGCGACTTCCCCTTTTCCATACCTATATCCGTTAACCGCAGATGCTCAAATTCTTTGAATCCCGCCTGCAGAAGTGTGTTGCGGGCACAATCCGAGGAGCATCCGTCAATAGCAAGAATTTTGGAGGCGCCTTTGGTTGATTCCATAATGTTTTCAACCCTCCCTCCAATTCCTGCCAAACAGTACATCCTGCCAATGCCGTCTCGGGTTAGTTTCCGCGCTGCCCGATCGGTAATTTCTCCGACATCTGATGCTCCGGAACAAGGAAAAATCAGTTTTGGTGCAGTAACACAACAAGGGGTTTGGTTGTCTTCCATTACTCCACCTCCTTTCTTTTTATTTTTTATTAGCAAAAGTCGACGCCGGGTCATTGCAACCATCAAGGTGCGACTTCAGCCGATTCTCTTGGGAAGTAATAAGCCTCTGATAAATTTTTTTCTTTAAGAAAATGAAGGCTTCTTCTTGATCTTCATCCGTAATGATTCTCTCAATTTCCATGACCTCCTGAGGCTCTAAGGTCAAAGTCTTTCGGGTAATCTCCAACATGAAAACCTCCTAATTTAGGAAAGCAGTTTTTTAACCTCTTCCACTGAAGGCACCTTGCCTGCAGTCTTCACCACTCCATCAACGACTAACCCTGGTGTCATTACAACTCCAAAGTCAATAATTTGGGTGATGTCAGTTACCTTTTCGATTTCACAATCAATTCCTAATTCTTTAGCCGCCTGCTCAGTACGTTCAGCTAATTTTTTGCATCTTGCACACCCAGGACCCAAAACTTGTATTTTTTTCATGAGCTACCTCCTATCCAAAAATTTTCCATACATCATTCCGTTTACTGTCGCCATAACGCACACAAGAGAAAAATAGATCAAAGTCTTTTTTGTTTTCATAATACTGCGGAGGACCAGCATGCTGGAAACCGACAATGCCGGTACGAGGCACAGGATGACATGCTCCTGAGCATACCACTTGACCAAGTACAAGGATGCCATTACCGTATGATTACATCGCGAATTTCCCACCGGCAAAAAAACAACCTAAAAAGGCTAAAACTATTATCGCCAGTGATTTCCATGCATGTTTCCATTCCCTAGTTTATTAAGCCCTTTAAAAAACAATTCGCTTCCCCTCTCTTTTTAAAAATCTTTTTCAAGCAATTGCCCGGAACCTTTATTACAACACGTCTTTATTTCGCCCAGCCTAACGGCTTTTTTTAGGGTTTTTTGGTCGGCTTTAACCACCGCGTCGTCATTGGCCATCACAACCAAAGCGTCGAGAAGAATCTTGATCTCTTTACCCTGGGTTTCTTTTCTTAACGAATAATGAATCCATTTGCCTTCCCGGCGATCTTCAACCAGCCCGGCATTCTTCAATACACTCATATGCCGGGATATCCTCGGTTGCGACATATCGAGCACCTGCATCAGCTCACACACGCAGAGTTCCCGCTCCTGTAATAACTTGATCACCCGCAAGCGGGTATCGTCAGACAATGCTTTAAATATATTAGCAAATTTTTTCATAGGCCACCTTTCATAAATAAAAATATAAAGATTTATTTATATATTACCCCCAAAAAAAGGAGTGTCAAATAAAAAAACATTCCCCAGTAAACAAAGTTTTCACCTTTCAAACCATCCACATAAAATTGTAAATCTTTGTTAAAAATATTATCAAAAAATATGATTTTGGTCTGTTTGAGGCTATTTTCTTTACAAAAAGTAATCATAAAAAATGCCTTAATGAACATCCAGGAAATAAATTTACAGTTTGGAAGTTCTATTGTTCATTGACCCTTTTCCCTTGGCATATTAGATAGGTGGACGCCTGCCCTTAAAATACATGATTTTCGGCCTCAAAACAAAAAAGGCCCATACCTTTTTATTTGGCAATCCGACCTTTTTTACTCTCTTCACTCATGTAAGTCCCTTCCTCAGTAACACCCATTTTTTACTGCGATTAACGGTTTCTTAGTTTTGATAATTTCTTTTCTTTTAACCTATATGAAGGGAAAAATAAATAATAATGAAAGGCCTGAAATATTCACTGCATTAGGGATTAGGCCATGCAAAAATATTCCCTTTGAGAAAGCCAAGAAATCGGTGCTGCCGCAACACTTGATAAATACAATCTTTTAATTCTTTCAGTATCTCATTAGATTCAGGTTTAAATTTACCCCATTCCGTGCTGTCTACAGCCAAGGTAGAAATCTTACAAAAACCGCTATTTTTATGGTGCCATTGATAGCCTTCTATAAAACCAATTAAAATACCTCTCTCTCCCTTGTAATGAAATTCCACCCCAGAATCCCCCCAAGGGATTGAGGGTAAAGTAATCCATTCGATTTCAAACTGTTTATATTTTTCAGTATCTTTTGCCATAAGAGCCTCAGGGTTTTGATAAGTTTTTTTCTTTTAACCCGTGGGAGGGAAAAAGTCAATAATGATGAAATATTCTGGTAATAAAAAAACCCGCAGAAATGCAGGGGTTCGGGATGAAGGAAATGGAGGATTTTCATTCTGCTTTCTCCTTTCTGGTCGAACAATGTTTATTGTGATTCGTATTAGACCCTGTTGTTAAGAATTGTATGATCTAATGGACGTCCCTTTTTTTTTTGAATGCCGCCACACTTGCACCGCAGAAATAACAAGTATTGCAGCGAGCAGCGGTAAAAGGACGGAGTTGGGTACCACCCCGAGCAGTCTGCCGCCCAGCCAGCTTCCCACCACGGACCCTGCCGCCATGATTGCGATGAAGGGCCATTCCCTGCGTACAACCTGAAAACTCATGTCACGACTGTAGCGGCTGAATGAGGTAATCATTGTTGGGATGCTGACGGCAAGCGACAGTCTGCCCGCCAACTTGATGTCGATACCAAACAAGAAAACGATAGTGGGGATGAGAAGTTCTCCTCCTGCAACCCCCAGCAGGGCAGCGAAAACACCTATACCGAACCCTGCGACTACTCCGACAACGATGAGACTCAATAATCCGCTGAAGGCGACCTGTTGAGCCGAAGTTCCGTGGCAGAACAAGAGCACACCGGCAACACTAACGAGCAACACGGCAATGATCATATAAAAGGCTCTTGGTTGAAGTTTTGTGGCGAACCCAGCACCCCACCACGCCCCGGAAACACTGCCGCAAATCAATGTCACGATCACGCTCCAGTACGAAAATATCCGTGCAAACGGAACGACAGCCGCCCTTGCAGGCAAGGCGACCGCCACCACAATAAGACTCATGCCCTTGTTCAAGATTACTGCTTCGAGGGGACCAAAGCCAAATATGCCGATCAGCAAAGGAAGACGGAACTCAGCACCCCCTAGCCCGATCAGGCCACCGAGTGAACCGATGGCAACACCGCTAACGAAAGCCAGTCCCCGTTTCACCTTGCCCATCTCCGATGACATCGCACCTTCTCATTTATGAACCTAACAATGATTATATTGATCCGTATAAGACTCCAAAATGCCAGCTCTGCAATATAAGACACCTGAAAAGCACTTTAAAAAAACAATTTAAATACTCTCTTCCGATTTTAATTCCGCTCTTTCTTTTTGTAACTTTTGTATTTTTTTAAAGAGACGAAGAGTTAACATGGAAAAAACTTTTTAGTTCCGGCAAAAATAGAAATACCACCGTTCATTTTTCCTGTTTAAAACCTTAATGTTGCCTTAAGTCGTTTTGGATTGAGGAGAAGGTCCAGCCCTTCTATCGCGGTTCTTACTTGCACATTAGCCGCCATAAGAGCATCAACCGAGCAGCCTTCACCTTCCGTTACCACTACACCAATGCTTGCCAGTTTGAGCATTCTGCGGTCATTATTGCCATTCCCCAGGGCGACCACCTTGTCCGAACCAATTCTTTGAATGTACTCCTCTTTCTGTAGATCATGATCTAAACCAGAGAGAATATGAATTGTGCAATACACCCCCTTGAGTTCTTCTTGAACCATACCA
>Ga0315286_10006054_pt1 | contig 11728 bp, 9 predicted proteins | sample YL17G10_0_MG_FD_205038 | JGI IMG/M metagenome (GOLD analysis project Ga0315286, IMG submission 205038) | Sediment microbial communities from Yellowstone Lake, YNP, Wyoming, USA - YL17G10_0 | ecosystem: Environmental > Aquatic > Freshwater > Lake > Sediment | place: USA: Wyoming | collected... | reverse complement strand
TCATGTACAAGTTCGTGATGCAGGAGCTGGTCAAGCTCGGGATACCGAAGCACCAGATCCTGATGACGCTCGAGAGGAGGATGAAGTGCGGCGTCGGCAAGTGCGGCCATTGCGCGGTGGAGTACCTTTACACATGCATAGACGGTCCCGTCTTCTCGTGGTGGGACGTGCTCCGGATGAAGGAGCTCATAGGGAGGGGTGCAAGTGACAAAACAATTGCCTAAGGTGGGCATATACGGATTCACAGGCTGCGCGGGTGATCAGTTGATGATCCTCAATTGCGAGGACCAGCTGGTGGATTTGCTCGGTGCAGTCGACATGCGCTCGTTCGTCATGGCAAAGAGCGACAACGCCGAGGGCCCGCTAGACATCGCGTTCATCGAGGGGTCTATCTCGACCGATGCGCAGGTCGAGCGGATAAAGGATATCAGGGAACGCTCGAAGGTCTTGATCACCATCGGCACATGCGCTTGCCACGGCGGCCCACAGGCGATGAAGCTCGAGGAGGGCGGCTACGAAGAGAGGTTCAAGGCGGTCTACGGGGACGCCAAGATCACGATATCAAAGGCTTTCGAGGCTCAGCCCGTCGACGCGTTCGTCAAGGTGGACATGTACATCCCTGGGTGCCCGATCGACAAAGGCGAGTTCCTTGGCGCGGTCACGAAGCTGGTCGCGGGGAGACACCCTTACCTGTACAAGTTCCCCGTGTGCATGGAATGCAGGTGGAAGGAGAACCCTTGCATACTCTACGCTGGCAGGTTCTGCGGCGGCCCTCTCACGAAGGCCGGCTGCGGGGCGGTCTGCCCATCCCACAACCTGCCATGCGTGGGCTGCTGGGGACCGACCGACGACTTGAACTTGAGCTCGGAGTACGAGCTGCTCAAGGAGAAGGGGTACAAGCCGGATGACATCCTGAGGAAGATCAAGAAGTTCGGAGGAGCCAACGTGGCCAAGCTCGTGAAGGACATCGAGAAGAAGGGGGCTAAGACATGAGGGAGCTGAATGTGGAAGCCCTGGCTAGAGTGGAAGGCGACGGCGGCATCACGGTCACCCTCGAGGGCAAGAAGGTCAAGAGCGTCACGCTGGATGTGCACGAAGGGCCGAGGCTCATAGAGCAGCTCGTGAGGGGCATGACCCCGGCGGACGACCTGAACGTGATCCCGAGGATATGCGCCATATGCACACTGTCCCACAGGTACGCCGCCATCAGGGGCCTCGAGAAGGCGCTCGGGGTGGTGCCACCGGAGAAAGCCCAGCTGACCCGGGAGCTCATGATGCTCGGAGAGAACATCGAGAGCAACTCGCTGCACACGTTCATGCTCGCCCTGCCGGACTTCCTCGGATATCCGTCTGCGATAGCGATGCTGAACGACTACGGCGAGGACGTGAAGCGCGCACTGAGGCTCAAGAAGTTCGGCAACCACGTCATGGCCGTGACGAGCGGAAGGATCGTCCACGGCGAGAACCCTATCATCGGCGGCTTCGGCAAGTACCCGACCAAGAAGGTCCTGGACGAGATCAAGGCGAAGTCGAAGGAGCTCATCCCGGATGCAATCAGGGACGTCGAGCTGTTCGCATCGCTGAAGTACCCGACCTATTCTGAGGCCGAAATGGTCTTCATGTCCGTGAACGCACCGAACAAGCAGTACGGCTTCGCTGGAGACACCATCCTCATCTCGAACGGGAAGGAGACGAGTGTCGAGGACTACAAGACGCTCACGAACGAGAGGGTTGTGACCCACTCATTCGCGAAGAGGTCCTTGTTCCAGGACAAGCCGTTCACGGTCGGCGCGAACGCGAGGATGATCAACATGGCCAGGCGCCTTGATGGTCAAGCGGCGGACCTGTTCGAGAAACACTACGATGAGTCATGGCTCAGGAACCCGCTCAAGAACAACCTCGCGCAGGCGATCGAGATGCTGTGGTCTCTTGAGCACATTCCAGAAACGTGCCGCCATGTCGCATCCTTCGATGACCCGCAAACCGCCAAGCCGACGAGGGAGAACGGCTCCGGGACGGGAGCGGTCGAGGCTCCGAGAGGCACTCTCTACCATCACTACGATATCAAGAACGGCGTGATAGACCACGCGGACATCATCACGCCCACGGCCCAGAACCTCGACGACATAGAGAGGCACATGACGCTCTGCGCCGAGAGGATGCTTGCCGAGGACAAGAAGGACGAGGAGATCCGGCTCGGGCTGGAGATGGTGGCGAGGGCGTACGACCCATGCATAAGTTGCGCGACGCACCTGGTGACTCTGAAGAGGATCTGAGGCGACAGATCGAGGGCTTGGCCGGCGATGGCCGGGTCTACGTCCTCGGGCTGGGTAACACCGACAGGGCTGACGATGGTGCCGGGATACTCGTCGCGCTCGCGCTGAAGGAACGCTTTCCATCGTCCTCGTATTCTGAACATGACGGAGTCGAGGGCACGGTGCTCGACATATCCGAGAAGGAAGAAGATGCGACTGTGCTGTTCGTCGATGCCGCGGACATGGGATTAGAACCCGGGTCGATCAAGGTCATCCCGAAGGACAATATCAAGGAGACGGAGATCACGACCCACAGAGTCGCGGTCGCTCTGATGGCCTCGATACTGGAGAGAGCCGGGAAAAAGGCCGCGGTCATTTGCATTCAGCCCGAGACCGTCGAGTTCAGGGGAGAAGTGTCAAGGCCCGTTCAAGCATCCGTCCAGAAGGTCGTCGGTGCGCTTTTAGGACTCATGGTGAGAATCGACCGTTGATGTCCCATGCAACACCCCATGAGTTTGCAGAATCGTCAACGGCAAACCTTTATGTTGGGCGACCTCCTTCTGCAAATCCCGTGAGACAGAAATGAAAGTCATCGTAGTCTCCGGTGGGGTTTTATCCGGGCTTGGAAAGGGCATCACGGCTTCATCCATCGGACGGGTCCTGAAGGCCAGGGGACTGAAAGTGACCGCCATGAAGATCGACCCCTATCTGAATTTCGATGCGGGAACATTGAACCCGTTCGAGCACGGAGAGGTGTTCGTGCTGGATGACGGCTGCGAAGCGGACCTGGACCTCGGAAACTACGAGAGGTTCCTGGACACCAACCTCACGAGCGACCATGTCGTGACGACCGGGAAGGTCTACGGAAGTGTGATTGAGAAGGAGAGGCAGGGGAACTTCCTCGGCAAGACCGTCCAGATCATACCTCACATAACGAACGAGATCAAGTCCATGATCTCGAACGTGGGGATCATGACAGGCTCCGAAGTGACTATCGTCGAGCTCGGCGGCACCGTGGGGGACATCGAATCCGCCCCGTTCCTGGAGGCTATGAGGCAGATGCACAGCGAGCTCGGCCATGAGAACGTCATTTTCGTACACACGACCCTCGTCCCGATCCTGGGCACGCTCCAAGAGCAGAAGACGAAACCGACCCAGCACTCTGTGAGGGAGCTCAGGGCGATAGGGATACAGCCCGATGCGATCGTGGCGAGATGCGAAAGGCCTCTCGACGAAGGTGCGAGGAAGAAGATCGCGTTGTTCTGCGACGTCCCTCTGGAGGCCGTGATCAGTGCTCCGGATGCGAAGTCCATCTACCAGGTCCCGGTCTTCCTGGAGGAGCAGGGACTCACCGACTATCTCCTTGCCAAGATGAACGTCAAGAGGGAGCCAGATGGGCTGGCCGAGTGGCGGAAGTTCCTCGCGAAGGTCATGAACCCGAAGCACGAGGTGAAGATCCTGCTTGTGGGCAAGTACATGGACCAGCGCGATTCATACATGAGCCATTACGAGGCGTTGACTCACGCGGGGGCAGAGCTGGATACTCGCGTCAAGTTCCTCCGGATCGAGGCGGAGGACATCGAGAAGGGAGAACGAGGATCGGCCCTGGAAGAAGCGGATGGAGTGCTGATCCCGGGGGGCTTCGGGTCGAGAGGCACCGAGGGCAAGATCCAGGCAATAAAGTATGCGAGGGAGAACAAGGTCCCATTCCTCGGCGTATGCCTGGGATTCCAGCTGGCGACCGTAGAGTTCTCCAGAAACGTGCTCGGGATGCACGATGCGAACAGCACTGAGTTCGATCCTCACACGTCACACCCGGTCGTCGACATCCTGCCCGAGCAGAAGCAGGTGACGAAGAAGGGCGCGACAATGAGACTGGGCGCCCAGCAGGTCATGGTCGAGGCGGGCTCACGAGCGGCAAAGCTGTACGGTGCCACTGAGATCAGTGAGAGGCACAGGCACAGGTACGAGATCAACCCGCACTACATCGACCGGATACAGGAGAAAGGGCTCAAGTTCACAGGGAAGTCCCCAGATGGCAAGAGGATGGAGATAGCCGAGCTCGAAGGGCATCCGTTCTTCGTCGGCTCCCAGTTCCACCCTGAGTTCAAGTCCAGGCCTCAGAGGCCAGGACCGTTGCATCATGGGCTCGTGAAGGCGGCGCTGGAATACTCGCACAAAAGGAAGAAGTGAGCTAGGCCGCGGGTGTCTCGCCGGACTTCGTTCCCTCGAGCGACCTCGTCGTGGGGGAAGGGGTCTTGCACTTGGGCAGCATGATCTTGAACACAGTCCCCTTGGAGGCGTCCCCCTTGATCCTGTCCTCCACCCATATGCGTCCGCCGAACTTCTGCACGATCGCGCTCACGATGGACAGACCGAGTCCAAAGCCTTTGACACCCGTCACACCGGTGGCAAATCTCTCGAAGACGACGCCCTTCCTGTCATCCGGGATCCCCCTTCCGCGGTCCACGACCGAGATCAGCCACGAATCGCCTTGGGGAGATGCCTCGTCTTCGATGTTCACGTCCACCCTGACGCGAGTCGAGGTATCGAACTTGACCGCGTTCGAGATCACGTTGAGGAAGACCTCGTTCAAGTACTCATTGGCCATGATGTAGTGAGTGCCTGGCGCGAGTGTGGAAACGACTGTGACCTTACGATCGACAACGGTCTTCGTGACGACATCCACCGCGTCTGCGACCGCCTTCTGAAGGTCCGAGGGGACGTAGCCCGATTCCGACATGGTCCTCACCTTCGCGAGCTTCCTTATGTTGTCTATCAGGCGAGCGTTGTTCCTGACCTGGATAAGGGCGCGCTCAGCGTATTTCCTTTGATTGTCGTCGAGGAGCTTGTCCTGCAGGAGCAGCTCGATGTACCCCATGATCCCTTGGTTGAAGTTGTTGATGTCGTGCGTCATCAGGTCGTTCAGCAGCGCGATCTCGTTCGCCGCCACCACCTGCTCCTCGAACGCTTTGGAGTTCTCGAGCGCTATGGAGGCGATACCCGCGAGGATCTCGATGACCTCCATCTGGCCAGCGGACGGCATCTTCAGGTCATTGGGCTCGTCGACGAGGAGGAAGCCCGTCAGCTTGCCGCTCCTATCCTTCATAGCCGCCATGAGCTTGTCGCGCTCGTGCCAAGCGTCCGGTGCAGCACGGGGTATGTCCGCGAGTTCTGGATGAGCTAGGAACGAGAAGCTCTCCACGCCGTATGACTGGTCCTCGTACTTCACCAGATATGTCGTGGAACCGATCTTGAACTCGTCATCCATATCCGCAAGCACACCCCGCGCGGGTCTCTTGTTGCCCTTCTCGACCCAGTTCGGGTACCCCGTCTTCGCTCTGAGTATGAAGGAGTCGCCTTCGAGGTCCAGAAGCCTTATCGAGGCCCTCCTGAATCCGAACGATTGGACGACGGCATCGGTGATGCGTTGAAGGAGGATGTCGAGATCGTCCATATACATCACTGAGGTCGTCAGGTCAAGCACCTTCGCCATCTGCTCGATCTTACTTCGGCTTTCACCCAGCAGTGATTCCCTCACCCTGTAGAGCTCTGCGTTCTCGACTGCGACGGATGCCTGGCTCGCGAAGAGCTGAGCGATCTCGAACTCGGTTTCGGTAAACCGGTTCTCTCCATCCCTGTAGAGCGTCAGCACCCCTGTCACGTGTTCCTTCCCCATCAACGGGATGACAGCCAACGCTTCTTTCTCCTCCGGTGTGTCCTTGACATGGGCAGCCCGAGAGTCCGATGTCGTGTCGTTCACCAGCTCCGCCTTTCCGGTCCTGGCGACGTATCCGGTGATCCCGACATCGGTCGTGAATGTCTCGGCCATGATCTCAGCCGCATAGGGTCCGCGAGCAAGCACTGGCCGCACAATGGAACTCGCGTGATCGATCTTGTAGAACGTGAGCCCATCGTACCAGACCACATCGCGGAGTTTCTCGGCGATGGCCTCGTAGATGCTGCTCGAATCTATTTGTCTCTGCATCGCGAGCGCGGTCTCCAACAATGCGAGCTGGGAGTGCACCCGCTGGTTCAGGGATGAAAGCAGGTTTGCATTCTCCAGCGCGATGGCCGCGTGGTCGGCAAGGGACGAGAGAAACAACGCGTCGCTCTTCGTGAAGGGTTTTCCGCCGAGTTTGTTGTAGACATTGATGACGCCTATCCCTCTGCCTTCGACAACGAGGGGAGCCGTGATCATTGATCTGATGTCGAACATCTCTGCCCAGCTCTCCTGCCCATCGGGGTCGGCCAGATAGTCGTTGACCACCTCGGCCTTCAGGTATCGAAGCGACCTTCCTGCAATCCCCAGCTTCGTGCTGAAGGTCTGCCCCAGGAGCTTGCTCTTATCTATTCGATAGGGAGCGACATAGCGGAGACTCTCGGTGCCTGGTTCGATCAAGCCCACCATCGATTTCTCCGCCTTCAGCAGGTTGGCAGCATCTCGTGCGACCTGATCCAGGACGACCGTGGGCTCCAGACGATAGGATATCTGCTTGCTTATCCTGTCGAGAACGGAGAGCGCCGCCTCGCGCTCCTTGGATTCGGTGTAGACCCTGGCGTTCGTGACCGCCGTGGCGAGCATGTCCGCGATCATCTCGATGACGCTCACATCATTCCTTGTGAACGCATCTTTTGTGTCGCTCTGGATGTCCAGCACACCTAGGATCTCCCCTCTGAACATGACCGGTGCTGATAGTTCGGACTTCGTGCCTATCAGGTCCTTTCGAACGTACCTGGGATCGGATTCCACATCCGCGCTGACCAGTGTCTCACCGAAGTAGGCCGCATGCCCGACGATGCCCTCTTTGAGTTTTATCCTAAGGTCCTTGGGAACGGCGTCCATGTGCCATCCGTATCCAGCCTTGAAGTAGAGATCGCCTCGTTCCTTGTCCATCATGATCATGGCCACGTGCCTGTAGCCGAACCCTTGCGCGATGGACTTGACCAACTCGGTCATCAGCTCATCGAGGTCGAGCAAGGAGGTGACCACCCTGCCGATCTTGTTGATGGTGGTGAGCTGGCTGACCCTCCGGGCGAGCTCCACCGTTCGAGCCTCCATCTTCGATTCGAGCTCGCTGGTGTACTTCTCGTACTCGACCTTCTCGGTCTTCTGTCTCGTTATGTCGTGCAAGATGCCGACCGAACCCAGCAACCTGCCTTTCTCGCTCTTGACCGGCAACGCCTCGACTTGTGCATAATAGCGCGTGCCGTCCTTCCTGAGCCCGGTCATCTCCCCGTGCCATCCGAGCGTCTGGGCTGCCTTCAGTATCGTCGGCATTGTGCCGGACGAGTTGGCGGTGTCCGTCATGCTCAGCCCGGCGACTTGTTTCTCATCGTAGCCGGTCATATGAACGTACGCCTTGTTGACATAGATGAGACGCCCTTCGAGGTCCGCAACGCACACGGCTTCCGACATCTGGTCGAACGAAGCTGTCATGACCCCGAGTCGGTCCTCAGCCTCCACTCTCTGCGTCACGTCGCGGGAGACGCACACGAAGAAGTCCTCCTTGGTCTCCTGATTGACCAGTTTCGTCACTTCCAGATCGACCGTTCGCCCGCTGGCCGTCTGGACACGCCTCACGTACGGTCCTTTTTCGAAATCCCAGCCGACATTGATTGGACAAGCGGGGCATGCTCCCTCGACCTTCCCGCACCCAAGTGCTTCCGAACATTTCTTGCCCGTGATGTCTCCCCGAGTCGTTTTCATCCTCGAGTTCACGAATTCTATGGTCCCGTCCTTTCCAATTACCGCGACGCCGTCCGCAAGCGAGTCGAATGCAGCGAACCTGCTGGATCTGGACCCTCCGGCCTCGACCGGTTTCAAATCATTCAAGGGATTGGTCGATCTAGGCGGTGTCAACATGCCCGGGAAATCCCCACTGGGCGTGAGATGGGTCTGCCTTGTCCATAAATGTTTCGAGAGGCATATCGGGAGCCGGTCCTGGAATGGCCCAGAACCCATCGTGAGACATGGCAATCGCACGGAGTCAGGCGCTCCAATACCTTTAACTATGCCATGCACGATGAAACCACGATGGCCACTAAGGCGAGCTTCGACTACGAGACTCTACTTGAGAGAGCGAAGAAGAAGCTTCCACAGACGCTCGAATCGCACGACAGGTTCCAAGTCCCCGAGCCAGACGTGATGATCGAGGGAAAGACGACGGTCCTCAGGAATTTCGGGGACATCGTCGACACGCTGAGGCGAGAGCCCGACCATTTGCTAGGATACCTTCTCAGGGAGCTTGGGACCGCGGGTGCGCTCGAAGGAAGACGAGTGGTCTTCAAGGGCAAGGTCTCCACCGCGGCCGTAGCTGACAGGATAAAGGACTACGTCGACGAGTACGTCCTATGCTCCGAGTGCAACAGACCAGACACGAAGATAGCCAAGGAGGGTCGGATCCTCATCCTGGTCTGCGAGACTTGCGGCGCTCATCGCCCCGTCCATGTGAGGAAGCAGGTCAAGGCAGAGAAGGCCAGAGAGATAGAGGCTGGCCAGGTCTATGACCTGATGATCGAGGATGTCGGGAAGAAGGGCGACGGCATCGCCCGGAAGGGCGAGTTCATCATCTACATCCCTGGGACGGCAAAAGGTTCCCAGGTCAGAGTCATGATCGAGAAAGTCTCTGGAACGGTCGCGTTCGGAAAGAGGGAGAGCTGAGCATACCTAAGGCGCGACTAATCTTCCAGTGCACGATATCCGCGACGGTCCGCCGACCTCGACCCTTCTTATCGTTGACCCTTTCTTCTCCACGCGCACCGATATCTTCGACGGACGCCCGATCCAATGGCCTTGCTCCACAACTATGTCCTCGAACTCCTCGCGAGGAATGAAATCGTTCTCCACGAGGTACGCCCCCAACGCCCCCGCGGCCATTCCGGATGCGGGCTCCTCGAGAATCACATTCGATGGGAGGAAACATCTCGCATGGATCGTCGAGCCCTGGTCGAGGACGCTCCACGAGTAGACCTCTATCCCGGCGACGTCGAGCTCGCGCGAAAGGGCGCTGAGCTCGTCATGCCTCGGTTCCAGCTTCCCGATGATGTCGATCGACCTAACGGGGACCAGAAGATATGGGACACCCGTGGAGGTCCTGCTGAGCGGGAACTCGTCGTGAAACAGTGCGTCCACGCCCACGCCGAGGGCGCTAGCTACCTCCTTCTCGTCCCCCTCGCGGGCGAACATCGGTCGCCTCTGAGTCATCCAGATACGTTCGAGAACCTCGGCTTTCTTCTCGACAGAGAACGGAAGGACGCCCACCTGCGATTCCATCCTGCGCTTTCCGCCCGGCGAAGAGCCGAACGCCCCCCTGTCAGCCAGACACCACAATGCGCCTATCGTTCCATGGCCCGAGAGCGGCTCCTCGGATGTGGGCGAGAAGAACCTGAGCCTCACATCGGCCTTCTTGGATCTCAGGACGAACGATGTGACCGGTGAGCCAACCTCGAACGCGATCCTCTGCATCTGCATCTCGTCCAAGTCATCGGCGTCGAACACCACCCCCGCTGGATTGCCGGAATAGGCCTCCTGTGCGAACACGTCCACCTTGACGAAATCTAGTTCAGCCACGACGGTGACACCGGTCTCGGGCTATTTGGAGGTTTTCCGCGAATCACCGTTGCACAAAGTATTTCTAAACCGGTTCGTCTAGCTGCGCCGATGAAAGGGACGGTCAGGACCACCATCTTCATGGCCTTGATTTTCTTGGCAGCCCAGCTCGGAGCCCTCGTGATGGCTTCATCGATCCTGAGCACGGAGGATCAGGCTTTCTCCAATCCGAACGACCCGCTGATCCCGATCTATTACATCGGCGCGATGATCCTGTTCACTCTGGCCGTGCTGTACATCATCAAGAAGAAGCGCGAGGACATCGTCAAGTTCATCTTCATCGGGGCTGTGGCGTTCACCATATTCTATGTCCTGATTGCGATCGCGGCCAAGCTTACCTCGAACATCGTGGGCCTCATCCTCCCCCTCGCGATCACCGGCACACTGACGTATTACCTGATAAAGAAACCAGAATGGTACGTGGTCGATGCGTCCGGCGTTCTCATGGCGATAGGCGTGATCGGCATCTTTGGCATCTCGCTCAACATCCTGCCCGTGCTGATCTTGCTCGTCGTGCTCGCGATATATGACGCTGTCTCGGTCTACGGCACGAAGCACATGGTGGCCTTGGCCGATGGGGTCACCGGTATGAGGCTGCCGATCCTCCTAGTCATACCAAAGAAACGTGGATACTCTTACCTCACGCAGGGATCGCTGGTCAAGGAGCTGGAGGAAGGGGAGGAACGAGAGGCGATGTTCATGGGCCTCGGTGACATCATCATCCCCGGAGTGCTCGTGGCCTCCGCGTACAGCTTCCTGGCCGCATCAGGGGGTGGTCCATTCCACATAGAAGGCATCGACGCCAATCTTCTGGTGTCGCTCGGTACGCTCCTGGGAGCCATGCTGGGTTTCGCGGCCCTGATGACTTTCGTCATGAAGGGACGGCCCCAGGCCGGACTTCCTCTCCTCAACGGCGGCGCCATCCTCGGCTACCTACTATTCTACGCGCTCGTCTACGGCAACCTGAATTTCGGGATCTGGTGATTCCCTGAAGGAGCTGAACCTGCTTGTCTGCTCCGATCTGCACGGCTCAAACCAGGCCCTCGACATGCTCGCGGAGGTCGCATCGTCCGATTCTTATGACGCATTGATCGTGTGCGGGGATTTCACCACCTTCGGCACGACCGAGTTCACCGAGAAGTTCCTGAAGAGACTTGAGCTCCGCATATTCGCTGTCCCCGGCAACTGTGATGTCCCGGAGACCGTCTCCGTCTTAGAGGGGGCGAATGCGAGCATCCACAATATGCGGGAGGAATTCATGGGCAACCGGTTCTATGGTTTCGGAGGTGCATTGCCCGGGGGCGGAACCCCATTTGAGATCGAGGACGACATCCTTGAGAGGTCTCTCAGGTCGGTGGCGGTCAAAGATGGCATCATGATCACTCACTGTCCTGCATACGGCATGAACGATCTCACCGGGAACGGGCGGCACCTGGGCTCCAAGGGGATACTTCGAGTTGCCAACGAATTCAAGCCCATCCTTGTGGTGTCCGGCCACGTGCATGAGTCACGGGGCAGGACAGTCTCGAAGGACACAGTGTTCGTGAACCCCGGAGCAGCCAAGAACGGTTCTTATGCCAGCGTGCGCTTGGGTGAGAGCGTGGATGTGAAGTTCCACGAGGTCAAGCTCCAGCGCTAACGACCCCATAATGTTTTAATAGACCTCCCACTTTCACTTGCCCGAGAGGTTACAGATGGCCATTTGGCAAGGCAGACCCAAGAGGAAGCCATCAGGCGGAAGGCTGAGGCTCGCCCGAAAGAAGAGAAGGTTCGAGGTCGGGAGAGAGAAGCAGTTCACACGCTTGGGTCCTCAGAAAGTCAAGCTCTACCGGGTCAAGGGAAAGGCCCAGAAGGCGCGCCT
>Ga0315286_10006053_pt1 | contig 11730 bp, 9 predicted proteins | sample YL17G10_0_MG_FD_205038 | JGI IMG/M metagenome (GOLD analysis project Ga0315286, IMG submission 205038) | Sediment microbial communities from Yellowstone Lake, YNP, Wyoming, USA - YL17G10_0 | ecosystem: Environmental > Aquatic > Freshwater > Lake > Sediment | place: USA: Wyoming | collected... | reverse complement strand
TTCAGACTCAGAGAGATGCATGAGATTGCCGTGGTCGAGGTCGGGACAAATCACTTTGGTGAAGTTGAGTACCTCTGCGATATTCTTGAGCCCACTCACGGTTTGATCACGAACATCGGCCGTGAACATCTGGAGTTTTTCGGCGATCTCGACGGAGTGGCAAAGGCCGAAGGTGAGCTGTTCACACGCCTCGGAACGGATGGTGTCGGCTTCCTGAACGCTGACGATCCGAGACTTGTACGTCTCGCAAGCAGCCTAAGCAAAAGAATCCCTTATGGATTCAGATCGTCGAACGTTCGCGTGCGGGGAAGCTTCTTGGGTCTTGACAAGAATGCCTGTGCGAGATTCAGCGCGCGCGCGAGGGGTAAACGCCCTTTCGAAGTGCAGCTTGCAACGCCGGGCAAACAAGCGGTGGGCAACGCACTCGCCGCAGCAACTGTCGGCTTAACATTCAGGGTGCCTAAGGCGAAGATACGCGAAGCACTGGAGAAGTTTCGATCTTCGGATAAGCGGATGGAAATCATCCGCCGCAGTGGAGTCACGATCATGAACGATACGTACAACGCGAACCCTGATTCCGTCGCTGCGGCACTGGAGACGCTCCAAGCGATGCAATGCCGTGGAAAGAAGATCGCGATTCTGGGAGACATGCTCGAGCTTGGCGCTGCAGCCGAGGCAGAACATCGAAGCATCGGAGCCGCCGTCCATCAGTACGGCGTCGACTACTTGCTGACATACGGCGCACACTCGATCCGCACACACGAAGCGTCGTCAGTCAAGATGAAATTCCACTACGACCAGAGAAACGTTCTGTCCGAATACGCCGCAGAGCTTCTCAGCCCGGGAGATATCGTTCTCGTGAAGGGATCGCGGGCCATGAAGATGGAGGATGTTGTGACGTTCCTGCTCTCTCGACTCGGCACATCGCGGAAATCGACGGGGTGAGAGCGAATGCTTTACTATCTCATCACATATCTCGACAAACTGTATCAGGTACCCGGCTTCGGCGTAATCCGGTACATCACGTTCCGGTCGGGAATTGCAGCGGTCACAGCGCTGGTTGTAGCGTTCTGGCTCGGCCCGAAAATCATCCGCAAACTGCGCAGCCAGCAGATCACAGAAGCCGCAAAGCTTGAAGCACCGAAAACGCACTTGGCCAAAGCCGGGACACCGACCATGGGAGGATTGATTGTGCTGGCCGGAGTTCTCGTCCCTACGCTCCTGTTCGCGGACATCAAAAACGGCTACGTGCTGCTGATTCTGTTCGTGACCGCCGCGCTCGGAGCGCTCGGGTTCCTCGATGACTATCTCAAAGTCGTGAAGAAGAAGCCCAAGGGACTGATCGAAGAGTACAAGCTGGTCGGACAAATCGTTGTCGGGGTAGTTGTCGGGGGCGTCATCTTTTTCTTTCCACAATGGATAGATCCGGATTTGCTCCAGCTGAAGTCGAGCACGACCGTCCCGTTCTTCAAGCATCTTGAGTTCGACTTCGGAGTGTTCTACATCCCGATGGTTGTTTTCATAATCGTGGCAACCAGCAACGCCGTTAACTTGACGGACGGGTTGGACGGGTTAGCCGCAGGAACCGTTGCAATCGTAGCCCTTACTCTTGCGATCATCAGTTACGTTTCAGGCCACGCCGAGCTGAGCCAGTACCTCACGATACCGTTTCTTCGGGGCAACGGCGAACTAAGCATTTACTGCGCAGCACTTGCCGGCGCGGCAATCGGTTTTCTATGGTTCAATGCGTATCCGGCGCAAGTTTTCATGGGCGACACCGGGTCGCTGGCGCTCGGCGGAGTTATCGGCGCGTTATGCGTTCTCATCAAGAAAGAGCTGTTGCTGCCGACGCTCGGTGGCGTCTTCTTGATGGAGACAATGTCGGTCATCATTCAGCGGTACTACTTCAAGTACACGCGGAAGAAGTACGGTGAGGGGCGACGCGTGTTCAAGATGGCGCCGCTGCATCATCATTTCGAAATGCTCGGTTGGCCGGAGCCTAAGATCGTTACTCGGTTCTACATTATCGCCGTACTCCTCATGATTCTGAGTCTGGCGACATTCAAAGTGAGATGAAATTCACAGATAGGGCCATCATCTCCCTCGTTTGAGTGATGAGCAACAATGGTAGCTGCGAGTGTTTCAGGAAAGAGAATCTCTGTTATCGGAGCTGGCCGCAGCGGTGTGGCTGTCGCAGAGCTGCTTGCCAAGCACGGCGCACGGATCTTCGTGAGCGATAACGGAAATGACGAGGCCATTGGATCGCAAATCGGCATTCTGAAGTCGCTCGGTATTCCGTGGGAAGTCGGTGAACACAGTGAAAAGGTATTTGATTGTTCTTTGATGGTCATCAGTCCTGGGGTGCCGACTTCTGCCCCCGTCGTGGCGGAAGCGCAGAGACGCAGTATTGAGGTTGTTAGTGAGCTTGAGGTTGCGTCGTGGTACTGCCGCGCACCAATGGTTGCTGTAACCGGTTCGAACGGCAAAACCACAACGACCACACTTATCGGAAGAATACTCGGCGATGCGAACAAGAGACATGCTGTTGCGGGTAATATCGGCACAGCGTTCTCATCTGTGGCTGAGGAGCTGGACGAAACATCTGTCGCGGTTTTGGAAGTGAGCAGCTTTCAGCTCGACACATGCAAAACGTTCCGCCCGCGGGTGTCGATGATCTTGAATATTACGGAAGACCACATGGACCGCTACGACCACTCGATGGAGAAGTACTCAGCTTCGAAGGCGCGGGTCTTCATGAATCAAATGGGCGAAGATACGCTGCTGACGAACGCGGACGATGCCGGGTCGCAAAAAGTGGTTGCGCAGGCACGTTGCCGCATCTTGCCGTTCAGTGTGACAGAGAGACTTGATTCGGGTGCATTTCTCGAAGGTCGAAACATGGTAACGGTGGTCGAGGGAAAGCGCGAGGTGGTGATCCCGGCGGATGAAATCAGCATCCCCGGAATTCACAATCTGTACAATGCCATGGCGGCCACGCTGGCTGGGCAACTGAGCGGAGTAAGCGTTCCTTCGATTCGCGCAACGCTGAGAAATTTCAAAGGTGTCGAACACCGATTGGAGTTTGTGAGAGAGGTTGGCGGAGTTCGATTCATAAACGACTCAAAGGCGACGAACGTGGATGCCGTGTGGTATGCGCTTCAGGCCTACAGAGTACCAATTGTGCTGATGCTCGGCGGTCGTGATAAGGGGAACGATTACTCCCGGCTGTTTGATCTTGTTCGAAAAAACGTGAGAGCGGTTGTGGCAATGGGGGAATCGGTCGGCAAAGTCGTTGCGGCACTTCAAGACAAGGCGCGTCTCGAAGTCGTTCGAACCGAGGGATCAGAGATTCCAAACCGTGCATCAATGGACAAGGCGGTTCGCACGGCATACGGGCTGGCGAAACCCGGCGACGTGGTGATGCTCTCGCCAGCGTGTGCAAGCTTCGACTGGTTCAAGAATTACGAGGAACGAGGTAAGATTTTCAAGGCGATTGTGCAAGCGCTCTCATGAGTCTCGACCAGAAAAACCATATCGACCTTGCATTGTTGATTGCCGTGCTGGCATTGATGCTGCTGAGTCTGGGCGTTGTGTACAGCGCCTCGGCGGCGTGGGCGTACGAGAAGTTTCGCGAAAGCGAGCGATTCATTAACAACCACGCGCTGAAGATTCTGCTGGGCATTGCTGCCTTGTTTGTGGGTGTGCGAATCGACTACTGGCATTACAAAAGAATATCCAAGCCGGTTCTGGTGTTGGCGATCGGTCTGCTCGTGATCACCTTGATCACAGGCGGCGAAGTCAAGGGCGCATCGCGGTGGCTGCGCATTGGCGGCTTCGGGTTTCAGCCGTCCGAGTTCGCCAAGTTCGCGCTGCTGTTTCATCTCTGCACGCTCATATCGACCAAAGGGGAGTTGGTTCGGGATTTCAAAAAGGGTTTTCTTCCGATGGCATTTTGGATCGGATCTGTGACGGTGCTGGTCCTCTTTCAGCCGAATTTCAGCACCGGTGTCATGATTCTGGCGATCAGCCTTATCGTGCTGCTGATAGGCCGAATACGTATTACGCATATGATGATGGCCGGATTGCTCATCGTTATGTTTTTGGTTCCGTACATCATGCTGTCCGATTACCGTCTGGGGCGCGTGGAAGCGTTCTTCTCCGGCGATAGCTCAAACGCGAAATCGCGCTATCAGATGGTCCAGGGAATCATCGGCTTCGGCAACGGAGGATTGCTCGGGCGTGGACCCGGAGAGAGCTTGCAGCGCGAGCTATTTTTGCCCGAATCGTACGGCGACTTCGTGTTCTCTATTGTAGGAGAGGAGTACGGCTTCGTTGGAACAATGGTCTTCATGGCCCTGTTCATCATCATCCTAACTCGGGGCTTGAAGATTGCCAGATTCGCACGAGACAGTCTCGGCTTTTATCTGGCGGCGGGTGTCACGGGCACGATTACACTGTACGCGCTCGTCAACGCGTGCGTAACGTTAGGACTTTTGCCGACGACGGGCCTGCCGATGCCCTTCGTCAGCTACGGAGGTTCGTCGATCTTTTTCTCGGCATTTGCGGTTGGTGTAATGCTGAACATCTCGTCGCATACGGATTTGCACCCGCGTTCCGCGAAGGTGCCCGTTGTGGGCACGGTCGATGCCTCGGGTGAGGACGTCCGGTTGCCCGATCATTCGCCGGTGGGCAGAGTATATACGTGATCAACAAGGATGTGGAGCATACATCGATCAAAATACTCTTTGCCGGCGGCGGAACCGGTGGACATCTGTTCCCGGCTCTGGCTATTGCCGATGAGATTCGGAAGATGGAGCCTGGAGCTGAGATTATGTTCGTCGGGACAAAGAAGAAGCTCGAAGCGCGCGTGGTTCCGGAACACGGGTATCCATTCCGTACGATCTGGATCAGCGGCTTTCATCGCAGCGCGCGGCCGACAAACCTGCTGTTTCCGCTGCGAGTTGTCGTGGCACTGACGCAGTCGCTCTTTCTCATACGCAAGTTTGGCCCCGACGTGGTGGTCGGAACCGGCGGATACGTTGCCGGCCCTGTCGTCTACGCTGCAAGTCTGGCCGGGATCGCTACCGTCGTGCACGAGTCCAACAGCTATCCCGGGGTGACGACCCGGCTGTTGAGCAAGCGGGCGACGAGAGTGCTGGCGACGTTTGGAGCGACGAAAAAATACTTGAAGCGGGCCGATAATGTTGAACTTGTCGGCAATCCGACGCGAAATTCTCTGGGACGAATATCCCGCGAACAAGGCGCGGAGTATTTCGGACTCGATCCGACAAAGCGTACTCTGCTTGTCTTCGGCGGCAGCCTTGGAGCTGCATCGATCAACGGCGCGATGATGGAAATCGTCGGCGATCTGCTGCACGAAGGCCTCCAGATCATCTGGCAAACGGGCGAGCGGAGTCTTGAGAACGTTCAGGAAGTTGTAGACCCGATCGCGAGGTCAACGGATGGGAGAAAGGCGATGTGGATCGGAAAATTTATCGATCATATGGAATATGCGTACGCCGCGGCGGACTTGATCATCTGCCGCGCCGGTGCCACAACGTTGGCGGAGTTAACGCTCCTCGGAAAGCCGGCGATCCTCGTGCCGTATCCGCATGCAGCGGCAGATCATCAGACTGTGAATGCGAAGACTCTCGCGAGCGAGGGTGCTGCTGAGATTCTACCTGATGCCGAATTGGGAGACCGAGCAAAAGATGTGATTTTGAGACTGATGAACGACGACAGCGCGCGGCTTAAGATGGGCGAAAGCAGCAAACGATTGGGACATCCGGATGCGGCTCAGCAGATAGCACGAAAGATCTTGGAACTTGCGCACCGATAGACATGGAATCGAATCAGAACACATACAAGTACAAGCTTGACTTCTACTATCTGCAAGCGCTTGCGTATCTCGTCGTCCTGATTCTGTACGCCGCTGTAAGGGGCACATATGTTGAGGGAAAATTTGAGTTCGTCTTTCGGGATCCCATTGTGTTTGTAATGGTCATCTTCGTCGTGTTCGCTTTCGTTGTGCTCGTGTTGAACATGGCGCGCGATCGGAAGCTCATCGTCGCGCCGGACAAGTTGATCTTTCACCACAAGTTCCACGAACGGGCGATTCCAATTTCAGAGATCGAGTGGATGCACATTGGACGCGAGCGAATGGTGCAGACAGCGGGAAGATTTCAGGTCATAGTGTTCAAGATCAAAGGAAGAAGGAGATTGTTTCGAATCAGAGTGGGACGGTATGAGAGGGAAAAGGAGCTTGTTGCGGAGATGCGGCGGATTGCCGACCGTGTTCCGAAGATGAAGCGTCCAATGTTCAGAATCCAATCACCCGCAGAGTAATCTCGACGAGACCCTTTGATGTTCAGCTCGATCAAGAAAATACACCTTGTTGGAATTGGCGGAATCGGAATGAGCGGGATTGCCGAGATCTTGCTCGACCAGGGTTTCAAAGTGAGTGGCTCCGACAAAGCTCTGAGCGAAGTCACGGAGCGGCTGCATGAGCTTGGAGCCGTGATCGTAGAGGGGCACAGCGAAGCAAACGTCGGCGAGGATGTCGACGCGCTTGTCTATTCTTCGGCTGTTTCGCCGGACAACCCGGAGGTTGAGGAAGCTCAAAGGCGGAAGATTCCGGTCATCCGGCGCGCAGAGATGCTGGCCGAGGTAATGCGCCTGAAGTACGGCATCGGGATCGCGGGAACGCACGGCAAAACGACGACAACCTCAATGGTGAGTCTTGTGTTGATGCAAGGCGGACTCGATCCGACGGTGATTGTCGGCGGACGGCTGCGCGGCCTCGGCGGATCGAATGCACGTTTGGGAAAGGGCGAGTTCATCGTGGTCGAAGCGGACGAGTTCGATCGATCGTTTCTGTCCATAACACCGACCATTGCGGTGCTGACGACGCTTGAGACCGACCACCTCGACTGCTATCGCGACCTTGAGGACATCAAGGTCGCTTTTGTGCAATTCGCGAACAAAGTCCCATTCTACGGTTTCGTAGTGCTGTGTCTCGATGAGCCTGCGCTGCAGGACATCATGCCGCAGCTCGGCAACAAGAAGGTCGTGACGTACGGTCTCAATCCGCAGGCTGACCTGCAGGCAGTCGACCTTAGTCATAAAGAAAACTCGTCCGCTTTTACTGTCGTTCGCGGGCAGTCCGAGCTTGGACGAATTACGCTGCAAGTTCTGGGACGCCACAACGTGCAGAATGCACTTGCGGCGATAGCCGTTGGTCTGGAACTCGGTGTTCCGTTCGAGAAAGTCAAGGCGGGCATCGAGAAGTTCACCGGCGTCTATCGCCGGTGGGAAAAGAAAGGCGAGGTCGGCGGTATTGCAGTGTACGACGACTACGCACATCATCCCACGGAATGCAAAGCGGCACTTGAGGGAGCCAAGGCAGGCTGGCGGCGGCGGGTTGTCTGCGTTTTTCAACCGCATCTGTACTCGCGGACTCGCGATTTCTATGACGAGTTCGGGAAAGCATTCCTGCTTTCCGACGTTCTCATCGTGACCGACGTATACCCGGCGCGTGAAGAACCGATTCAGGGCGTCACAGGAGAATTGATAGTGAATGCAGCGAAGCAGTTTGGCCACAAAGATGCCCACTATGTTCCGGACAAGAAAGCTGTGCCGGAGTATCTCGCGGGTCTCATAAAGAAGGGCGACATCGTCATCACGATGGGGGCGGGAGATATCTGGAAATACGGGGAAGAGATTCTGAAGAAGTTAAAAGTGAGAAGTTAGGAGGGAAAAAGGGGTTGTTGCGGAATGGTGGACATCAACGACATACGGATGGAGTTTCGCGGACACATCGCCGTGGGTGAGCCGATGAGCAAATACACGTCGCTGCGCGTCGGCGGACCGGCGGATCTGTACCTTGAGCCGCTCGACAAGGAGGACCTGATCCGGCTCGTGCACCATCTCGAAGCTCAGGGTATCAAGTACATCGTCATCGGCAACGGAAGCAACCTTCTCGTCAGCGACGAGGGTATTCGCGCGGCGGTCATCAATTTGGAAAAGGGACTGAGCAAGCTTTGGGCCGATGACACCACCGTATTTGTCGAGGCCGGAGTAATGATGGCGCGGTACGTGGACTTCTGCATTCAGCGCGGACTCGGCGGCATGGAAATGCTGGCCGGAATTCCAGGTACTATGGGCGGCGCGATTGTCATGAACGCCGGCGCGTATGGCGGGGAAATTTCAAATCACATCGTCGATGTTGAGGTCCTCCGGCAGGGTCGGGTCGTTCGCGTCAAGCGTGAGGATGCCGGCTTTGCCTACCGCCGCTCGAACTTCGCAAGCGATATCGTTCTCCATGCGCAGTTCAAGTTTCCGCGGGCTGAGAGATCGGAAATGATGAAACGGCGTCGCGAGCTTCTGTTGAAAAGAGGCGAATCGCAGCCGCTCGATCTGCCTAACTCCGGCAGCGTTTTCAAGAATCCTGAAGGTTCTTTCGCTGCGAAATTGATTGATGAAGCCGGGCTGAAAGGACAGCAGATCGGCGGGGCCAAGATTTCAGAAAAACACGGCAACTTCATCGTGAACCTGGGAAATGCAAAAGCAGCCGACATCCTGGAGCTGGTGAAGCTAGTCCGGAAAACTGTTGCCCAGCGATTCAATGTGAAGCTCGATCTTGAGGTGAAGCTTATTGGATTTCCCGAGTCGGCATACAAAGAAGTGTGTGCATGAGTGAAAGTGAAGAGAAAATCGTGAGCAAGCGTTTGGCTCGGCCGCCATGGCTCTCCGTTGTCGGTCTAGCACTTCTTGTGCTGCTCATCGGTGCGGGCATCTTTCTCTCTCACGGCTGGAAGATGGAACTCAGCGCTCGGCGCTTGCTTGTGGTGGGCCATCGGATTGTGACCCCCGATGACATTGTCAAAGCCTCGAAGGTCTTGACGGGTGCCCGCCTGTATGCGATGGACCTGCGGACCGTCGAGAAAAACATTCTCTCGCATCCGTACATCAAATGGGCTCGCGTTACACGCCGGTTGCCGGACGCACTAAGGATCGAGGTCGGAGAGCGCGAGCCAATCGGCGCCCTCTCCGTGCGCCATATGACGTACTTTGATGAGGAAGGGGTCGCATTGCCGCCATATCAACCCGCGGGAGTGTTCGATGTCCCGTTGATCAGCGGCGGGGAGCTTCAAAACGACCCTGAGCCGGGCCGAAGAGTCGACGAAGCCTGGGTTCTTCGCGGCGTGGGTATTCTCAATCAAGCCCGGGCGTTGGGACCGGATGTGTATCATCTGATTTCCGAGGTACATCTTGTGCCGGCGGGCAATGTTGTCTTCTATTCCATGGATGCCGGCGTTCCGGTTGTGCTCGGGAAGGATGTCGATTCTCGCAAGCTCCTCATGTTCGAAACGTTTTGGAAAGAGTTCGTCCCCGCGCGGGGATCTGATCAACTCCAGATTGTGGATCTGCGGTTCAAGGATCAAATCGTTGCACGGTGGCGAACTCCGGCAGAACAAGTACCGGGCCGATCTCCGACGGACACTTCGGCCCTGATTGGAGAGATTCATCAGACGAAATTTTAGGAAGGAAGTAGTTCATGGAGAATGAAATCATTGTCGGTTTGGATCTGGGAACTACGAAGGTCTGCGCCGCTGTTGCGGCACGAGACGACGGCGGTCGAGTGAAGATCCTCGGCATCGGTCGCGCAGCTTCCGAGGGTTTGACGCGCGGCGTCGTGACGAACATCGACAAGACCGTTCGTTCTATTCAGACCGCGATCTTGGAGGCAGAGTCGGTGTCGGGCGTGAAGATTCAGTCTGTTGTCGTGGGAATCGCAGGAGAACACATACAGAGCTTCCAGAGCCGCGGCGTCATTGCGATCAGTCGACCCGAGAACGAAGTTACCCAGCAGGATGTCGATCGTCTCATCACGGACACGAAGCGCATTGCGCTGCCGGCTGATCGGCAGATCATTCACGTCATCCCGCAGGAGTTCATCATCGACGGGCAAGACGGCGTACAGGATCCGGTGGGGATGTCGTGTGTGCGGTTGGAGGCGAACGTTCATATCATCACCGGCCTGGTGACTGCTGCGCAGAATGTTCAGAAGTGCGTTGAGCGTGCCGGCTTGCACATCCAGGACATGGTGCTGGAACCTCTTGCCTCAAGCTATGCAGTACTTGACGACGAGGAGAAGGAAGTCGGCATCGCGCTCCTCGACATTGGCGGCGGCACGACCGATCTGGCGGTATTCGAAGACCGCACTATCCGTCACACGGCCGTTATCCCAATTGCGGGCAACCAGGTCACGAACGATGTCCGCAAAGGACTGGGTATCCTCACCGATCAGGCGGAGAAGCTCAAGTGCCAGCATGGCTTCGCATACGTGCAGAGCGTAATGGACGACGATCCGATCATTCTTCCGGGCATCGGCGGTCGTGCGCCGATGGAGATCGACAAGAAACTCCTCGCTCAGGTCATTCAGCCCAGAATGGAAGAGATCCTAGAGCTTGCCGCGATGGAGATCAAGCGATCGGGATACTCGAAGCATCTGTCGGCAGGCGTTGTGCTCACGGGTGGCGGGTCGCTCATCAAGGGAACGGCTGAAATCGCGCGTGAAGTCCTGGGCATGCCGGTGAAGATCGGGATCCCGTCGGGCTTCAGTGCCGGACTGGTGCGGGAAATCAGCAATCCGATCTACGCCACGGCCGTTGGGCTTGTTCTGTACGCGATGAAGAACAAAGACCACGCGCTGCTCGCGATGAAGCCGGGCAGCAACGGCAAATCGAAAAGTGTGTTCCGGAAAATGAAAGAATGGTTTGATCAATTATGAACGGTTCTCGGTTCTCGGTTCCTGAATCATCCACACTGTGACCGCCAACCGAGAACCGAAAACTGAAAACCAAGAATTTAAGACTTTTCACTTTCAACTTTTCATCAACATCCATAAGGAGGAGTACTCGTGATAGAACTCGATAACTACTTCGACCACGGAGCCAAAATCCGGGTAGTGGGCGTTGGTGGCGGTGGTGGGAACGCCATCAACAGCATGATCGAAAAGGGCCTGCACGGAGTGGACTTTTTCGCGATCAATTCCGACGTGCAGGCCCTTGAGCGCAATATGTCGCCCAACAAGATTCAAATAGGAAAGAACCTGACCCGCGGGCTTGGTGCAGGAGCCGATCCTTCAATCGGGCAGCGCGCTGCGGAGGAAGACCGCGAAGAGATTGCGCGTACGCTCGCCGGCAGCGACATGGTCTTTATTACAGCCGGCATGGGCGGCGGCACGGGAACCGGCGGGGCGCCGGTGATCGCCAACATCGGCAAGAGCATCGGCGCGCTAGTGGTCGGCATCGTCACGAAGCCGTTCGTGTGCGAGGGTCGCAAGCGGATGGCTCAGGCAGAGGTGGGCCTCGAGGAAATGCGCAAGCACGTCGATACGCTTATCGTCATTCCGAACCAGAAACTGCTCGCTATCATCGAGCGAAATACTCCGCTGAAGGATGCGTTCGACGAGGCGAACGAGGTGCTGTACAACGCAACTCGCGGGATTTCGGAGATCATCACGGTTCCGGGTTTGATCAATCGGGACTTTGCCGACGTGCGCACTGTGATGCGGGAGATGGGCGACGCACTGATGGGCTCGGGTGTAGCATCGGGCGAGAACCGTGCGGTTGAAGCCGCACACGCAGCGATCTCCAGCCCGCTGCTCGAAGGCGTTTCTATCTCAGGTGCGCTCGGCGTGCTCGTCAATGTCACCGGTGGAACTAC
>Ga0315286_10006052_pt1 | contig 11730 bp, 15 predicted proteins | sample YL17G10_0_MG_FD_205038 | JGI IMG/M metagenome (GOLD analysis project Ga0315286, IMG submission 205038) | Sediment microbial communities from Yellowstone Lake, YNP, Wyoming, USA - YL17G10_0 | ecosystem: Environmental > Aquatic > Freshwater > Lake > Sediment | place: USA: Wyoming | collected... | reverse complement strand
CCATGGTCGCCGGCGGGCTCATCCCCGCAGGCCAGACCGAGGTCGAGAACATCACGGTCCATTTCCTGATCGGGAGGGTCAGCTCGGCCAAGGTCTCATTGTCCGTCACGGCGACGGATGGCAGCGCTCTGCAGGATGAGCTCGTGCTGGAGAGCGGGGGGTTCTATCAGGAATTGTTCGATATCCCGCCGCCAACCCAGCCGCTATGAGGCACCATGCACCAGTGGATGCGATCATCCTTGTTCCTTTGGCTCCATCGCCTTGAAGGACCGGAGCGCGACCGATTGGCTTCGGGTCATGGTCATGAAGGCCCCTACCATGATCGCCTCCAAGATCTCATCCTGGCTCGCCCCGGCGGCCCTGGCCTGGTCCAGGTGCACGCTGAGGCAATGCTCGCTGGCGAGCGCGCTTCCGGCCGCGACCGCCGCGAGCTCCAGCGTCTTGCGGTCCAGATGCTTCGGGTGCAAGAGCACTGCGTTTGAGAACTGGAAATAGGGCAGGAAGATGTCCGGCCTTTGCGATAGGATCTCTGGCACCAATGGGACTCGGCCATAGAGTGCCTCGATGCTTCCTAAGCATTCGCCCACCTCCGAGGCCTGGTCCTTCTTCGGGCGCGTCGATGGCTTGCGACTTCTCTTACCGGTCATCTCATCATCAACCTTTTCCAAGCCGTATGGTCGGCATCATTTGATTATGCTTCGCCTCGCCTCTTGACGAAAGCGGCCGCTATCTCCGCGCGTTCGACCCGCTCCCCATGGAATCGCTTGGGTCTGCTCCGCCGCTCGAAGGCTCGCAGCTCAGTACCTATGAAAAGACCTTTCACTTCGTCCTCCTCGAAGTAATGGTAGATCAGTCCCTTCCCTCTGCTGAAGGTCCTGGGCTCGACCTCCACGCCCTTTCCGAAGCGCAGGTCGATGGTCGAGAACCCGCGGAAGGAGATGGTACCTTCGGGCTTGGTCACGCGGACGATCTCGTGGGCCGCTGATCTCCTGAGCTGCGCTCGCGCATGGTCCAGCACGTGATAGCAGAGCACCAGGTCGAAGCAGTCGTCGTTGAAGGGCAGATCCGCCATGTCAGCCTGCACCAGCATCAAATCCGGCATCTCATTCTGGAATCGTCGGCAGGCTGCGACCGCATTGCGCGAGAAGTCCAGGCCGACGATCGTCCGTTCGCGAGCGGCGAGCGCGGAGAGCGTCTTCCCGTTCCCGCAGCCTAGTTCCAGCACCAGCCCTGCCTCGGGCAGCCCTGGCTCCAGCTCTCCTGGTCCCCTCCACACCGGATGTGGTCCAGCATACTCTGCCTCCCAAGAGGCTCGGAGCTCTGCCCGGGATGAGCTGCCCTCGTTCATGCTAGGACAGGGATAGGATGAGTGCTAGAATATGATTGGCAAATGGCCTTCATTCACTTCGGTCCGAGGTCATCAGGGGACTTTTTCCAAGGCGACCCAACAGTTCCGCCCGCCTTGGAAGTGGGATCGCTCCCAACGCCACATGGCGGACCACGCCCCAGCGGAAGGAGTAGTTGCTGGATGATTCGAGGTAGATGCGGTGCTCGCGCACCGCCGTTTCCAGTTTCTCCAAAACGCTCAACCGGTCCTGTGCCAGCATGGTGGCGATAGCGTCCACGTCGAAGCTGTCCCCGAGCAATGCGGCGCATTCCAGGATCTCCTTCTGCGCCGGGGCCAAAACTTCCAGCTTCTTATCGATCCAAGCCCGCAAGGACGGCGGTATCTTCATCCAATCCTCGCTCTGCAATGTCATCAGGCCATTGGACGGCCTCAGCGTCCGATCCCTCACCGCCTCTCGGGTAAGCTCCACCGCGATCCGGGGATTGCCACCACATTCGTCAAAGATGGCGTTCAGCGCGCTGGGGCTCATCCTGTGGCCGATCATCCCCTCCAAGGCCGCCTTCAGCTCGGTCCTGGTCAAAGGGCTCAGGTAGACCTCCTCGCAGCTCCCTTCGCGCTTCATGATGCGGACCGCATCGATCAAGGGATGAGGCGCCTCGGAGCGATCGAACAGCTCATCGTCATTGAAGGAGGCGACGAACAGCGCCTTCATGCCGTGAAGCTCGCGCGTCATGAAATGAAGCATCTGGATGGTCCTAGTGTCCGACAAATGCAGATCGTCGATCCTCAGGACCAGGGGCTTCCATGCGGCCACCTCCCTCAACAGCCCTAGGCCGTCGAACAGCCGATTGGTCGGATCTTCGGACGACCTGCCTTCGACCGAGGCCGACCGTTCTGGCAACGAGGGCGAGGGTTTGCCCGGGCGTGATACCGGGTCATCGCCGATGAACCGAGCGAATTGGGGATTCCTTTTCAGCCCTGGCAAGACCGAGGCGCATTGCACGAAGGCGTCGATGAAGGGCTGATAGGAGGCCCCTGAAGCGACGCAGCGGGTCACGATGGAAAGGCAATCGATGTGGCTCGCGAGGGCCTGGAACTCCTCGGCCAGACGGCTCTTGCCCACCCCCGCCTCGCCAGAGATGAGTATGGCCGAACCCTGTCCCGCGAGCGCGAATGCCAGACGAGCCATCATCCGCTCCAACTGCTCGTCGCGCCCGATCAATGGCGGCCGTGGTGCGCCTTCCAAGGATTGTCCCTACCTCAGCATTCGGCTTGCTGGCTATTTAACATTGCGCCGCGTCCGGAGCCTATCTCCTGAGGCGCACCTCGATCGAAGCGGCATGGGCCTCCAGACCTTCCGCCCGGGCCATGCTGGTCACCAGCTCGCCTATCCTCTGCAGCCCCTCTTTGGTTAGCATCTGCACCGAGCATGCCTTGCAGAAGTGCCGCACGTCCAGTCCCGAATACAGCCTGGCATAGCCAGCTGTAGGCAGGACGTGGTTCGTGCCCGAGGCGTAGTCCCCGCAGGCCACGGGCGAGAACGGACCAAGGAAGATGGAGCCTGCGTTGTTGATGGCCGAGAGCGTCGAATCAGGGTCCTCGGTCTGTATGGAGAGGTGCTCCGGCGCCACTCGATTGGATATCATGACCGCCTCCTGCACATCCTTCACCAGGACGTAGCCAGAGTTGCCCATCGCCCTCTGGATGATCTCCTTGCGGGTCGATCCCAAGGCCTGGCTCTCCAGCTCCGCTCCCACCCGCTTGGCCAAGGATTCGTCCGTGGTGATGAGCAGGCAGGGAGAATTGGGATCATGCTCGGCCTGCGCCAGGATATCAGCGGCAATGAACCTCGCATCTCCGGAGGAATCCGCAATGACCGCTATCTCGCTCGGACCGGCGGGGAAATCGATCTCCACCTGCTGGCGCAGCTGCATCTTCGCCTGCGTGACGAACACGTTGCCCGGCCCGACGATCTTCTGCACCGGCCGGATCGAACTGGTGCCCAGGGCCATGGCGGCGATGGCCTGCGCCCCGCCCACCTGATACACCTCGTCCGCCCCGGCTATCCTCATGGCCACCAGGGTGAGAGGGTTCACGGGCGCCGGGGTGCAGCAGACGACCTGCTTCACCCCTGCCACTTTTGCAGGCAGCACGCACATCAGGGCCGTGCTCGGATAGCATGCCCTTCCCCCCGGTACATAGGCGCCGACCCTTTCCAAGGGCGTCAGTCTGACACCCAGGGTAATGCCTGGCTCGACCTCGCGCATCCAGCTCTGGTTCTCCAGCTGCATCTCATGGAAGCGCCTGATGCGGGAGGCAGCCTCCTCCAAGCTCCTGATCAACCGGGCCTCGACCTGGTCGAAAGCGGCCTCGATCCGCTCATCATCCACCACCACGCTGTCCAGTCTGACATGGTCGAACCTCTCCGTCAGCTCTAGGAGAGCGTCGTCCCCCTGGGCGCGCACCAGCTCGATGATCTCGCTCACCGGCTGGCTGACGTCCTTCAGCTCGCCCTTACGTCTCCGCGACCATTCCTCCACCTCAATGGGGCGCCACATGAGTGAAGGAAACGTGAGCGGCTACATTAGCCTTGCTGACCTGCAGGCCAATACCTTTTTCAACATGCACGGCACTGGCAGGGGGCATGGCAAGCAAGGTGAGCTGTTCCCACATACTAGTGCCGACCGAGGCGGAGGCCAAGCAACTGCTGCAGAGGATCAAGTCCGGAGAGCGGTTCGAGGACGTCGCCCAGAAGTACTCCAAGTGCCCTTCGGGCAAGAAGGGAGGAGAGCTGGGATGGTTCGGACCGGGGCAGATGGTGAAACCGTTCGAGGATGCGGCCTTCAAGGGCAAGAAGGGCGAGATCGTCGGCCCGGTCAAGACCGAGTTCGGATGGCACATCATCAAGATCACCGACTCACGCTGAGCTGGACCGCCCCCAACCGAAGACCAAGAACGACCCGGAGGACCAACCATGTCAGATCTGCCACCTGGAAAGCGCCTTTGCCCCGGATGCGGGAGAGAGATATCGACCGAACACCAGTTCTGCCCGTACTGCGGCAGGACGAAGCAAGGGTATGCACCGAATGATGATCCAAGCGTCGCCCCCCCATCCACTCCAGCCAAGCGGCTGTGCCCTGGATGCGGGCGAGAGGTCCCCGAGGGATTGCGCTTTTGCCCCTACTGCGGAAGGGAGGGACCCAGTACCCCGCCTATGCCTCTGGGTCCACCGGGGTCGCCTCAGGCCATGCGGCTTTGTCCAGGATGCGGCAGGCAGGTCCCGGAGGGGTTGAAGTTCTGCCCCTACTGCGGACGTCCCGGACCGACCAGGGCTGCCATAGCACCCTCATCCGCACTGAATCCAGCCTCGGCTAAGGTGATCTGCGGTGCCTGCAAGAAGGAGGTGCCCGATGGCCTCAACTTCTGCCCCATGTGCGGCAAGCCCGCGCCATATGGGATGACGCAAGCGCCTTCGAGCGAACCGTCGCAATCGATGCGCAAGTGCTTCGGCTGCGGACGGGACATCCCGACCGGTCTCAGATTCTGCCCCTACTGCGGCAGGCCGGACGATGGAGCCGGTTCCTCGGCCGAAGTGGTGGCAGCCCCACCCCAAGCCGCTGCGGCCTCGACTAGGCTCTGCACCGGATGCGGGCGGCAAGTGCCTGAGGGCCTGCGCTTCTGCCCGTACTGCGGAAGGCCTGGACCGATCGTCCCATCTGATCCTGGTGCGGCGGCCGCGCAGGAGCCGGCGACCAGGGTGTGCCCCGGTTGTGGCAAGGAGATAACCACGGCGCACAAGTTCTGCCCTGAGTGCGGGCGCCCGAGAGACCCAAGGTAAGGCTGTGACCCACAGGCCTAATCTTTTTCCTTATTTCCTTTGACAATGGTTGACGGTTCCGTCACAAGAGCCAGATATTTTCTTTCTGAACTTGGAATTGAAACTGGCGTTCCGCCTCTTTGAGAATGTATTAAGTACTGTAGAATAATTTATCTTACGGAAACAAGCGCCAGCCCCGGGTTGGCTCGGACTTAGGAGGGAAAACTGAAGTGACTGACGGTCAAACAAGGATGTGCACCGGATGCGGGAGGCAGATCCCGATGGAATACAACGTATGCCCACATTGCGGAAGACCGCAGAACCAGCAACAGCCATATGGTCCTGCGCCCCAGCCCTATGGGCAGCCACAGCAATTTGAGCCAGTTGGAGGATTGAAGTATGTACTCTATTTCCTCTCGTTCATCAGCCTGCTCATAGGGTTCATCATCTTCCTGGTGTGGATGAACGACCCGAATCCGGAGAAGCGCCATATCGGCAAGAACTGCCTGCTTATCAGCGTGGCCGCCATCATACTATCGATCGTGTGCTTTGGCATCCTTGCGGCTGCGAGCATAGCGTTCTATTAAGCGCAAAAACACCAACCTTTTCTCTTTCTTATTCTTTCACTCTTTCAATGCATTCCCGCGAACCCGCTGTTCTTCCTTTGGAACCTGGAGTATCCGAGGCGTCATCGGTTCCATTCCCACTCCTTCTCATGCAGAGAACAGCAGATGCCGGGTATGCGCATAGAACATGGGCATATGGTGAGCCAACCTCCTTAAGGCACCAGAAAAGAAAGGGGCGGGTGACATATGGCTAGAAGGCCCGTTACTATTGAGGACAAGACATTCGATCATGCCTTTGCTATGCTATTCGCAGTGATGGGCCTGGCGCCGATCCTTTCGGTCATGAGGACGGATGGGGGTGGCCTGGCCCAAGTCGAGGCCTTGGCATCGGTCCCCTTAGCGTTCCTGGCCTGCTACTCCTTCATCATCCGTTCCAAGGCAAAGGTGCCAGCGTATACGGACGAGATCGTGATTCCCGCATTGTCCTATCTCAGCCCGCTCTTGGTCCTGAATATTATTTTGGTCATACCAGCAAGATTCTCATTCCCATGGCTGGCACTGATGGCATTTCCAGGGTTGATGATCGCCGCCGCCTCCATCGTCGTCCTGCGCCGTTCTTTCGCGGTGCTGCCCTCGGTGCGCGACATCGTAACCAGAGGGCCATACCGATGGGTGCGCCACCCGCTGTACCTCGGAGAGGCAATCTTCGTGCTGGGGGTGATGCTGCTGGCCTTCAACCTAGCCTCTCTGCTGCTCTATCTCGGCTTTCTGGCGCTAATGCTGGCCAGGATCAGAATTGAAGAAAGGAAGTTGTTTGCCCAAGAGGAATACCGCTCCTATGCCCGCTCGGTGAGGTATCGTATGCTACCTTACCTATACTGAGCTTCGTGCGGGGATGGGGCGCTTCTATTTGAGCTCCCGATACTTCTCTAGCAGAGCGACGCGGTGCTCCTTCTCCTTGCTCTTCAGCACAAAGTCGTTCGCCTTGACGGCCATGGAATTCATGCTTTTTCAATGAGGGTCGGGGCAGGGTGCAGCATCTTCACTTCTTGGACTGCAGCGCCTTCACCGCGACCTTGAAGGAGTTCAGCATGCAAGGTTCGACATAGAAGTCCTTGCGCCCCCGGAGCTCCTCGTACATTTCCACGGGATCCTTGCCCTTGAGATCGCTGGCCTTCCTTATGCCCAGGACATACATCGCCTCAGCCGCCTTCTCCGATACCCCCGGGACCGTTCGTAGCTCCTTGATCACCGCTTCCTTGTCGTCAGTACTCATGGGGCTTCAAATCCACCCTTCCATTAATATGCCTTTTCAAAGATGCTTCGCACCGCAAGACTGATTTCGGAACGATCCAGACCTCTTGTCGGAAAGAAAACATGCTGAAGTTCTAGTTGTGCCTGCGAGAGACCGGAAGTCGGAGACCGGTGCGGGGACGCTGCTCTTCGGAGTAAATGAGGAGAGGAACAGCCACCCTTGTGGCCCTCATAGAATTCCTTCGGCGGGGGTTGCTTTAAAGATGGGGGAGGATCGTCAAAGACAACGACATGATGTGGTTCAACACCAGCCAGTTGGTCACGCCCTTCAGTATGTATTCGACCGCGATGGCCGCGATCAGCAGACCGATGATCTTGGAGAAGATGTCGATGGTGTTGTTCCCCACCCGGCGCACGATGTAGATCGCATTGCGCAGCAGCCCCCACGTGACCACCAGGGCGATCACCCCCGCGATGATGGTGGGGAAGATCCCCACCGTCCCAGCCAGTAGGATGGCGGTGGTGATGACCCCCGGCCCGGTGAGCACCGGGGTGGCCACGATGACCCAAGCGACGTCCTGCTGCCCCGAGCGGGTGAAGCTCAGGCCGAAGATGATCTCGATGGCCATGAGGACCAGGATCAGCCCGCCCGCGATGCGGAAGGCGTCCAGCGAGATGCCGAAAAGGTCGAGGATGTTGGTGCCCACCAAGGTGAAGATGATGAACAGAATGCCCGCCACCAGCACTGCGCGGTTGGCGCTCTTGCGCTTCTCCTCATCGTCCATGCTCCTCGTCATGGAGATGAAGATCGGCAGGCTGGCGAACGGGTCAAAGATGAAGAACAGCAATGAGACCGCATAGATCAGGGTATCGATGTCGTTCATGCTTCGACCTCTGCTGGCGAATTCGTCGGCAGTTATATAGAATTGCCTCGCCCGGCGCTATCATGCAAAGAGCCCCTCCCCCTCATCTGGATAAGAAAAGCATCGAATCCTTTTTATTCAAGGGGCTTCGATACCTCGTCGGGGTAGCTCCATGGACATGAAGAAGCGGTTCTGGCGATGCAATGTGTGCAACGACATTCACTTTGGGTTCAAACCTCCCAAGACCTGTCCCACCTGTGGTGCGGTGAATGCTTTCGTGCGGTGCGATGCGAACGAGGCCATGAGGATAATGGAGGAAGATACAAGCGCCATCGCCAGCGCGGACGAGCTGATGGCCGCTTGGAATGAATGGCTGACGCGCAACGACAAGATCAAGCTGTGGGAGGACGCAGAGAGCGTGCAGCTCTTGGCGGTGGGCGAGATCGAGAACGACAAGAACAAAGGTCTGAAGTACTGCCCATGCCGAGCCACCACGGGCGTCCGGGAAAAAGACCTAAAGCTCATATGCCCATGCAACTTCTACGCGCAGCAGACCTGGAAGGAGTACGGGGAATGCTGGTGCGGACTGTTCGTGAAGAGGTGAGGAAATGGCCGAGGATAAGAGATTGATCTGGTTCTATGGCAAGGAATGCCCGCACTGCAAGCAGCTGCACCCGGTGGTCGAGCAATGGATGGCCGATACTGGCATCCAGATCACGATGCTTGAGGTCTGGCACAACGAGGAGAACGCGCAGCTGATGCGCAAGTACGGAAAGCCCATAGCGGAGGCATGCGGAGGCGACCTGGGGGTTCCGGCCTTCTACAACGAGCAGACCGGCAAGGCCATCTGCGGGGCGCGCGTCAACGTCGAGAAGCTGAACAAATGGGCTCAGGGCTGAGCCACCCCCCATTTCGCTAGCCAAATGCCGCACAGCAAGAGCGTGGAAAGGCGGGTGCCGGGGGGGAAGACCTTTCGGCTCACGGTCTTCTTCCACGCCGGGAAGGTGGAGAGAATATCTTTGACGGGGGACTTCTTTATCGTGCCCGAGGAGGGATTGGAGGTCGTGGAGCGCGTGCTGTTGCATCTTGCAGTTCGAGGTAACGCACCTGACTCCACCGAGGGATTGCAGCACGCGCTGGATTCCCGAGGAATAAGGCTGGTGGGTCTTTCATCCCTAGAGCTGGTTGACGCATTGGGAGAGGCAATGTCATGAAATGGAGGGTGGTCGATTTCGAGTATTGGAGCGCCGCCATGAACATGGGGATCGACGAGTCCATCTCCGAGGCGGTGGCGGCGGAGCGCAGCGCCCCCACCATCAGGTTCTATGGCTGGAGGCCCAGCGCCGTGTCCATCGGCTGTTTCCAGAGCATGAAGCAGGAGGTCGATTATCCCGAGTGCTTGCGCCTCGGGATAGATGTGGTGCGCCGCCGCACCGGGGGCGGTGCGGTCTTCCATGACGAGGAGGGCGAGATAACCTACAGCATCATCGCCCCGGAGGACCTGATGCCCAGCGATATCGACAAGGCCTATAGGCAAGTTTGCGGCCAGATCGTGAACGCCCTGAAGGTCCTCGGCCTGGACGCGAGCTTCAGTCCGATCAATGACGTTCTGGTGGGGGGCAAGAAGATATCGGGGAGCGCGCAGACCAGGAGGGGCGGGGTCTTCTTGCAGCACGGCACCCTGCTGACCGACCTGCACTCCGATACCATGTTCAAGGTGCTCAGGGTCTCCAAGGCGAAGATGTCGGAGCGCCTCTATTTCGACCCGGCGGCCCGGGTCACCAGTCTGCGCAACTATGGCATCGCCTCCAGGCAGAAGGTCTTGAAGGCCCTCAAGGACGCCTTCACCGCGGGCAGGGAATGGGAAGAGGGCAGCTGGAGCGACCAGGAGATGAAGCGCGCCCGCCATCTGGCGGAGAAGCGCTACACCTCCAAAGAGTGGAACTTCAGCCGCTAGTGCATGGCCAGGATGAGCTCGGGGCTCTCCAGGTATTTGATCAGCTCTGCCATGAACTTCGCCACCTGCGCGCCGTCGCAGATGCGGTGGTCCCAGGTCAGCGATAGGGGCAGCATCTTCCTTATCTTGATCTCACCGCCCTTGACCACCGGCATGTCCCTTATCCTTCCCATGCCGAGGATGGCCGCCTCTGGATAGTTGATGATGGGGGTCCCGTAGGTCCCGCCCAACGATCCATAGTTGGTGATGGTGAAGGTGCCTCCTTTGAGGTCCCCCAGGTCGATCTTACGAGATTGCGATTTCTGCACGATTTCCTCGATCTCCAGGGCGAGGTCCATGATCTCCTTCTGATCGGCGGCCTTGATCACTGGCACCATGAGGCCATCATCGATGGCCACCGCCATGCCGATGTTGTAGTATCGCTTGAGGACGATCTCCTCGGTCTCATCATCGAAGGAGGCGTTGAGGTACTTGTTGTTCTTCAAGGCCATGGTTACCGCTTTGATGATGAAGGGCATGAAGGTCAGCTTGACCTTCCTTTGTTCCAGCGCTATGGCCTTGATGCGCTCGCGCATGGCCACCAGCTCGGTGACATCGGCATCGTCCATCATGCACACCATGGCCGTCTTCAAGGTGGCCTCCATCATGTGCTTGGCCGTGGCCCTACGGATGCCCTTCACCGGCTCGCGGTCGATGTATCCATAGACGTCGAACTTCGCCACCTTTCGGGGGCCAGCTGGTGCAGCGGCTGGCGCTGGAGCTGTTGCAGGCTTGGCGACCCTGAGGTCCTCCTCCGTGATCCTGCCTCCGGACCCGGTGCCCTTGACGCTGGCCAGATCGAGGCCTTGGTCCTTGGCCATTTTCCTTATGGCGGGGGTGGCGAGCACCCCAGTACCGCTGGATGCCTGAGCGATCGGCGCGGTCGAACTGACGATCTCCTCGCCCTCCGGCAGCTCGCCCACCACCGAGACGGACTTGCGCCTGACCTCTTCCGCCGGGGCGGCCAGCGGGGCCGCTTTCGGAGCTGGCATGGCGGCAACTTCCCCCTCGACTCCGATGGTGGCGAGCACCTGGCCCACCTGGACCGTCGCACCTTCCGCAAAATAGAGCTTCAGCAGCTTGCCCGTCGCGGGCGATGACATCTCCACCACGGCCTTGTCGGTCTCGACCTCGGCCAGCGGCTGGTCGGCCTTGACCATGTCGCCCTCCTTTACCAGCCATTTCTTGATCTCGCCTTCGGTCACGCCCTCTCCGAGGTCGGGGAATTTGAAGTCCAGTGCCATTTTGTTTGCCTCCTAGAAGCTCATCGCTCTCTTGACCGCCCTCTCGATTCGGGCTGGGTTGATATAATAGTAGTTCTCTCCTTTGGGGAGCGGCACCGTGATGTCGGGCGCGGTGACCCGCTCCACCGGAGCCTGCAAGGACAGCAAGGCCTGCTCGCCGATACGGGCGGCGATCTCGGACCCCAGGCCGCAGTTCTTAGGGGCTTCCTGCACGATCACCGCTCTTCCGGTCCTCTTCACCGAGGTGATGATCGAGGCGTAGTCCATGGGGGCGAGGGTCCTCATATCCAGGACCTCCGGGTCCATGCCCTGCCTCACCAGTTCATCCACGGTCTTCTGGATGAGCGGCATCATGGCCCCCCAGCCGATGATGGTCACATCGGAGCCTTCGCGCACCTTGCGGGCTTGGCTCAACGGTACCAGGTACTCGCCCTCCGGGACCTCCTCCTTCAGCAAGCGGTAGGAGCGGGTGGGCTCAAGAAAGAGGACCGGGTCAGGGTCCCGGATCGCTGAGGTCAGCAGACCCTTCGCCTCCAATGGTGTGGCGGGCGTGACCACCTTCAGGCCAGGTATGTGGCAGAAAATGGCTTCGGTGGACTCGGAATGGTGCTCCAGGGCCTTTACCCCTGCCCCATAGGGCGT
>Ga0315286_10006051_pt1 | contig 11730 bp, 11 predicted proteins | sample YL17G10_0_MG_FD_205038 | JGI IMG/M metagenome (GOLD analysis project Ga0315286, IMG submission 205038) | Sediment microbial communities from Yellowstone Lake, YNP, Wyoming, USA - YL17G10_0 | ecosystem: Environmental > Aquatic > Freshwater > Lake > Sediment | place: USA: Wyoming | collected... | reverse complement strand
CCCTGATACGACGAATACGCTGGTGCTGTCCCGTAGGGGCGCAATTGATTGCGCCCGTGCGGGTACAGAAACAGCCTGTCCCGTAGGGGCAACCCCCCGTGGTTGCCCCGGTGTCAGGGCGGGCACGGGGGCCCGCCCCTACGATTGCGAAATCGATCTGTCCACCCGCCCCGGAACCCTGACGGCTGCCGCGTCACCTGCCTTTCGCGGCGACCTCGTCTGCGGTCCTGCCGGCCAGTGCGGCCTGGATCGTCCAGTTCATCATCACCTCGGCGAGGTGGCGTGTGGCGTCATTGAGCGCCTGCGACTTCGCCTGAAGCAAATTGCGGTCGGATATGGACATGGCCGACACCAGATCGGCGAGCGCCGAGCGAATCGATGCGATCTCGGCGGGCGACAACCGGGCGGCCGCGATCTCGTCGAAATCCTGCCGCCGGAGCGTCTTCTCGGTCGCCTGCATGATGGTCTCGGCCTCGTTGCGCACCTCGATGAGCATGCGCGCCTCGACATCCTCCTGCGCGTGCTCGAACGACTCGATCAACATGCGCTCGACTTCCTCGTCGGTCAGCCCGTACGACGGCTTCACTTCGATCGCCTGCTCGACGTTGGTGCGCAACTCGCGCGCGTGCACGCTGAGGATTCCGTTCGCGTCGATCTGGAACCTGACCTGCACGCGCGGCAGGCCCGCGGGCATCGGCGGAATGCCCCTCAGCTTGAAGCGGCCGAGCGAGCGGTTGTCGGCGGCCATCTCGCGCTCGCCCTGCAGGATGTGGATGTCGACGGCGGTCTGACTGTCGACAAACGTCGTGAACATCTCGCTGCCGCTAGCCGGAATGGTCGAATTGCGCAGGATGATCTTCGACACGATGCCGCCCATCGTCTCGATGCCAAGCGACAGGGGCGTCACATCGAGCAGCAGCATCTCGCGGCGGCCGCTCACGAGGATGTCGGCCTGCACGGCGGCGCCGATCGCCACCACCTCGTCGGGATTCAGATCCGAGTGCGGCGCCTTGCCGAAGAGCAATTCGACTTCGCGGCGCACCATCGGGATGCGCGTCGAGCCTCCGACCAGAACGACCTCGTCGACCTGGTCGGGTTTGAGTCCGGCATCTTCCAGCGCGCGACGGCACGGCTGCATGGTCCGCTCGACGATCGGCGCGATAAGCGTTTCGAACTCCACCCGCGTGATGTGGCGGCGGTACGGCTCGGCGCGCCCCGGCATCCGATAGACGAGGATGTCGGCCTGGTCGAACTCCGACAGATCCCACTTCGCCTGAATAACGGCCTTGCGAATGGCCTGCACCGCGTGGCCCCAGGTCGTCGGATCCAGGCCGAGCTCGGCCACGATCTGCTCGACCAGCAGGCGGTCGATGTCGTCGCCGCCAAGGTGCGTGTCGCCATTGGTCGAGAGCACCTGGAACACGCCGTCCTCGACTTTGAGAATCGAGATGTCGAAGGTGCCGCCGCCGAGGTCATAGACGGCGATCACGCCCTTGTGGCTCTTGTCGAGACCGTAGGCGAGACAGGCCGCCGTCGGCTCGTTGATGATGCGCAGGACGTCCAGACCCGCAAGCCGCCCGGCGTCGCGCGTGGCCGTCCGTTGAGCGTCGTTGAAATACGCAGGGACCGTGATCACCGCGCGGTCCACCTCGGGATCGACATCGCCCTCGCGGGCGAACGTGGTTTCGGCGCGGCGCTTGAGCTCTCGCAGAATGAAGCCGGAGACCTCTGGCGGCGTCAGTTCGCGCTCGCCAAGGTGGATGTGGACAACGCCCCCGGTCTCGCCGCTGACTTTGAAGGGGAACCAGCGCGACTCGCCGGCCACGTCTTCGATGCCGCGGCCCATGAAGCGCTTCACCGAGTAGACCGTGCGCGTCGGATCGGTGAGCAGCCGCCGCTGCGCCTCGCGGCCGACGTAGACCGAATCGTGATCGCCCACCGACACGATTGAGGGCAGCAGCGCGTCCCCGGACTCGTCGGCCAGCACGACCGGCACGCCCTCGCGCACAATCGCCACGAGGCTGTTGGTGGTGCCGAGATCGATGCCGACGACCTTGCTCATACGCGCGCCGCCTGGTCGCCGCCCAGTTCCCGCCGGACCGTCGCGAGCAAATTGGTCAGATAGGTGCGTTCGACGAGCAATGCGCGCATCGCCTCGAGCGTGACCCGGCGGTCCGCCGCATCGCCTCGCTCCCATTGCGCGTCGTGCTGCGTCATCAACGTGTTCAACCGGCGCTCGTGCACGTCGAGATTCGCCTGGATCGGCTGCCTCGCCGCTTCAAGCTTCGCGGCCACATCCGCCTCGGCTGCTCCGTCGGCGCGCATCCGCTGGATCGCCTCGAGCTGCTCGTTGAGCTCGAAGACTTCCTCGAGCAGTTCGGGCGGCACCTGCGAGGTCGCCTCGTGCGCTTCCTTGGGCGCGAAGCCTTCCAGTTTCAGCAGGTACTCGAGCCGTTCGACCGGCTCGCGAAGCGTGCGGAACCCGTCATTCAGATACGACGATCGTTCCAGGCTGGCCAGTCGCTCGGTCGGATTGGCGTTGTAGAAGTAATCCGGATGGAACTGCCGGCTCAGCGCGCGAAAGCGCTGCTCCAGATCGGGCACGTCCACGTGCAGCCGTCGCGGCAGGCCGAAAAAGGTGAAGTAGTCGCCGTGGCGGCCAAGCGTGAGAATCCTGTCGCAGCGCGGGCAGAAATGCACGTCGACCGGCGCCTGCGAGCCGCAGTGTTTGCAGGGCTGAATCGTGACCGCTGATGTGTCGGGTTGCATACCAGGCTAGACGGTGAAGGAACTGCCGCATCCGCAGCTGCTCTTCGCGTTGGGATTGATGAAGTGCAGCCCCTTGCCCATCAGCGCCGAGTCGTAGTCGAGTGTCGTGCCGGCGAGGTAGATGAGGCTCTTCTTGTCCACAAAGATCTTCGCCGCCCCCGGCCCCTCGAACACGTCGTCGCCCGTGCGGGCGTGCTTTTCCCAGCTGAACGTGTAGCTTAGACCCGAGCAGCCACCGCCCTTAATCCCGACGCGCATGCCACCCTCGGTGATGCCCTGTTTGTCCATCAGCTTCTGGATGTGCCGGGCCGCGGCTTCCGAGATCTGAATCGCTAGTTGAGTCGCCATGCCTATTGCCCTGCCTCTTGCTTCTTTTTGAAATCGGCGATGGCCGCCCTGATGGCGTCCTCCGCCAACACCGAGCAGTGGACCTTGACGGGCGGCAACGCCAGTTCGGCGACGATGTCCGTATTCTTGATCGCCAGCGCCTCGTCAACCGTCTTGCCCTTGAGCCACTCGGTGGCCAGGCTTGAGCTGGCGATAGCCGACCCGCAGCCGAACGTCTTGAATGTCGCTTCGTCAATCACGCCGGTCGACGGGTTCACCCGCACCTGCAGCTTCATCACGTCGCCACATTCGGGCGCGCCCACCAGCCCCGTGCCCACGCTGGGATCGTCTTTCGGCATTGATCCCACGTTGCGCGGGTGATTGAAGTGATCGACCACCTTGTCTGAATACGCCATCGTTCTGTCTCCGTCCGCTATCTGCGAGGATCCGGGCACACTCGCGAATCCCGAATCCCTAACCCCCAACCCCTAATCCCTTCCCTAGTGCGTCTGCCACTGCATCTTCGACAGGTCAACACCTTCTTTGGCCATTTCGTACAGCGGCGACATCTCGCGGAGCTTGCGCACGACGCCCACGAGCTTGTCGGCGACGTAATCGACTTCTTCCTCTGTATTGAAGCGACCAATCCCGAACCGGATGGACGAGTGCGCCAGTTCGTCGCCCGTACCGAGCGCCTTGAGCACGTAGGAAGGCTCGAGACTGGCCGACGTGCACGCCGATCCGGACGACACCGCCACATCGTTGATCCCCATCAGCAGCGATTCTCCCTCGACGTAGGCGAAGCTGATGTTCAAGCTGCCCGGCAGCCGGCGCTCCATCGAGCCGTTGATGTACAGCTCGCCGAGGTTCTGGTGGAGCTTCTGGTTGAGCCGGTCGCGAAGCACCCGCGTGTGCGCCGCATCAAACGCCATCTCGAGCCGGCACAGTTCGGCCGCCTTGCCAAAGCCCACGATGCCAGGCACATTCAACGTTCCGGACCGCATGCCGCGTTCGTGGCCGCCACCCTCGATGAGGGGCGTCAGCAGGACGCGCGGGTTGCGGCGGCGCACGTACAGCGCTCCCACGCCCTTTGGCCCGTACATCTTGTGCGCGCTCAACGACGCCATGTGGACATTCGCCGCATTGACGTCGAAGGGCACCTTGCCAACCGCCTGCACGGCGTCAGTATGGAACAACACGCCGCGCTCTCTGGCGATCGCGCCAATGTCGGCGATCGGCTGCAGCACGCCAATCTCGTTGTTGGCGGTCATGATCGAGATAAGCGTGGTCTTGTCGGTGACAGCCTCGCGCAGATGGTCGAGGTCGATCAGCCCGTCTTTCCTGACCCGCAGGTACGTCACCCGGAAGCCCTCTTTCTCGAGGCGCTTGCAGGTGTCGATGACCGCCTTGTGCTCGGTGACCGCCGTGATGATGTGGTCACCCTTCTCGCGGTACATGTACGCCGCGCCGCGGATCGCGAGGTTGTCCGATTCGGTGGCACCGCTGGTGAACACGATTTCCTTGGCACTGGCACCAATCAGGTCGGCAATCTGCTTGCGCGCGATTTCGACGGCCTCTTCGGCCTCCCAGCCGTACTTGTGATTGCGGCTGGCCGCGTTGCCGAAGTGCTCGCGGAAATACGGCAGCATCATGTCCAGCACGCGCGGATCGACCGGCGTCGTCGCATGATTATCAAAGTAGATCGGAAACTTCAGCATACGCTCATCCACCTTACGAACCACTGGCCTGGACAAACATCCGTGCCGGTGCCGGTGCCGCCTTCGGGACAACGACGTCTCTCGCCAGTTCCGACACGGTCGTCGCTTTCAACGCCGACACGATGATCTCGCGGATCTTCCACAGTGGGTCCCGCACGTTGCACTTGGCAAACTGGCCGCACCGATCCGCGTGCGCCGAACAGGCCGTCACCGCAACCGGGCCGTCGATGGCCTGGATGACATCGGCGATTGAGATGCCGGAGGCCGCCCGGGCCAGTTGGTAGCCTCCGCGCGTGCCCTGCTGAGACGTCAGCAGGCCGCGGCGGGTCAGTCGCTGCAGCACCTTCGCCAACAACTCGATGGGGATATCGAACTGCTCCGCGATCTCCCGGGCACTCGACGAACTCGACTTGAGCGTCAGGTGCGTGACGGCGATCAGCGCGTAATCGGCTTTCTTTGACAGTCTCAACATGGCAATTGCCCCAAATACGACCTCGACAGTCCTATATTAGACCTGGATATACGACCAGTCAAGGCCTAGATTGGAATTCTCGGAGGTGGATCGGTCCAATCGGGTCGCTCGAACCGGAGTCGAACCGGGCGGCCGAGCAGCTCTGACGGGCAGGTGCAGGCTGTCAGTACCGAGGTACGGCGGGGTCGATCTTGAGGCTCCAGTCGTCGATCCCGCCGACCAGGTTCCGGGCCAGCGGGTAGCCCGCGCTCCTGAGGTACGCCGTCGCGTTGGCGCTCCGGATGCCGTGGTGGCAATACACGATGATCTCGACGGCGGGGTCGATTTCGGCCCGCCGCGCCAGCAGTTCTCCGATCGGAACGAGGACACCGCCCGGGAGCCGGGCAATCTGGTACTCGTGCGGCTCGCGCACATCGAGCAGAAACAATGCCTCGCGGCGGTCGATGCGTGCTTTGAGTTCGGCCGGGCTGATGGCGAACTCGACATCGCCGGGGCGGGCCCGCGATAGATCCTTCCCGGCAGCGGCCGGCCCGAGTCCGCAGAACGCTTCGTAGTCAATCAGTTCTCGAATCGTCGGGTGCGTGCCGCACACCGGACAGTCGGGGTCTTTTCGCAGCCTCAGTTCCTGGAATCGCAGGCGCAGCGCGTCGTAGACCAGCAGCCGGCCGATGAGCGGTTCGCCGATCCCGACCAGCAGCTTGATCGCCTCGGTGGCCTGGATCGTCCCGATGACTCCCGGCAACACGCCGATGACGCCGGCTTCGGCACACGATGGCACGAGGCCGGGCGGCGGCGGCTCAGGATACAGGCACCGGTAGCACGGGCCATCCTTGGCGGCAAACACGGACGCCTGCCCTTCGAACCGGAAGATCGCGCCGTAGGCGTTCGGTTTGCCGAGCAGTACGCAGGCGTCGTTCACGAGGTAGCGCGTCTGGAAGTTGTCGGTGCCATCGACAACGACGTCGTAGTCGCGAACGACGTCGAATGCGTTGCTGGAAGTGAGCGCGCCTTCGTGCAGTCGGATCTCGACCTCCGGATTGATGGCCGAGATCCGGTCATTCGCCGATGCGAGCTTGGCTCGACCGACATCGGGCGTGCCGTGCAGAATCTGCCGGTGCAAGTTGCTGAGATCGACGGTGTCGAAATCGACCAGGCCGAGCGTGCCGACTCCCGCAGCCGCGAGATACAGCGCGACCGGCGAGCCGAGACCGCCGGCACCAACAACCAGCACCCGGCCGGCCTTGAGCCGCCGCTGTCCATCGACGCCGACCTCGGGGAGGATCAGTTGACGGCTGTATCTGACGATTTCGTGCCGACTGAGTTCGGGAAGCGGACGCATGGTTCTATTGTGCGCCGAAGTATCGCCCTTGAGCTTGATTTTGCCGGACGACACAACGTTTTCGTCACCCCGACTTCGCTCGTTGAGCTTCGTCGAGGTCTCGCCGTAGCGCTCTGGCGCGGAGGCGGACAGCCCGGCCCGCGTTCTGGCCACGCTGGAGCGTGGCGATCCCAGGAAAGCCCGTCGGTGACGCTTGAGTCGGGGATTGGGGTTCAGAGTCCCGAATCCAGAGGCAAAAGACCGGGGGCATCACGGCTGGGCCGCGCAGGCGACCCTGAACCCGATGCTGTAGGCATACGTGTCGGGCGGAACGGCATGCCGGCACGCGCACCGCAAGTACCGCTCATCGGCATTGGTCCACGCGCCGCCCCGAAGCAATCGCAGCGAACCGGAGGCCGGGCCGCGTGGATTCCGGGGATCGCTGACGGTGTAGTAGTCGGCCCGGTACCAGTCGGCCACCCACGTCCACACATTGCCAGCGGCATCGAACACGCCGTACCCGTTCGGCGGAAATGACTTCGCCGCCCGCGTCCCCGTCCTGGCTTTGAGCGATGGATCGGAGAGGAACGCGGCGTTGGACGGATCGAGGCCGTCGCCCCACGGATAGCGCTGCCCCTCGAGTCCCCCGCGCGCCGCCTTCTCCGATTCGGCCTCGGTCGGAAGCCTGAACGGCCAACCCGTTTCGTGCTTGAGCCATCGGCAGTACTCGGTGGCATCCTCGTAGGTCACGAGCACCACCGGGTGATCCGTCTTGCCTGCCGGCGGCTCGGGTCCGTTCCAGCAGTACGGCGCGGCCAGCGTGCGAAAGCGGTCGCCGGGTGCGAACGGCGAGACAGCCGGAAGTTCCCAGACGCCCGGGCTGCGGCGCGTGGTCGCCAGGACGAACCGGGCGTACTCGGCGTTGGTCACCGGGCACGCGCCAATCAGAAACTCGTCAAGCGTGATGACGTGGGCGGGCCGTTGGTGGGTCTCGCCCTCGTCGTATCCCATCAGGAAGGGACCGGCCGGGATACGCGCCAGTTCCGGGAGGAGATCGATCATTCGCGTCGGAGAGTATAGCCTCTTCTTGCTTCTTGCTCTTGTCGGGTACACTAAATCGCTTCATCCCCCTGCTCTGGGGCGCTTCAGGAGGTCGTCATGCGCATTCCCCGTTTCGCGATGGAACGGATGCAGTCCACCTACGAGAACCTGGTGGACTACAACCTGTCGGAAAGTGGTGTCCACCCGATGCGGGTGGAGGAACTGGTTGACGACCCCGCCGATCGCGCCGGCCTGCTCGCCCAGGAACTCCTCTACACCCAATCGAACGGCACCATCGAATTGCGCGAGCGGATTGCGGCGCTCTATCCGGGCGCGACCGCAGACCATGTCGAGGTGACCAACGGCGGTTCCGAAGCGAACTTCGTCACGATGTGGCACCTGATCGAACCGGGCGACCACGTGGTGATGATGGTGCCGAACTACGGTCAGACGCTCGGCCTGGTTGAGGGATTTGGCGGCGACATGCGTCCCTGGCCTCTGCGTATGACGGTGGACGGCCGACGCTGGGTGGTCGATCTCGATCACCTGCGCGCGCTGGTCACGCCCCGGACACGGATGATTGTCGTCTGCAACCCGAACAACCCGACCGGCGCGCGGGTCGGCCCCGTGGAACTCGACGGCATCTGCCAGATTGCCGCGAAGTTCGGCGCCTGGGTCCTTTCCGACGAGATCTACCGGGGCGCCGAGTTCGACGGCGTCGAGACGAGTTCGGTGTGGGGCCGCTACGATCGCGCCATCATCACCAGCGGCCTCTCGAAAGCCTACGGGCTGCCCGGGCTGCGCATCGGCTGGATCGTCAGCGCACCGCCCCTCGTCGCCGCGACGTGGGCGCATCACGACTACACGACCATCGGGCCCGGCGCGCTCAGCGATCGGCTGGCGCGGCACGCGCTGAAGCCGGCCGTGCGTCGGCGCATCCTGCAACGCACGCGGCGCATCCTGACGGCCAACCTGCCGGTGATGGCCGACTGGCTCAACGCGCATCGCGATCGGTTCACGTACGCGCCACCCGAGGCGGGGGCAATTGTGTACGTCAAGTATCGCGACGCGATCAACTCCGTCGATCTGGTCGATCGGCTGCGCGAGGAGAAGAGCGTGCTGATCGTGCCGGGTGATCATTTCGGCATGGATGGCTACCTGCGGATTGGCTTCGGCAGCGAAGTCAGGTACCTGCGCGACGGGCTCGATCGGCTCGCCGATCTGCTTCGCGGGTTGCCGACCGGCACGATCCGGTGACGAGGACACGGTGGTATATCTCGATCTCGTGCTCGTCGGATTCGGCCATGTCGGCCGGCGTTTTGCGCGCCTGCTGCAGGAGAAGAGCGTCCGACTGCGCGGCGACTACGCGATAAGCTGGCGTGTGGTCGGCATCGGTACCCGCCGCCACGGCGCGGCGTTCGACGCGCGCGGCCTCGATATCGAGAAGGCGCTCAAGTTGGTGGACGCTAGCCTGTCGCTGGGTCAACTGACAGAGCCGGACGCCGTGCGGGGGCTCGGGCCTGAGACGACGGGTCTGGCGCTCATCAAGCACGCAACGGCCGAAACGCGGCGCCGGCAGATGCAACAGCTCGTTGTGGTCGAGACGACGCTGCTTGACATCAAGGCCGGGCAGCCGGCGACCGATCACGTCGTCACCGCCCTGCGCGGCGGCGCCCACGTTGTCACCGCCAACAAGGGACCCGTCGCGTTCGCCTACCGCGAACTCGATGCGGCTGCCGCGGTCGCGCGGCGTCGATTCCTGTTTGAAGGCGCCGTCATGGACGGCATTCCCATCTTCAATCTTGTTCGCGAAACGCTGCCGGCCGCGGACATCGAAGGGTTCCGGGGCGTCATCAACAGCACCACCAACTTCATCCTCACGGCGATGGAAGCGGGCCGGAGCTATCAGGACGCACTGGCGGAGATGCAGCAGACGGGCATCGCCGAGGCGGATCCGTCGTTTGACGTCGATGGCTGGGACGGGGCAGCCAAGACCGCCGCGCTCATCAACGTGCTGATGCACGGATCGGTCACGCCGCACACGATCGATCGAACGGGCATTGGCGGGATCACGATGGATCATGTGAAGGAGGCGGTCGGGCGGGGCAAGAGGTTGCGCCTGGTCGCCACGGCCGAGCGGCGCGATGGACACCCGGCTGGGCGAGTGGCCCCCGTCGAGCTGGACGCCAACGACCCTCTCGCGCAACTGACGGGCATGCAGAACCTGCTCGTGCTTCGGACCGATGTGCTGGGCGATATTGGCATCCATCAGCTCGATGGCGGCCTCACTCAGACCGCGTACGCGCTGCTGGCCGACCTGGTCACGATCGCGCGGGGGCCTGCACAGGATTGACGATCGGAACGGTACGCATAAAGGGTGCCTCGTGTACGGCTGACGATCGCCGACAAGCCGCGAGCGCCGAAAGCGACCGCCAGCTTCATCGGCTTGTTGGGCGGCCTTCAAGTATTCCCGGCACCTACAGATATGGAGATTGTCGGCCCAACGTCGGCGCTCAGCCGCGTGCCACGGTGACATGATTGGCGCAGGACCGTCTGGCGCGACGGCTCCAAGCGGATGTCAGCCGGCCTTCGTCGTTCCGGTGAGAATGATCTTTTTGTCGCCGAACGCGGCTACCAGCTCAAGGTGGCCGCCAAGCGCGGCGACATATCGCTGCAGCGTCGATACTTGGTAGTCGCTCAAGTCCTCGCGACCCTCAAGCCGAGACACGTCGGCCTGGTCCATCCGCGCTGTTTGCGCGACATCGATTTGCGTCTTGCCAGCCGCCTCTCGAACCGTTCGGATCGTCAGGCGTACGCCGCGTTGGGCGCGCAAGCCACGCCCGAGAACCCGCACCGGCTCCACATCCGTGCGACGAATCGTCTTCATCGCGTGACTCATGATTGGCCTCCGCTTTCGTAGACGTCTCGTTCGCCCGGCGTCGCCAGGCGCGCGCTGACGATTCGATCTCGGTCGCCACGTTCAACGTGAACGACGTACAGAAGGCGCGCGCGAAGCGACGTACCAATGACGACCATGTTGCCGGTCCCCGAGCCATCGTCGAGGTAGATGCCGAGTGGATCCGCAAACACGGTGGCCGCCTCCGCGAAGGAAACGCCATGTTTCGCCAGGTTCGATTCCGCCTTGTATGTCAAGCCATTGCCGTGCCTGGATTTGGTCTGGCCAAACGCCCGGCTTCACCCGCGGCGCTTCCCGATGGCACCGAGCGCCGTCGGGTGCAAGCCGTTAGCCTGCGTTCAGGACTTGGGCGGGGAATGCGCTCTGCACAACTGTTGGACGCTGCCGACCAGGAGAGCGCAGGAGTCCTTGGCATCCGAAGGCGCAACCTCGCACCGCTGCTGTCGCCACCTTCGCATACCAAAGACATCGGACGGCACGTCGCAAAAACGCGGCGGTTCCGAGGCCGTTTCCATGCACCCACCGAGGAAGCCGTCTCCGATCGCAACCGCCATCGGACCTGAGAGGCCCTTGATCCTCGCCGTTGCCTGACCGAGGCATCCCTGATAGTCGGTCCCGCTTGCTGCAGCTTCGCCATCACGCCGGGCGTGCTTGGATTTCCTGATCGACTTGCGCGCCGTTCGCCTGCCACCAGTATGCGGCGCCTACGACGAGAACAACGCAGCCACACGCAACGACGCCCGGTCCGATCACGAGCGGCTTGACCCAGGGACTGCGTTTCTTCTGGGGGAGCATTTGATCAGACACTGCACGAGCCCTCGGCGTGGCGTTCGTTCCGACTTGCCGGACGTTGGTAAGTGGTCATCCGGAGCAACTCCTTGCGCAGCCCTGACGGGATGGTGCTCCATTCCGACGGTTCGCGCAGGCTAACGACCGGCGCTCACGATACTACCGGCGTGGGCCGGGTGCAGCGCGTTAGCCGGCCCGCCGTCGCCGAAGCGTTGAGCGGCGCTCCGCGTCCTGCATGGCGGCCTCGCCGGCTGCCCGATAGAACGCGATGATTTCCTTGGGCGACTTGCCGGCCAGTCGTCGCGATTGACGGTCCCGGATTGTTCGAACCATTTCGACGGCGTGAATCTTAGGTACGTTCATGAGTCGTGACCTCCCT
>Ga0315286_10006049_pt1 | contig 11736 bp, 10 predicted proteins | sample YL17G10_0_MG_FD_205038 | JGI IMG/M metagenome (GOLD analysis project Ga0315286, IMG submission 205038) | Sediment microbial communities from Yellowstone Lake, YNP, Wyoming, USA - YL17G10_0 | ecosystem: Environmental > Aquatic > Freshwater > Lake > Sediment | place: USA: Wyoming | collected... | reverse complement strand
TGATACTTCCAGTTATTATCCATGAAGGCATAGCTGGAAGATGGGAGTGTGTTGCGATATGCGACGATTGAGGTTGCTTCATTTCCAACATTGTCCACGACGCTGGCTCGGTTTGGTGTGACGAAGGCCACGCAATCTCTACGCACTTCTGCGATGCTGCTGATGATATAATTTACAACCGTTGCGTCTGCTTCTCCGGTTACGATAAGAGATACATCAACCACGTCGCCATTGACATACAATCCCCAACTACGGATAAGGTCTCCATCAGTAACTGTCATGTCCGATCCACCTGAAAGGGTGAAGCGTTGTGCAACAGTCACATCCGTGAAAGTCGTTTCCAAGGCTGTGTTGCCCCAGTTCGTGCCAAGAGGATCATGTTTTCCCCAGTAAATCGTTCGGGACTTGTTGAAGATGCTGGTTGGGTAGTAAATCGAAGATCCATCGCTGCTCTTAGCATCGGATGCCTTGGAGACGAATGGATAGGTTTCCAGAATCGTGTTCGCTGTGCCGGTTATTCCACCAAACTGGTCCACAACAATAACGTGCAATTCATCGGCTGATCCGCCTTGGCTTGCAGCGTAACTTGAGGTTCCAGGAGCCGCAGTAAACTGGTCGGCATATTCCCACTTGCGAAGAATTGAAGTATTGGCCACAAGTGCAGAAGTTAATCCGCTTGTGAGGATGATTGCCGTAAGGTTTGAAGACAAGACCTGGATATATGGGTTGGTGCTCAACTTAACATAATCGCCGGTCTTCACAAAGGTGTTTGCCACACCCGTGACGTTGATCGTGACATCTCCCGCGTTCGCGGCATTTGCGGTCGCAGTACCTTGCAGAGTGACGTTGCTCGAAAAGACGTTGGCGCTTCCGCAAACTGACACCTTGAGGTTGTTACCAAGTGCGCCAGGATAACGGGCTGCAAATGAACCAAAACTGCCTTGTCCTGCATAATAGTTGTTCTCATACTTGACTTCGTTAGCAATCTGCAATGCGGCTGCGCCGTTTGCCGTTGCGTTCAAGGACAACGTATTCGCAGAGCGAGTGGTTTGGAGATTGTTACCATATGCCAAGAAATTGGACGCAGAGAAGAACGAGAGATAGGTGTTGGAATTGGGCTTGCCGAATATTGAAACAAGCTTCACTTCGGTGTCAATGAGGGTGATAAAGTCAACAGGTCCCCAGACAAACTGCCCAACAACCGCACCCGTACTTGTAGAAACGGTAGGAACGATAGTTGTTAAGTCGATTTCTGATACATTAACCCCAGGAGAAAGCATGAACATAATAGTGCTCCTTACATAGATTGCGGTGAGTCGCAGGTCATAGCCGGTCGAAAGTTACTTTCGTGGAGTTATTTATGGTTTCCAGGATTTCTCGCACAGTTCTGGAAATGCCAGCGTTTCATACCACGACTTGCGCCAGTTTTGTGACAATGCTGGCAAATGACTAGGACTGAGGGCACTGCTGCAATTCCTATTTGACGTGCCGAATTGGCTCTATTTTGTTCAAGAGTGCGTGGTTTGTGTTTTCCTCCAGTTTGTCGTATGGACTGGGCCAAACTTTGTTCAAGAGTAATCTTGTGTCCTCTATGGCCAAATTTATACCGCTTCCCTTTCATAAAATCAGCATGTCTCTGGTTTTGTTCTGTAGAGTGTTTGCGTCCATTATTATATTGGTTCCCACGGTTCCTCGAAATAGATAGTTCTGTGGCCGTAGCTTGCGCCATGATAAAGTTATTCAAGAACCCATGCTTCTGGGCATGGGCATCAGGATGTAACGCCTCCAAATTCAAGGGATCATCATTGGCGTGGTTCATATCCTTGTGGTGAATATGATGTCCTTTGGGAATTGGCCCATAATGCTGTTCATAAATCTTACGATAGTGCATTATATTCCCTGTGCCCGTTTAACATAATTTGCCATAAAATTCCTCATCTCATCTGGGTCCATATCTCGTGATCTCACCCATAGGTCGCCATCCTCAACTGTGAATGGGTCCTCTAATCCACTATCTATCACGCCAAATGGAACAATATCATCCTCTACGGCAGAAGTTTGGACATCTTCTAAGGCTTTACGGATATCGAGTCCCGCGCCCTGGGCTTCGCGGAAGTATTTTTGAGTCACCAACCAGGAAAACATCACCAAGCACATGACCAAATCGTCATGTGATCCTTCTTCAGCCTTATAGGTCTGAAGTTGCTGGGTGAAGGTACTGAGTTCTGAGATGGTCTCAAAATCCCTAATGATGAGTTTATCCTGTTCAATGAGCGTCTTGAGGTTCACACACCCGATACGTTTCACCGATTCGGTCATGCGGAGACCCAGACGCATGGCCTTTTTATATCCACCGGCAATCTTTGCTCCACTTTTCTGAGCAGTTTCCAGTTTGAAGATATTTTCATATTCTAGATCATAGTGCAACATGTCTACGATCTGCTGACCGTTATCGTTCACTTCTACCAGCACGAACGCTCGGTTATATTTCACACCCGCGTTAAAGATGATATTTGGGAAGACCATCGGTGCAATCGAGGCACTGTGATACTCTGCCACCCCACGATAAGGGATCTGTGAGATATCAATAACCCAGAAAGCCGACGCATCTCGGTCCAATCCTCGTGCAGGATCTACAAGAATAACATAGGCATGGCCTTCCTGTGGGTGCTCATAGACGTGCCATCCATCTTCGGTGACAATAGGCTGCTGCTGATTGAGGACCATCAAAGCTAATTTTGCACCCGATATCAAGGTATCAGATGAACCCAAGAATTCACAAAGGACTTCCTGTCTGAATTTCTGCTCGCCCAACGCACGGAGTTGTTCTTTGAACCAGACTTCATCGCGTCCTGGCATCTTGTTCCAGGCATATTCAATCGGCACAAAGTCATTTTTACCAGTGAGCGCCTCAGTCCAGAACTTACAATAGTGGTTCAACCCATTGGGGGTAGACGCCATGAGGATCTTGGTCTCTTTACCGGATGAAAGAGTGGGGAATGTTGAAGTAAAGAATTCTTCAGCGATGTTGTTGGGGACGTGGGCAAACTCATCCATGAATACCAAGGATAAAGAATATCCTCGGATTGCACTAGAACTGGTGGCGGCGGCGAGAATGCGCGATCCATTTTCCAGCGTGATAGATCGTTTATTCCATTCCACAATGCCCTGCTGCATAAATGAAGGAAGATTTTCATACATCAACTGGATACGATTGAGGATTTCTTGAGCGATAGGAGCCTTGTTGGCCAAGATCGCGCACACTTTGTGGCTTTGGAAGAGCACATACCAGATAAAAAATGCGGCGGTAGTGGTGGTCTTGCCCATTTGTCGTGGGAGTTTTACGATGACTTTGCGTTCAATAAAATACGATTCAATAATCTCTTTCTGGAAATCATACATCTCAAACGTAATGATACCACGATCTACGTGGACGATCTTACAATATGTTTTAATAAAATGCACCGGATCATGACTGCACTTAATCCATTCATCGATCTGGGTTTGTGTGAACGCTTCGACTACACCCACTCGCTTCAGTCGTGGATTCTTGAGATAGAATCGTTCGGCAACTCGCTTGATCTTGAATGTCTCTCGTTTTTTAGTGGGAGTGGCAACAGCCATGGTAATCCTTATACATTGTCGGTGCTAATCACCTTCGCCTCAATCGTGCGGAGTCTCTTCTCGTCTCGCTTGATTCGTATCATTTCTTGCAAATCAGCAGTTGACCCCAGAAATACCGCAGTCTCGATATTCACATCACCGGCAACGGGAGCCTCAGGTTCCACCAATGACATTTCTTGCTGATGAACAGCCAGAAGGTCTTGGCTCAATTCGGCCAGAGTCTTGAGCATGTTTGCGGCCACTTCGTAGGCTCGTGGTGTCTTGAGATCACGAGCAAGCGTGAGCAATTCTGTAACGGCTTGAGTGCCTTGAGCGATCATGAGTCGAACATTTGTGCGAGCATCCTGAGCGTCTTGTGCGACGGTATTATTTGCATTCATCGAGACATCGGGCACCAACACCACGGTATTGGCATCTGGAGCCTTTGGGAGAGGAATCTCAACATCTAATATCTCAGATAGATTTGCCATGATATGTTTCTCACTTATGTAATGTTAGGCCATTCGGTAATCAGTGTGGTGTAACCATAGTCAGAATCTTGATTCGCCGTAATGGGATTCTGATAAATTCTAATTTGAGCATCTTTGTTGTTGGTGGTCTCAATTATTTGAACCACCCATCGTGAATTAGATTCCAACCCAAAAATAACATCATTCGCACGGAGCACACCAGTCATGCTCGACAAATAAATGGTATTTGAGGTAGCGTCCCATCGATAGACTTTGCCGGTGATATTGCGATTGGGTTCCCGCACCGGTTCATTCTGAATGAACAGTCCTTGCCCACCAGAGAGAATCACTTTTTGGAGTGGCTTGTTGTTAATGTCTTGATAGAGATTGACATAGATCCCACCTGTAACTACGGCATTAGCATTGGCGATATTTGCCGATACGCCCATAATAATAGCCGTATTGCTGACAGGTCCGAAGATCCACGCCTTCAATGAGAATTCCAGGTCCCATATAATCATACGGGTTCCATCTTCAAATGCGCCCTCATAGTCCACTTTCTCATTCACACTCTTGAGAATAATCGGGATATCCTTTTTAATATCAAGCTCTTGCGACACCTGAGCCGAAATTGTATAATCAGGCATAAAGAAGGGAAGGATCTGTTCTACGATCTGTAATCCGTCTTCTATATTACGGGCATAAATTGAAAGACGGAAATCGTAGTTATAGGGAATTCCCATGTACTGACTCTGGGGGTGTGAACTATCCAATGGATTTGTGGTACGGTGGCGAATCACCGACTGCTGCTTACGAGACTCATCATAACTCATACTCACCATTTCGAATGACATGCGCGGCAGTGTAGTAGCAATCGATTTCGTGAGTGTGGGGTCAGTGCGAAGTCGCGTGATAAATTTCTCTTTAGGAGAATAGGAAATGGGGCACTTCTGGCGTTCCTTTTGGACACGATCCTGTGTCTCTCTCACGTAGAACACGTCATTGAACAAGCTGCCAAACAGCGAAACATATTTCCTGGTAGTTCTGTGGTAAAACGGAGAGTGGCCGAGCATTATGGATCACCAAACGGATTACTCTCAGAAAAATCTAAGATGGCATTACTTTCCGTCTCTACAATCTTATTGTCGCTAATGTCCTCAAACTGTGTATCAAGCGGCGTGTTCGTATCCAAGCTGGCCATGACCCAGGTGGCACCACTGTTCGCGCCTTTGACGTTTGCCGTATTGGAGAATAAACCATTAACAAGGGCAATACTCAATGTGGTATTTCCTGAGTCCCAGGTATGAGCCGTGCCAAACGCATTCGCAAAAGCAATGTTCGCGCCCTGGTAAACCAATTCATTATTGGCCACATCGAATGTACCAGTTCCACCGGCACTCAAAACTAGATTGGTCAACTGGTAGGATTCTAACATTTGATCGTCCACCTCATCCACGCCCACTTGAATTTTCTCATTGCTAAACACAAACTGTTTCATACGTAGGGCATACACATACACATTACCACCACGACCACGACCCAACGTATAGTACATTGCCTGATTGTTTTCGTGCTCCACAAACGTAATCTCAAAGAAATTTTGCATCAGCGGCACATAGACGATATCACCTTCGCGGGGCCTGATTAAACTTGGAATGGTAAAATTGAAGCGTCGGCGTGACACCAACATTGTGATTTCATCACGGATTTCTAATCCAAAGCGACTAATCAGATCACCCTGACCCTCCATGCCCATGACATTTTCCACATACATCTCAATGATAAAGGCTTTATCGAATGTCTTGAGTTGATCTTCTCCCATGAGTTTATCAATCCGATCCCTGGATTCTCTGGGCAAATAATAGACATCCATGGAGTACACACGAAGTGCTTCTATAACCAAATCCTCAATCAAAAGTTGTTCTGAAGTCACCTGTTCAGGAAAAAAATTGAAGTATTGATTTACAGGCATTGTTGCACCAACTTTTTATTTTTCCAGTATAATAATCTCGCTTGTCGCATTTTTTCTTTAGTGGGCATTCTCTAGAATCCTTGTTACTACCGGAATACAAACTACCGTGATACTATCAATACCAGGCACGTTCTTTTGTTCAAACGCCCTGGTTGTCTGGGTGGCCACTTCTTTCGCAATGAGCACACACTCAGCTTTATTATCAAATTCGTCTACTATCACGAAGGCACTAACATTTGGATTAGTCGTTGCGATTATGGCCCACATAATCCATGTGGCGAGGAGTGTGGTCATGAGAAGGAACTTCCGCAGCCACAGGTACTTTTTGCTTGTGGATTCTTGATTGCAAAGCCCGAACCTTGCAGCGTGTCCGTGTAATCAATATCTGCACCCACAAGCATCGGTGCGCTTTGTGAGTCGATCACGACCTTGATCCCACCCTTTTCAATGACCGTATCATCTTCTTCAATCTTGGATTCTAGTGCCATGCCATAGGAGTACCCATGACAGCCGCCGCCCTTGACATAGACGCGCAACCCTTGGGCTTCGGCATCGTCAGCCATGAATATCTTGATCTTCGCTATCGCGGCTTCAGTAATAGTCAGCATGATGTTTATGTTTCATAGTTCTACCTAATGCAGCAAGAGAAATGTCCCTATAACATCATAACGGTTGGCGCTCTCGTCTCCATGTCCAGACCACACTAACACATTCCAAAGGGGAGTCGTACCAATCGGCTTCTTCATCATCTCATCGTAAGTGATGATACTGTCCACATTCGATATAGCGTATTTATTAGCGAGTCGATGCTTAAATTCTTCCAGGGCTTCTACACTCTTAAATTGCATTCGTCCCCTGGCATCCTTATGTAGCGTGTTGCCGGTACGATCAATTAAGTCGGTAAACAGTTCCCTCGGCACCACTCGGCTATGCTTGGTAGTTTTGAAATCAACCAGCTTTTCTTGAGAAGGTTGGGCCCCACCACTAAAATTCATCTTGAAGTTTTCTGGTCTGCTGGATGATTGTGCAACACCCGCGATCTTTGTGTAGGCATAGAAATCGATATTTGGGAATCGTCTGGCGATATCAAAGGCCGCATCCATATATTCAGGACTGAAGAAATCTCCCGCATCATGCCAGCGCACAACAACTTTAACTCCCTTCTTCGTGAATTTCTTTTCAGCATCAGTCAATTCGTTGCTGACCATCTGCTTAAATCCATCTGGGTCATTCAACAAAAAATTCAAGACACGAGTAACACCCAAACTCGCCACCGGAAATTGCACATATCCACCCTTCATCGCATAGCAAAATGTTTTACAGATTCCTGCGCCTGGGCAGGTATCAACAATGACAAATTCACCGGTCTTTTCATCAACCGCCAATCCCTTGAGAGCAGGAAGCCCAATATTAAAGAAAATACTACTCGTGCCATCAGAGTGAACCATTTTTGTGTTCTGCTTGGTGATACGGGTTGGACGAGTGGTGACTGTTGCTCGTAACTTATCAAGATCAAACGACTCACCATGTTCACCTTTGATTTCGACATTTGACCCATGAATGTAGGGAAGATTATACTTATCTTCCTTGGTTCTAGGAACGGTGGCTAGATTTTTCGCACGGCCAAGATAATCCTGAAGTTCTGGTGCAGGAAATGGACGAGTGTGTGCGCCCAATGGGGCCCACTCCATGAGTGTGCTACTCTTGAGAAAGGTATCAAGATTGATTATTGAGAGATTATTCTTCTTTCTCCCTGGCGCACCCTGAGAGAGAAATCCACTGAATGATCGTAAGGCCATCGATTACCCCATTAAGAAGTCTGATTGGAGAGTATTCCAGGTTAAGAATTCCGCCTTCATGCGAGCCAATTCTTCTTCTGCTTCATTGTAAATCTGCTGTCCATTGAGGACGACACCACCAGGCATCTGAATATTGCCAAATTTCTTCATGTTGGACCCCCACTGCTTTTTAATCATGGCGGTGCCCAGATCTTTGAGGACACGATCATTCCACACATCAGTATTACCAAGCTGATAGGCGGTCAAACCCGATGCCGTGGTTGTAAATGTGGTGAACGTGTTCATAGAATTGTTGGATGTGATACCAGCCACAGTGACTGCGACATCCCCGTTTGCTGTAGAAATAAAAAATTCATCATCCTTGATAAACGCACCATCAAATGAGGTGCCCGATCCAGTAACCACATTCGAAGACGCTCCAATACTCACGGTGCCAGTGAGATTCACGCGGTCTGGGTTGATCTTGCCATAGCACTCCAGGATTACATATGTTCCACGGTGCACATCTTGTGCCCAATTGATATCAAGCATGAGGCGGTTACGGTGACGCTGAAACCTGAATTGTGGTGTACCTGAGAATAGCATACTGAGGGTTCTCAGGTGCTGCATCGTAATTTCGTAGCTGACATAGGAGACCGAGGTGAAATCATAGAGATCGTGCAGGCGAAGTTGATATCTAAGGTCGAACATGTTGACGCTGGAAGCCGAATCATCGAATGGCAGTACCCCAGTCACACCGATGATTTTATCGGGGACCAAGAGATACTTACGGGCCAAGTCTTCATCAGTGATCTGATGCTTGAGATAGAGTTTTTCTGTACCATCAAAATGATAGTCTTGCCAAAATTCCAAGGCTTCATCAACACGATCATCCACTTGGTCGTCATCGACGTTGATGTCAATAACAGGGTGCCCAAGTTTACGCTTACAATAATCAATGAACTGCTGTCTGGTTGCTGGTGTGGACATCAGTAGTACCCTTTACTCAAAGTAATGGTCAATCATGGCTGCAAATGCGATAGCTCCAAGAGTCGTGACCGTTCCTAAGTTTCTTGCCGTGATTGCAAAGAATTCGCCTGGATTAACCACCAATGGACTCTTGAACTGAACGACAAGGTGATTTGAACCCGTACCAATCGGAGCCGTAACCACAAATCCCAAAGTACCGACAGTCACACGGCGAGGAGCCTTTGTTGTCGCAGTCACGAAGGAACCTGTTTCTGTGGTGGCCAAGGATACTGCGGTATGCCCAAAGGCTGCGGTAATCACGTAGGCGCATGGACCTCCCGTGAGTGCGGTAGTGACAATTCCATCAATTGATATACCAGTGACGACCAAGTTTTTTCCTGGAACACCCGCTGCCGGTACAGGATTCTGATATGAGAAAAGAATTCCATCGGTTCCTGATGCCAGTGTTGGAAGGACTTGAGCGACTCCTCCAAGACCTGTAAACTGTGCTGCGGCTGTGGTATTCACTAACGCTGCGGCTGCGGCTGGAGCCGCGTTGACTGCGACACCCAGCGAACCCATCGTATCACCATCTTGTCCTTGATAGGCTTTTCCCATCGTGCCCATCTGCTCGGACCATTGCTTTATAGTTTGAAGATCGCGCAACATAACGTGCGTGATTCCAATTTTTATGGTAGAACCACCTGTGACGGTTCCTGAATTTCTCATCATCGCAGTAATAGGAAGTGCGACACTGAGGAATGGAATCGCTTGGAGGACAGGGATATCCAATTGTGCAAGGAGTGTAGTATCTTTCCAGAAGGAGACCGTTTCATGATCTACAACAATGCTGTATCTGTTCACTGTGGCGGTTGCGGGAACGGCGACCAATGTTGCCGTAAGGGTTTCTGTACCGCTGAAACTCATGACCCCAACTATTCCTGAACTATTGATTCTGAAGAACACTCCATCTGTGGGAACCACACCTGCGGTGCCTGCAAAGAATCCCCATTCAAAAACTTGGTTCACAGGTAGGACTGCGGAAAGCGTCCATGATGTTTCGGCACGGAGGGAAGATTCTCCCTGAAGTGTAAAATATCTCCAGGTTTGGAGATAGGCAAAGTTTCCTGAGACTGTTGCTAGGGCAGGATTGACATTCAGAAATCCTGCGCTTTGCGTCATCGTCATGGTGGTAAACACATGCTTGAATAATGCGGTATTCTGGGCAGTTGCCGTGAAGAAATATGCGGCAAGTACCGTATCGATACCCACTGACATTCTTCTATCCTTCGAGATATAGGGGATTTCGCTGTATCGAGAATTTGTGATCGATCCAGGATCAATTTCATAAGTACACATGTTGAATCCCGCATGGAGTCTGTCTGGAGACAGATTCACATTGAGTGCGTTATTGGCAACTTCCGCGACGTTGCCACTGACATTACCTTCTATTCTAATTCCAGCCATGTTATTCTCCTTGTTATATTCTCGCCATTGCTATTTATGTATCTTATGACCACTTCCAGCGCACGGTGACAATTCCCCCAAGTCTAAGTTCTGTCATCGATTGGATAGTAAATCCTGTTCCTGCTATGACATCACTGATTAAACAATTGACATATCTACCAAGAAACTGGTGTTCATACGCCGTGTGATCTGGTGTGATATCATTTCCCTGGATATAGGCCTGTATTGACGAACTGGCTACCAATGAAGTCTGTCCAGTGACCGCCACACTCACTTGGCTCGTGCCAGGTGCCGCACCAAAATTCAGGTTGGCTGATCCTTGCGCTCCACCCCCAGCGCCTGCTGCCGTAACGGTGATCGACCCTTTATCATTTGTGATCGTGATATTGGTGCCCTGGGTCAATGTTGCAAGATCGAATCCACCAGAAACCGTATTTCCTATCAAGAGTTGTCCATTGGCTGTGGCACCTGAGAGACCGGTTCCGCCTCGTGTGACAGGAAGAATGCCAGTAGTAAGAACACCCACCGAAAGTCCTGCAATCGCAGTATTCACTGCCGCTGTGATGTGTCCGTTCGCGTCTACCGCCAGCACAGGAATGATTGAACTGGAACCGTAGGAATCAAGTGCTGTGACTCCTGAACGCGCATGACTGACAGTAATTGATCCTTGCAAGTTTGTAATAATGATTGGAGCACTCTGAGCAATCGTAGCTTTATCCAGTCCAGTTGAACCTGTATTACCAATCAGGATTTGACCATTGGTATAGGCAGACTGTCCCGTACCACCGCGAGCAACTACAAGAGTCCCTGTCGTGATAACCCCAGCATCCAAACTTCCAATCGCAGTATTCGTAACGCTTGTGACATGTCCAAACACATCAACAACCAAAGCAGGAATTTGATTGAGTGTTCCATATCCTGTGGCCACCACCCCTGAAGAAGCGTGACTTAATGTGACTGTTCCTTTGCCATTGACCACGATAACTGGTGCTGTCTGAGCGATAGTCGTTAAGTCGAACCCAGTGTTCACCGTATTCCCGATGAGGAGTTGCCCGTTTGCTAGTCCTGTTGCATCTTTACCAGTACCACCACGAGCAACCTGAAGAATTCCTGTTGTCAAGACTCCCGTATCAAGTCCAGCAATGGCGGTATTCGTTACACTGGTGATGTGCCCAAAAGCATCGACGACAAATACTGGGATCTGTGCAGCCGTGCCGTATCCAGTTGCTACGACTCCCGAACTTGCATGACTCAAAGTAATCGTACCTTTGCCATTGACTACAATGACTGGGGATGTTTGTGCGATGGTCGTAAGATCAAATCCCGTGTTGACGGTGTTGCCGATGAGTATTTGTCCGTTTGCTAATCCGGTGGCATCTTTACCAGTGCCACCACGAGCAACCTGAAGAATTCCTGTTGTCAGAACACCAGTTCCAAGACCATCTATAGCAGTATTTACAACAGCCGTGATGTGTCC
>Ga0315286_10006048_pt1 | contig 11736 bp, 15 predicted proteins | sample YL17G10_0_MG_FD_205038 | JGI IMG/M metagenome (GOLD analysis project Ga0315286, IMG submission 205038) | Sediment microbial communities from Yellowstone Lake, YNP, Wyoming, USA - YL17G10_0 | ecosystem: Environmental > Aquatic > Freshwater > Lake > Sediment | place: USA: Wyoming | collected... | reverse complement strand
CGTATTCTTCCCTGCTTAAACCCTTTTTCAGGCTTTCTAGGACACCCCAGCGAGGAATATTTAACCTATCTACGTAGATTTTGTCCAAATCAAGGCCTTTTAAGGCCCTAAAAAGGGCTTCTAAATTGGCCTTGGTATCGGTAAACTCCGCCAAGTCAGATTTATTCAGGAGGGTTTTACAGCTAATTTCGCGGATTTTAAGCATAAAAAAAGAGAGGCAAAACCTGCCTGCCTCTCCCCTGCTTATTTTGGTTAAATTTAGGGAGTTATTTTTTGGATATTCTCCAGCCTTACGCCTTTATTTTTTATATATTCAAAGGCCTTTCTCAGCTCTTCTTCGTTGCCCTCAAAGACCAATATTGCCCAGCCAGTATCTGTAGAAAAAGACGCCTCTATTATGCTTAAGATGATGTCAAATTGCTTACAGAGATGGCAAATTAATGGCTCATCTTTTAGCGCACCGGGGAAGGTCAATTCTGCTCTTATTTGCATATTTTAATATGATTAGCGTAGTTACATAGACTACTAGCCCCGAACAAAAGGCCACTACAAAATATCCTACTATCACCGGCAGGATGACTTTTAGAATAGATAACCTTAACAAGGTTGACCAATGAAATTCCTTTAAAAAGAGCAGCCAATTCTGATAGACCTCTTGCCAGTCTAGCTTCATTATAACAGAACCTAGCTTAACTGACAACAAAAATGTTACCACGCTTAACCAGGTATTTGTCGCCAGGCTCCCTAATAAAGCACTGGCGCGGTTTACGCGCAATAAAAAAGCCAAAAATAAAGCCGCAATCGGCCCGGTGCCAGGCAGGATCCCTGAAAACACTCCGAGGCCTAATCCCAAAGCAATTCTCTGAGGCGTATCGTTAATTCTAAAAAGTTTCTGATAGAATGCACCAAAAAATCCTTTAAGCGGCCTTGGGGCGGGTTCCTGCGTGTTTTTATTCACTGGGCATCCCATCAATCATCCTATCGAGCTGATTTTCTATTCTTCTTTTAACCCGGGCCGAAAGGTCTTGTTTTATCTTATCCTTAAATTCTCCCTTCAGCCACATTACCCGTACCATCTTGGACAATCCCCCTAATGAAAAATCGAAGTCTATATAAGGCTTTTTAATTTCAGTTAAATCAAGCAGCTTTTTAAATGGCAGAGATTGACTTAATAATCCTGAGGCGATTTTTAGGTTTAATGCGCCGTCTATTTTTCCATTTGTATACCAGGAGGTATTAAGCGTTATCTCCGGATTAGCTAATTTTATCTCATTAATTCTTATTATATCTTTGGAAAGTGAAAAACGGCCGTCCATGATATCAAAATTTACATTTTTTAAGGCCGGTAATTTCAGGGCATCTGCCAGTAATTGTAAGTTCGCCGTACCGTTTTTAATGTAACAGCTCCCCCTTAGGAATTCTTTCTGTTGATTGTCAAAGGTAATCTTTATATCCATGGCCCCAGATAATAATTTATCGCTAATATTGATATCCTGCATCACGGTTTTGACATCTAACCCCAGGCCTTCCAGGGCAATAATTAATGAGGCTTTATCCCCGGTGTTTAAATTGATGTTACCGTTTAACGCGGCATTATATCCGTAGCAATTGAGTTCCTTGATTTCGATTCTATCCCTGCCGGTATAAACTTTAGCTTTTAAATTACTGAAGTTTAATTTTTGTATTTTAGATGCGCTATCTTTGGTGAGTTCCATCGCAGCAGCCGTAAAATACTTTTCTTTTAAACCCCAATAATCAAAATCAATGTTTTTAAGTCCGGCGCGCATATTGAAATTAACGCCTTTTCTTAAATATAAGGCATTGATTTGTAAATCTCCCTGCAGGGTATTTTTTAACCTTCCGTTAAATATTGCCTCTAATTTTTCTAAAGGAAGGTTCTGATAACTAAGATAGTCTTTTGACAGGGATACCTTGAGGGTAATAACCGGCTCATCAGATATAACGGTTAATAGCTCAGCATTTAAGGGCACATTGTTCAGTTCTAAATTTACTTTATCAAATTTTAAGAGATTATCCCTGTATTCTAGATTTCCGCTGAGATTTTTTATATCGAATAATTCACCGTCTGCTAAGGCATATCTGAAGTCGCAATAATGTAAAGAGCCGGCGGCGTTTATCTTTGCGTTGTTCATTGGGCCGTTAATTTTTAACGAAAAAAGGGTATTGCCTTTGGCGTTAAAATTATTCTTCATAGACGCAATATTATTAAGCGATATCGCGAAGTTCATAAAGGCAATGTCTATATAAGGGTTTCTTTCGCTAAAGCCTTTAGATATTCCCATGCCTATGATTTGATCTTTTCCGATGTTTAATAAAATCAAATCTATAATTAGGTTACCCCCTTTTATATTACCCTGCATAGAATACCCCACCTCTTCTTTTATACCCTTATTTTTAAAAAATCGCGATATATATGTATCTTTCGATAAGTGATAATTCAATTCTATGTCACTGTCAACCTTAAATCTTTCTGCATCCTGTATGATCCTAGAATTTTTCATTAAAATATGCATATTTTTTTCAAAGCAAGCATTACCTGTATAAATAAGTTCGGCAGTTTTTATTGCTGCGCCAAAACTATACTTAAATAAATTTAACGCCTTAGGCTTAGCCTTAGGCATTTTTTTATAGAGGTCGCTGAATATCACCTGTAGATTAACCCCTTCCTTTTCTTTATTTAATAAGAATAATGCTTCATTTATATTTGCCTGGATAGCGATAGTCCCTTTAAAAATAAGCGGAAGTATTTTTATAGCGAGAAAGGCGTCCTTAATTAAAATAGGCGGCCCGCTTTGGTTATCATAAAAGATAGCTCCCCCCTTAATATGAAGCCCTAGTAAGAAACTAAAAGATATCCTTTCTAATTCAAAGCGGTACTGGAAAGTATTCTTTAGGTAGTTTAATATTTTTGGCTTAGATTTACTTAAGATATAGGAAATGCCTGCTTGAAATAAAAGCAGGATTACTAGGCAAGCCAGTATAATTATTAAGATAGAATTACGGCGTGATTTCAATAAGAAGCCCATTATTATTATAGACCTCTATCTCATTAACATAATCTACGATTTTATAGTTATTATTGAAAATTGATTTGTAGGACTTAGTTTTTGAATCTGAAAAAACCAAAAATATCGGCTTTGAAAAAAATGCCTCTTTTAACTTTTCTATAAGCGGTGAATCCTCCTTATATTCCAATAGTATCTTATAGAGAATTGCCTGTGCAAAGACACTGCTTTTTTCATCCGGATATTCTATGATATACTTAGTTAATTCCCTTATGGCATTACGGTAGTTTTTAGTTTGAAAATAGTATTCGATTATTCCGAATTTTATTCCAGGGGCATGAGTTGAATTAGGATATTCCTGTAGATAATTATTTAATTTCATGAATGCGAAGTCAATACTTCCCGACTTTATGTCTCTTAAGGCCTCAGAATAAAGGCTGCTTTGCGTCGTGGCGCAGGAAAGGCTGGTAAATATTAAAATGAGAATTATAAATTTTAGCACTATGAACCCCTTGGGTACCTCGCCTTTATGTGCATCGGGAATGCCGATAACCGCTTATGAGCTATTTTTATAATGCCTTTATATTTATTCCGGCAAATCTCTCTAATCCATGGCCTTCCTGTGACCAGCCATTAGATAAACCATATCTTTGCATGCTCATTTTAGCATCTTGGTATTCCTGTTCACTGATGCGCCGGGAAATTTCTTTAAATTGAGTTGCCCTGTAGCAAGGAAAGTACTGGCTCATTAAACTGATATAGGTATCTTGGGAAAGTTCCCTGGCGATAAATTCCATCAGCTTATCTGTACCGGAAATATTATTAGGAAGAACCAAGTGCCTTATAATAACTCCCCTTTTTATTATACCCTCATTATTCATCTTGGCAATACCAACCTGCCGGTGCATTTCTCTTAGTGTTTCTTGGTTATATTTAGGGTAATCAGGCGCAGCAGAATACTTGATTGCCATATTGTTATCAGCGTAACGTATATCGGGAAGGTAAATATCTACTATGCCATCTAGGATTTTTATCATTTCCGGCAACTCATACCCCCCGGTATTATACACGATAGGAAGTCTTAACCCCTTAGGTATAGCAATACTTAATGCCTTAAGAATCTGGGGCATAATATGGGTAGGGGTAACCAAATTTATATTATGACAACCCATATTTTGTAATTGCAGCATAAATTCTGCTAATTCTTCGAACCCTGCCTCCCTGCCCTCCCCGAGCTGGCTAAATTCATAATTTTGGCAATAGATGCAGGCCATATTACAATGAGAAAAGAAGATGGTGCCTGAACCCTGGCTTCCTGAGATAGGCGGCTCTTCGCCGTGATGCGGCATAAATGAGCATACCCTGGGCTTAAGGCCAGTCTTGCAGAATCCCCTATCGTTTTTTAAACGGTTTACCTTGCAGTTACGCGGGCAGATGCAGCAAGATTCAAGCAGCTTAAAGGTTTTTTCAATAATCTTGTCTAATTTACCCTTTTGATAAGATTCTAAATAAATCGGATACATTTAAGGATTGAATGTAATTTCTTTTTCGACATTTTTTATTCTTTCTTCGATAGGTGGATGGGAACTTAAGAAAACGAGATTAAAATTAGGCCCCTTCTTTTCTGCCTCTTTCTTTAATTTCTCAAAGAATGTAACCATACCGTAGGGATTAAATCCCGCCCTTTTGGCATACTTAACCGAAAGTTTATCCGCGAGAAATTCATCTTTTCGACTGTAACCTAAATTAACTAGATCGAAAGCTATATCTGTTGCCTTCACTATCCCTTGTTTACCGCTTATGCCTAAGGCAATACCCATAATAATCTGATAGCTCATAACCGCCTGTAGTTTTTTTACGCTGTGCCTGGCAGCAATATGGCCTATTTCATGGGCTAAAACACAGGCGACCTCATCATCTCCAGCTATATCCATAAGCCCGCTATTTACATAGATAAAACCACCGGGAATAGCAAAGGCATTGAGTTCCTTATCTTTAACGATTTTAAAATGATAGGCCAGGTCTCCCCTATCGGAAGCGGCAGCTACTCTATTACCAATATTTTCTAATCTATACTGCATTTGTGGGTCGGATAGAATTTTCAGCTTCTTCTGAATCTGGCTATCCATATCACGGCCTAAAGCAATCTCGCTTTCCGTATCTATTAATAGGGTTTCCTTTTTTTGTGTGGCAGGATTATAAATGGTCACGCAGCCATTTAATAAAATTACTGCTAAAGGGAACAGTATAAAAATATATTTTTTGATTATTTATCCTTAATCTGCTGAGTATAGATTTCCCTTATCTGGTTAAATATCGCAATATATTCAGGGGTTTTGTAATCGGGATAAGTCCATTCCCAAACCTTAAAGGTTTTGTCCTGATAGAAAAGGGTTGTCTCAGCGTATATGCCCTGGTTTAAATATATACGGTGTTTATAATCCTTGGTTGAGGCCAGAACAAGCTTTGAAAGGTTTAGATAACCCGGGTCGATATTGATTAAGCGGTATTCGCCCCGCGATAATTTATACTCAATTTTATTGGTAATTATTTTTATCTTAGGCAGGGCCTGGGGAGAAATTAATTTCTTAAAACTAATAAAACTCCGCTTTAGGTTTTTACCAAACTCTTTTTCGTAATAGGTAGTATGTGTAAAAGGTAAGATTTGGCTTTCAAAGTCTATTTTGCCAAATTGTTTTTCTAAAATAGCCTTCGTTTTATTAGGTATATCCGCTTCTTTAAAGATAAAGCCGATAACCAGTTTTACCGGTAGGTGTCTTTTTATTTGCCCCATGGTTTAGGATATTCTCGTAGATAAAATGCTAAAGATAAGTAAGGCCAAGATTATCTTAAAAATCATCGCCTTTTAGAAGGCTGGAAGGAATTTTGGGGCAGGAATTGGCTTATATATTGAGATATTTTATGTCGTTGGCTATCATTGATAGCATTAAAGAATACGGCAATATTAAAACCGCCCTTATTTTCATCTTCGGTTCTTACTACTACACCTTTACATTCAACATGGCAATTATCGTTCTTCTCGTTATCCATAATGGGTAGAGTCAATTTAACCATAATTTTAGTAAAAGGGGGAATATATTTATCCACATGGCAATAAGCGCCTAAGCAGCTTATATTCTGGGTAGTCGTAGCAAAGTCATAACCATTAGCTGCTACTCTAAGAGGAAGCCGTTGGTCTATACGCGGGTACTGCCTTCTATCTTTTTTTGTATGCCCGGTCATTTTTTTTCTTCTTTGGATTTTGCTAAATAGCTGCGCCAACATCTTTTATTACAGTAAAATTTTCCATTACGGTAATATCGTTTTAGTTTTTTTATCTGCTTGTTGCAGGCTAAACAGTTAGCTTGTATTTCGGCTGCAGGTTTAGTTTCTGGACTGGAAGTTTTAGTTTGTTCGGCTGCCATTTGTGTTTTTCCTTTTATAGTTTACCCACTTGCATATCTATAAATTCTTTAAGATAATTCTTTTCCTGCAGGTCCAATTCTAAGAATTCTATGCCCATTTGGTATCTATCTGAGTGTGACAAGTGTGTTGACCAGATGGTTCTCCCCCTGGGCCTTAATATGCGTGATAAAATATTAATTTCTAACTCTACCGGAGTTTGGGGAGCAATAAATTTATTATTAATAAAACCTACTCCCCCCAAGCTTATATCGCCACAAACCGTGCTGTTCAATTCATGTGTGCTTTTAATCTGGCAACTTATAGGGGTGCGCATTTTTATGCGAGGGAAATTTCTTTTTTCTTCAACGCTACTTGCCATTACCCCCCTTACCCTAAAGAGGAAGCCGTGGCTGTCTTCCTACTTACAGAAAAAAACTATAACATAGATTTATCTGTATGTCAATACCTTTCCCGAATACAGTCGTAATGAAGATACTCTGCGCAGAATAGCTGCATTCGAGAAGAACATATAATATTTACAATTCTTTGATTTTTGCTATAATAAGTGAGGCCATCCGCCACAATTCTTGGCAGATTTGGCCGAATTCTTCGACTCGCGCTTAAGGATGGTTCGAAGGATGGTGAGCGAAGTCGAACTACTTACCCCTCCACCACTTTCAATATAGCGTAGGTTAAATACGAAAGTGGTGTGGGGTTAAATTCGCCCCGCTTCTTGTCCCGCAAGATGCGGGACGGCGGGGCTCATTTAATATGTATTGTCAATTTTATGGCCTAAAGGAAAAACCTTTTAATGTAACTTCCGACCCTACCTTCTTTTTTTCCAGTAAAAAGCATAAAGAGGCCCTTTCACACCTTCATTACGGAGTAACGCAAAGAAAGGGCATTATTGTAATTACTGGCGAGATAGGCACAGGAAAAACTACGCTCTGTCGTTTTTTTCTTGAGCAATCAAGGAAAAACATCAAGACCGCATTCATCCTTAACCCCTATTTTTCCGAAACCCAATTATTAGAAGCAATAATGAAAGATTTTGGTATTAATGTGGCCAATAAGACAAAATTATCGTTTGTTTGGGAATTTAATAAGTTCCTATTGAGGGAGGCCGAATCCGGCAGTAACGTCGTTTTGATTATTGATGAGGCACAAAACTTAAAACCGCGCCAATTAGAGCAAATCCGTTTGCTCTCTAATTTAGAAACCGAGAAGGATAAATTGATGCAGATTGTATTAGTGGGGCAGCCCGAATTAAATCATCGATTGGATCTTCATGAGCTGCGTCAGCTGCAGCAAAGAATAATGGTCAGATATCACATTACGCCCTTGGATAAAGATGAGGTGAAGGAATACATAAAGCACCGTTTAATTGTTGCCGGGGCGGAAAATAGAATAAAGTTTACCGATGAGGGGCTGCAAAGAATTTCTAATTTTTCCCGCGGCATACCCCGCCTAATAAATATTATCTGTGACCGGGCCCTCCTGGCAGGCTTTGTATCAGAAACTAATAAAATAGATTTAAATATTATAAACCGCTGCGCTGAAGAACTGGGCAGCTATTTTATACATTCGCGGCCAGAAAGCCTCACTTAAAGAGTGAGGATGAATTATGGCCGCTTCAATTTTAGAATAAGAGGTTTTTTCCAACGATATGAGTATTATATACGACGCCCTAAAAAAGGTTCAGAAATCTAATAATTTAAGGCTTGAGGTATTTAAGGAAAGTAAATCTTTTAAACCCAAGATTAAGCAGTATCTTTTCTATCTAATCGTGGCATGTTTAGGGATTTTTATAGGAAATATCTTTTTTGGCTTTTTAAGCCGCCCCAAAAGTCCTATAGTACAACAGGCAAAACCATCTGTTCAGGAAGCCGCGCCCGTTCCCGAACAAGAAGCATCCTTGGAAACCGAACCGCCTATATCGAGCAGTACCATAGAGGAACCTAAGGAGCCCTTAGTCTTGAATGGCGTATTTTTTTCTGAAGATAAAGGATACGCGCTTATAAATAATAAGATTGTAAAAGAGGGCGATACAATTGGGGGAGCAACCGTAAAGCGGATTACCTCAGATAACGTAGAGTTAGAAAAAGAAGGTTCGGTTAGCAGGCTTACTACTGAGCAGTAATTTTAAAATCTTTTCTTTAAGTTTTCTTTTATTATCCCCAGCGGTATATTCTCTACTACTTTAGTTTTGCCAATGCCCTTAATCAGGACAAATCTATTTTTAGCGCCGATAAATTTTTTATCACGATAATGCGCCTCTATTATATTTTTTAGAGAAACCCTCTGTATTCTCGTAGGTAAACCTACCGCTTTAATAAGATTTTCTATCCTTTGAAAAATTTCATGATTAATAAGCCGTAAATTCCTGCTTATGTCAGAAGCCACCAGCATCCCTAAGGCGATGGCCTCACCATGGTTATATCCTTTATAGTCACCGGCCGCCTCAATAGCATGGCCGAGGGTATGGCCAAAGTTTAAAATTGTCCGGATTCCTTTTTCTTCCCTTTCGTCTTGCTGGACAATCCTGGCTTTAATAAGGCTGCAGCGCCTGACTATAAACCCTAATGCAGGCTGCTTCAAGCTAAGGATAGCTTGGTATTTTTTCTCTAAATATACAAATAATCGCGGGTCTTTTATTATCCCGTATTTTATTACCTCAGCTAGGCCGCTCTGTAATTGTTTTAGCCCCAATGTCTTAAGTACGCCGGCATCGCTAAATACAAGCCGAGGTTGGTAAAAGGCTCCGATTAAGTTTTTACCTTGGATTAAATCCACCGCGGTTTTACCGCCGATACCTGAATCAATTTGCGCCAATAAGGTTGTAGGTACCTGTATGTAAGGAGTCCCGCGTTTATAAATAGAGGCAATAAATCCGGCTAAATCTCCGATTACTCCCCCTCCCAAGGCAATAATAAATACCCTTTTTTTCTTATCGTAGCAAACTATATCCTCAATTACTGAAGATGCCATGCCCATAGACTTGCTCTCTTCGGTATCAGGGATAAGTTTAAATCTCGTAGTGAAGCCGGATTGTTTAAGCGCCTTATCTAATGTTTTACCATATTTATTCTTTATAGACGCGTTAGTAATTATATACGCATCACGGCCAATATTTAATTTAGCAATATGCGTGCCTAAAAATTTCATGATATTGCTGCCTACAATTATGTTGTACGAGCGTTTCTTTAGGTCAAGTTTTATAGTTTTCATTTTAGGCATGGCCTGTAAATAATCCGAATATGATTCTTACGATAGGAAAGACTACGCTATTAAATATTACCCCCATAAGTAATATTACTATAATGAAGCCAAAGGGTTCAATCGTGGCGTATTTAGAAGATAGGTCCGCAGGCAATAATCCCATTAAAATGCGCGAGCCATCCAATGGTGGAATCGGTATAAGATTAAAAACGGCTAATAGTATATTAATGTATATTAGATTTTCAAAGATAAAATCTGTGATTGAATAAGAGGGTATTAATCTCCATAGCATGCCTAAGATAAACGCAAAAATAAAATTAGCTATTGGCCCGCTTGCCCCTATCAGGATGATATCTTTTTTCGGATTTCTTAAAGCCCAATAATTTATGGGTACAGGTTTCGCTGCCCCAAAGACAAACCGGCCCTGGGTAGTAATAAAAAGGAATAATGGCAGGAGAAATGTGCCCACTGGGTCTATATGCGCTAAAGGATTAAGCGTTAATCTCCCGGAATTCTTTGCAGTTGTATCCCCTAATTTATATGCTACCCAGCCATGAGCGAATTCATGCGCTGTCATCGCCATCATCAGGAATGCAAATGATATCAAAAAAAACACTACAATCAATTCAAGTCCTCTATTTTTTCTACATCTATAATGGGATTTTTTCTGGCGGGGTCAACTAATTTACCAATTATTTTCACTTTGCGGTTGTTAAATGAATCGAGGTTTTCTTTGCTGCTTTTTAATAAATATAGTTTATTATCTTCGGTAGTTAGTTTGTGTGTGGCTAGGTGAGTAACGGTTTTTGGTTTTATGATACCCTCAAAGGTTATCTGCCCTTGAGTAGTTTCATTTTTCTTTTCAGCAGCTAACTTAATTTTCTTTTTTTCAATTTTCTTTACAAAATTACCAAGAATCCAGCCAAAGCTGTTTTTAACCGGTTCTATTCTGTACCATTCTCCAAAATCCTTTAAGATATTCACCGGTTCATCTTGGTTTAATTTTCCTAATATCGGAGATGATATATCGGGGCGCAGCCGGATATTCACGCTGTCTTTTGATACCTTAGCGGTTTTTTCTTCATCCAGTGCAACAAACTCCTTTTTGATAAATGAAGGTGCGTTAGGGGGCAGTTTTACTTTATACCAGCCATAGAGTTCTGACAATACATCCAGGGGCTCATTTTTGTTAACTTTGCAGATTATTTCGGCGCTCGTGGTTGAATCCGAGCGTATATTTATGTTATCCTCTTTAACCTCGACACGGAATAAATATTGTTCTACTTCAGAGGGATTATCAGAAGCAATAGTTTGCTTAGCCTTTTCGGTATCAATATTTTCTTTAGGCTGGCCTTGCTCTTGGGCAAGACAAGCATGATAAGTGAATTGCGTAAATACAAACAATAATATAGATAATTTATTTAAACGCATACTAAAAACCTACCTTTCCTGATATTGGACACTTTAGTGCTTTAAGACATATTCAGTGTTTTAAGTGGTTACTTTTTTTCTTGGCTTTTAGCCGCAGCTCCTTTAGTCGTGGTTTGTTCTTTGGTTTCGGTTGTTGCAGCAGTGGTGGCACCTTCAGCAATTGCAGTGGTCTCTATTTTTTCTGCCGCCTTTTCTTTCTTAATCTTAATCCTTACGGTTTTAATTTTAGGCAGATTATAAACATCGTCCCCTTCTTTCCATTGCCCCTTTTCCATCATTATTCTTAAGCGCTCCGTGCGCTTCAATACCGACCTGGATTTTTTATCTTTTTCCGATAGTTTTAACGATGGGTGTATAGACATATTTTTATAGCCTCCTTATAAAGCAATCTCGATATTGTTTCTTGAGTTCAGATAATGAAGATCGCGCAGTTTCTTTATTATAAAAATTGCCTACACATAATACCGTATATTTGCCCTTAGCTAGAACTAACGGCGAGAACCCTTTTTTTCTTAATTCTTGAGCCTCTCTTTGTGCAGACGTTTTGCTTTGGTAACTAGCCAACTGAATAGTATAGTATTGCAGGGAATCTTTGGGAGTTGGCTCTTGAATAATATTCTTTTTTTCTATTGTGGGCTGGATCTGTGTTTTGGGA
>Ga0315286_10006047_pt1 | contig 11738 bp, 4 predicted proteins | sample YL17G10_0_MG_FD_205038 | JGI IMG/M metagenome (GOLD analysis project Ga0315286, IMG submission 205038) | Sediment microbial communities from Yellowstone Lake, YNP, Wyoming, USA - YL17G10_0 | ecosystem: Environmental > Aquatic > Freshwater > Lake > Sediment | place: USA: Wyoming | collected... | reverse complement strand
CTGGCGGCGGCGGCCGCCGCCGTGCTCGTGTACGCCCGGCTCGCCGCACCCCTGGCCGCAAGGCTCCAGTACGGCGTGTGCTGCGGATGCCTGGGGGTGGCGGCGGCGTTCTTCCTCGTGTGGGAACCGCCCCCGCCGCGGCCGGTGCCCATCGCCAGGCCCCTCGCGGAGCTCGAGAAGGTCCTGCCGCAGGCCCTGACCGATCTCAAGAACGCCCCGGGCACTGCCGAGTGGTGGCCCGGCTGGAAGGGGCAGCACACGCGGCTTCCCGAGAGCATCGAGAAGGTGCTGGGGGCGGACGAGTACCTGAATCTGGAACTGGCGTCGTCGGACGGCGTGTACCGCGTCCTGGTTTTTATTACTTATAACGCCAACGCGATGACGAATATCCCTCATGTGCCCTGGGTCTGCATGACGCAGTCGGGGTTCCGGCTCGTTTCGATCCGGCAGGACGACATGCAGCACCCGGCGATCCGGGGCAAGGAACTCCGGCCGAACGTCATTCTGTTCGAGCCGGGGGAGGGCATGGGGAGGCAGAACGCCCTGATGTTCCAGTACTTCAACATCGGCGGCACGTACGAGTCGAGCCGGCAGTTGGCGCGGATCCTCGCCACCTCGGGCTCCATCGGCAGGCGAGGCAGTTTCCTGTCGCAGACCCAGGTGGCGGTGTGGTTCCCGCCGGCGGCATCGGAAGAGCCATTGGCGAAGACCAGCCGGCCGTACACCGTCGGTATGGAGTTCCTGAAGACAATCATCCCGCTCCTCGAGAAACAGTACTACCCGGACCTGAGCGGGACCGAGGGAGGTTGACCGGATATGGCCCGAAGGTTGAACAAGCGATTGCTGGGCAAGGTGCTGCTCTTTGTCGGCGTGCCGCTGGCCATTGTGTCCTTTGGGCTCTATCAGGGCTGGTTCTCGACCGGCGACCCGAAGGCCTACTACGAGAACGCGAAGGCGGCCTACGAGAGCGGCGATTACGCGCCGGCCTGGATCGCCATCCGAAGCGCCATGCAGGCCGGGGCGAAGAGGGACGCCGACGCCCAGTTCCTCCTGGGCCAGATCGCCATGAAGCAGAAACCCCCCGCCGTGGCGCAGGCCCTTCAGGCCTACCGCACCGTGGCCGTCCTGAAGCCCGACCACGTCGAGGCCCAGCGGAACCTGGCCGAACTGTACGTGGCCGTCCGCTACTGGAAGGAGGCGAAGGCGGAGATCGTGCGCCTCAAGGAACTCGACCCCGGCTTCGGCAAGGCGTACCTGTGGGGCGCGGTGGTGGAGATGGGCCTGGCCGAGTCGCAGCCGATCCAGACCAAGCGGATCCCCTTCTACGAGGCCGCGGCCGCCTCGTGCGCGGCCGGCGTCGAGAAGGCCCCCGACCTGATGGAACTCTACCGGCTCTCGGCCCAGATCTACACGCGGCTCGACCAGAAAGACAAGATCGACGAGATCGTCAACCTCGCCGTCGCCAACAACCCCACCGTCCCCGAGGCCTACATCCTCAAGGCCAGCCGCCTGATCTCCGTCGGCCGGATCGACGAGGCCGAGCAGGCCCTACAGGCCGGCGCTGCCAAGGTCGGCGAGTCGGCCAGGATCTACGTGGCCCTGGGCGAGGTGGCCATCCGCCGAAAGGACAACGACGCCGCCAAGGAGCACTTCAGCAAGGCCGTCGCCGCCGACCCCAAGGACGAGGCGGGATACCTGCGCCTGGCGGCCATGTACCGGGCGGAGAACGACCGCGACAAGGCCATCGAGATCCTCACGAAGGGCCTCGGCGTCATCCCGGAGTCGAAGGCCCTGGTCTCGCAGCAGGCCGACGTGTTCCTCGAGATGGGCGACAGCGCGAAGGCGGCCGAACTCATCGCCCAACTCGAGAAGGAACCCTCCGGCCTCGGCGTCGTCGAGTACCTCAAGGGCAAGCAGGCCCTGATGCTCCGCCAGGTCCGCCAGGCCATCACGTACCTGGAGCAGTCTCGCGACCAGCGGCCCAACGCGCAGACCCGCCTCCTCCTTGGCCGCGCGTACCTCATGGCGGGCGAACTGGGCGCCGCCCAGACCGAACTGGACGCCCTCGTCCGCGACGACCCGCAACTCGTCTCTGCCTGGCGGACGCTGGCCGACGTGCAACTGAGGCTCCGCAACTATGAGAAGGCCGGACGCAGCGCGAGGGTCGTCCTCGAAGCCTACCCGGATGACACGGCGACGCGGCTCCTGCTGGCCCAGACGCTCGCCATGCTGAAACGCCCGGCGGACGCCCTCAAGGAGGCCCAGCGGGCCGCCCAGCAGTCCAAGGACGATCCCAGCCCCTACCTGCTCATGGCCGGCCTCTACCGCGAGGCCAAGGACAACGCCAAGGCCGAAGCCATGTTCCGCCGCGCCGTCGAGGTGGGCAAGGAGTTGACCCTGGTCTACCAGCGGTTCGCCGAGTTCTACCGCGACACGAACCAGAAAGACAAACTTGAAGCCCTCATCCAGGAGTCCCGCAAGGCGCTGCCCGAGGACCAGTTCTTCGCCATCATGACGGACACCCCGCAGGAACTCGAGACCGAACTGAAGAAGCGCATCGACTCGGGCGCCGGCACCATGGCCGACCGGCTCGTCCTGGCCCGCCTCTACCAGGCGACGGACCGCGCCGACAACGCGAACGTTGAACTCGAGAAGATCCTCGCCGAGGCCAAGACCACCAGCCGCGAGTGGCGGCAGGCTTGGCAGCAACTGTTCCTGGCCTACCTCTCGACGGACACCTACGACAAGGCGGCCGTCCTCATCGATCAACTCAAGAAGGTCGAGCCGGACGCGCCGGAACTCCTGTTCGCCAACCCGCTGCTCCTGCTGGGCCAGGACAAACTCGACGAGGCCGTCCAGGCCCTTCGGGCCGTGACGGAGCAGCACAAGAGCCTCTCGCAGGGGCACTTCCTGCTGGGCCAGGTCCTGGCCCGCCAGCGCAAGTGGGATGCGGCCATCGCGGAACTCGGGCGGGCGATCGAAGCCCGGCCGAACCTCATCCCCGCACGCCTCCTGCTCGGCCGCATCTATCACCAGCAGGGCAACTACGCGGGCATGCTCACCGAGTCGAACGAGGCGCTGAAGTACGATCCGCGCCTCATTGCGGCCCTGGAGACGAAGGCCGTGGCCCACGCCGGGCTCGGCACCTGGGAGGCCGCCGTCGCCGCCCGCGAGGACATCGCCAAGATCGTCCCGGACAACGCCCAGAACCTCGTCGCTCTGGCGTCGCTCTACATCCAGCGGCACAGCCCGGAGAAGGCCGAGGAGGTCTTCGCCCGGGCCTACAAACTCGCCCCCGACAACTCCCTGCTCGTGCGGGCGTTCGCCGACTTCTACGCCGAGACCAAGCGCGCCCCGCAGGGCGAGAAGATCGTGGACGAGTACCTCGCACGCCACAAGGATGAGAGCAGCGCCCAGGTCGTGCGGGGCGAGTTCGCCGCCAAGGTCTCCGGGCCGGAGGAGTCCGAAAAGTACTACCGCAAGGCCGCCGAACTCGACCCCAAGGACCCCTTTCCGCTGGTCTTCCTGGGCGACCAGTACAGCCGCGTCGGCCAGTGGGAGAAGGCCTCCGGCATCTACCGCGAGGCCGTGGAACGGGCCAAGGACAACAACGTGCCCCGGAAACGCCTCGCCGACGTCTACATGCTCATCGACAAACTCGACGAGGCCCAGGCCGTCATCGACGCCGTCCTCAAGAGCGACCCGAACGACGTGGCGGCCCTGGTCGTGGCCGGCCGCATCGCTTCACGCCAGGACAAGGCCGCCGATGCCAGGAAACTCATCGAGAAGGCCCTCCAGATCCGGCCCGACTACGGCGAGGCCAAGGTCCGCCTGGCCGAACTCTACGCCAGCCCCGACCCGATGCGGGCGCTCGACATCCTCTCGGGCGTCGACCCGTCGGACGTCTCCTTCGAGAAGGCCATGCTGCTGCGGGCCGACATCAACACCCGCCGCGTCCAACTCACCGAGGCCATCCTGGACCTGAGGCGGCTGCTGGACTTCCGCCCGACCAGCATGGCCGGACGCATGCAGTTGGCCGCCAAGTACATGGCCATCAAGGAATTCGGGCGCTCCGCCGAACTGCTCGAACAACTCTCCAAGGAACGCCTCGACCAGGACTCGACGCTGCTCATTGCCCTCGCCGACTCCCGCATGCGCGAGGAGAAGTTCAAGGAGGCCCTCGCCCAGTACGAGAAGGCCCGCTCCATCACGCCGGAATCGCCCGAAGCCCTGACCGGCGAGGTCCGGGCCCTGGTGGCGCTCAACCGCAACAAGGAGGCCATGGACCGCGTTCTGCACGTCATGAACCAGTTCCCGAACGAGGTCTGGCCTCGCATGGCCCTCGTGGCCCTCTACGAGAGAACGGGCGAACTCGACAAGGCGTTCGAGGCGCTCCGGACGGGCCTGCTGCGGCGGCAGGACTGGGAGTCCGGCTACGTGTACCTGGCCGACCTGCTCGTCCGGGCTAACCGCAAGGACGAGGCCCGCCAGGTCCTCCTGACCGGCCTTCAGAAGGTGGCCAAGAGCATCCCGATCCGCGCGGGCCTGGCGGCCCTCGACATCGGCAGCCAGGGCTCCGAGACCGCCGTCAAGATCCTCAAGCCCCTGGCCGAGGAGTTCGAGGCCAAGTACAGCCAGCAGCCCGACAAGATTGCGGCCCTCAGGCCCTACATGACCTCGGTCCGCATCTACAGCCTCGCCCTCTACAACCTGGGCCGCGTCGAGGACTCGCTCAAGTGGGGCATGATGCTCTGGTCGCTCGACCCCACCGACGTGGCCAACGCCAACAACATGGCCTGGATCCTCGCCACCGAACACAAGGATTTCCTCCGGGCGCGCGACATGATCCAGCGGTGCACGCGCCTGGTGCCGAACCATCCCCAGGTGCTCGACACCGCCGGCTGGATCGAGTTCCTCGATAACCGCTTCGACCAGGCCACCGAGAACCTCCTGGCCAGCATCAAGTACGGCGACAACCCCGAGGCCCGGTACCACCTGGGGTGCGTCTACGAGGCGCGGCAGCGCCCCGACGAGGCCAAGGCCGAACTCCAGAAGGCCATCGAGATGGGCCTCAATCCCAAGGAGAAAAAGGACGCCGAGGCCCGGTTGAAACGCATCGGCTCGGCATTGCCATAAACGGAAAACTGTCGGCGCGGCTTCAGATGGCGGCTATAATGGCCGCCGGAAATCCAGAGGACGACCCACAATGTCTCAACAACCTAACCTCTCGCCGCAAAGCGCCATGAGCGTGCTGACCCCAGGGGACGTCTGGCGCGTCATCCGCAAACGGCTCTGGCTCGTCATCGCCTCCGTCGTGGTCTTTGGCCTGGGCGGGACGGCCGGCCTCATCGTCTGGTACTTCTATGCGCCCTTCTATGCCGCCGAGGGCGTCATCGAAGTGGAGCCCGGACAGGCCGCCACCACCGCCCTGACCGGCGGCTACGAGGAGCAGATCCCCGTCCCGCTCTTCGACTTCTACATCAAGTCCCAGGTCCTGGCCGTCAAGAACGACCGCGTCCTGTCGGAAGCCCTCAAGGTCCTCGGCGACGAGCAGGTCGTCTATGCCGGCGCCAACGCCAGTTACCGCCTCGGCGAGGACCTCGAGGTCACGCACATCCAGAGGACCCAGAACATCCTCGTCTCGCTGGCCGGCCGCGAGAGGGAGCAGATCCAGAAGATCGTCCGCGAGGTCCTCAACCAGTACATCGGGCAACTCCGTACCGACCGCGCCCAGGCCGACGCCGACCGCCAGCGCGAACTCCGCCTCGAACGCGACGACCTCCGCAAGCAACTCGACGACCTCGGCACGCGCCTGGCCGCTTACCGCGAGGAATCGAGCGTCATCGTGGCCGATGAGCGCGGCGGCGAGCAACTCGCCCGGCTCACCGCGCTCGTCCAGCAGTTGACCCGCACCCAGGTCGACCTCGCCCAGACCGGCGCCGACTGGAACCAGTTCCAGGAACTCCGCAAGCAGTCCGAGGACACCAAGGACCTTTCCCCCGTCCTGATGGCGTTTCCCGAGATCATGGCGGCTGTCCGCGCCGACCGCTCCATCCTGGCCCTGAACGAGAGGTCCGCCGGTTACAGCCAGGACCTCCTGACCCTGACCCAGCGGTTCGGCCCACAGCACGAGGCCGTCCGGCGACTCCAGGTGGCCGCCCAGGCTGCCGCCAACGACCTCGAAGCCAAGCAGAACGAGGTCGTCGGGCAACTGTTCCAGCAGCAGGCCTCCGTCCTGAAGAAACAATACGACAGCGCCCGTGCCGCGGAGGCCGAACTCCAGTCCCGCGTGGCCGAGGCCCGTGCCGCCGCCGTCGGCGCCGCCAAACTGAGCGCCGAGTACCGCGCTCGCGCCGAGGAGTATCGCCGCGTCCAGGAACTGCTGAACACCGTCATGGACGGCCTCGAACGGATGCGCATCAGTTCGGCCCTGGCCCGGCCCAACATCCGCATCGTCCGCGTGCCCCAGATCCCTGTCGAACCCTCCGAGCCCCGTCTCGAACTCTACATCCCGGCGACCCTCGTCTTCAGCATCCTCCTGGGCATCGGCCTGAGCCTGCTCCTGGAACTCGTGGACACCCGCTTGCGGACCCCCGTCCAGGTCCTCCGCCAGATCGGCGTCCCCAACCTGGCCGCCGTGCCCGACCTCAGCGAGGACGAGCGGCTCTCGCTCGACACCAACGTCGCCCTCGTCAGCCAGGCGGCCCCGCAATCGCTGCTGGCCGAGTCCTTCCGCCAGTTGCGGACGAGTCTCCTCTTCGCCTCCGACCGGCCGGTCAAGAGCCTCCTCGTGACCAGCCCGACCTCCGGCGACGGCAAGTCGATCGTGGCGTCGAACCTGGCCATCACGCTGGCTCGCGGCGGCGCCCGCGTCCTCCTCATCGAGGCCAACTTCCGCCGGCCATCGCTGGCCCGGCTCTTCGACGTGCCCGACTCCGTCGGCCTGTCGAACGTCCTGGTTGGCATGAACAGCGCGGCCGAGGCCATCCAGGCCACCGCCATCGAGAACCTCGACGTGCTGGTCTCCGGCGCGTCGCCGCCCAGCCCGCCGGAACTCCTCGGCTCCCAGAGCATGCGCCAACTCATGGCCGAGCAGACACGCGCCTACGACCGCGTCATCGTCGACGGCGCCCCGATGCTCGTCGTCGCCGACAACCAACCCCTGATCGAACTCGTGGACGGCGTGGTCCTGGTCTTCCGTGCCGGCGAGAACACGCGCGGCATGGCCCAACGCACCGCCCAGCTGGTCCACTCGCTACGGGCCCGCATCTTCGGCGCCGTCCTCAACCGCGTCCGGGCCACCAAGGGGGGGTACTTCCGCGAGTCCTTCCAGGCGTACTACGACTACTCCGGCACGGCCGTCACGGCGGCGGCCGCCTCCGCCCTCAAGAAGCGTGCCGCGCCGGCGGCGAGGCCCCAGGCCGCTCCGGGCCCCGACCGCGCCGACGACGAGGGCTCCGGCCCGGCCTAGGCCGGATGCGCCCGATGACGGATTGCTGCGCGGCCCGTACGGGCCGCGCGGCTTAGTGGGCCCTGCATTGTCAAGGGTACAGCAGCCAAGAGGTTGTCATTCTGAGGAGCGGCGAAGCCGCGACGAAGAATCTCGTTTCCCCGGCCGCAACACGGCAGGGCGCAGGGTGCCATGCTTTCGCGCCGTTGCGAAAGCATGCTCCTGGGCGCGCGGGCGGCATGCCTTCGCAGGCGCAAGCATGACACCCACAGCGAGATTCTTCGGCCCGCAAGCGGGCCTCAGGATGACCGACGCGCCGCTCAAGTGCCCATGCACGAGGACTTGCCATACCCGACGACCCTCTCGGCGCCGCTCGCCCGCGGTGTGGTCGGCGTCTTCCACGCGGCTCTTCGGGCGACGCTGATTCTGATCCCCACCGCCTTCGGCCACCTCCACCGCTTCGGCGGTTACGAACTCCTCTTCGTCGTGTGCCTGCTCCAGGCGTTCTGGGTCGTGTCGGGCATGCTCGGCCTGCCCCTGTGGCACCGGCGGTCGTGGGCGAACCTGCTGGCCTGGTGTCTGCTCGGGCTGGTGCTCGCCCAGGTGTTGCCGCTGCCGCTCGAGGGGCTCGTCGGCCGCGACCCCCCCGCGCTGGGGACGGCCGGGAGCATCCTGGTGGAATCGACCTTCGGCCCGCCGCCCCCGCACCGGCTGATGCTGCCGGTGGCCCGTTACAGCCTGCGTCCGGCGGCCACGGTGGGCGTGCTGCTGCTGTCGGCGAGCGTGGCGGGGCTTTACTGGCTGGTGGGTTCGGCCACGGTCGGCCACAAGCGGATTCGCCGCACGACCTGGGCCGTCGTCCTCGGCGTGGCCGCCCTGGCCCTGTGGATGGTGATGGCCCGCATCATGCCCCCAGGCCGGGCCGGCGACGTGGCCCGCCTGACGGGCCCCGTGATGATCCTCGGCGGTGACAGCCTGGTCCCGGCCCTGCTGGCGGCGCTGCCCCTGTGCGTGGCTGTGGTCCTCAGGCCGCTCGGCTGGATGCCCCGGCTCGACCCAGCCCGGCGCCAGTCCCGTTTCGGGTGGCTCGACCGGGCGGGCACCGTGTGGGCGGGCATCGGCCTGGTCCTGACGGGCCTGGTGGCCGCCGCCCTGGGCATGAGCAACGTGCCGCGGTACGTCCTGGTGGCCGCGGTGGTCCTTTCGGTCGGGTTTGTGCTGGGCGGATACGTGGTCGCCGGCCCCGGCGCTCACGGCGCCCGGCGTCCGCGGGCGGTGGCGCTGGCGATGGCGATGTGGGTCCTCGTGGCGATGGGGGTCGGCTCGGGGCTCGGCCACCCGCGCCAAGAGGCCTCCAGCGTCGACGGCCGCCTGGCCGCGCTCGCCGCGGCGCTCCCGCCCGGCCGCGCCCTCTTCGGCGTCGGCGCCGGGGGCGTCTCGTCGCGCGAAGCCATGGGCGTGCCCGGATGGCCCACCGCCCCGGGCGACGATATCGACACCGATGGGTTCCTGCTGCTGCGGGCCGAGTTCGGATGGGTCGGCCTTGGCCTGGTGATCGGCGCCGCCGCGGCGCTGGGCGTCCTCATGCTGGGGGCCCTGCGGCACGGCCGCGGGCCCTGGCCGCGCACCGCCATGATGGTCGGTTTCGGGGCGCTGGCGGCCAACCTGCTCTACTTCCGGTTCGACGCCGTGGCCCTGCTCGCGCCGAACCTCCTGGCGCTGGCCTGCGTCATGGGCGTGGTCACCGCCTGGGCGGCGCACGGGGCGAACTGGCGGCCGGCACGGGCCCGCCGCATGGGCGAGTCGCACTGGCCGCTCGTCTTCGGCGCCGTCGCCGTCGTCGGGGCCCTCGGCCTGGCCGAGCACCACATGCTCTCCGGCGCCGACGACCAGCCCAGACTCAGCGACAAGGTCCTCCACTTCGGGACCTTCGCGGTCATCAGCCTCCTCTTGTGCCACGCCCTCGGACCGCGCCCCACGTCGCATTACCTGAAGACGCGCATCGTCCTGGCCGTCTTCGGGACGGCGGCGATGGGCCTGCTCATGGAGTTCGGGCAGAAGTACCTGACGGGCGGCCGGTCGTTCGAGGGCCTCGACATCGTGGCCAATATCCTGGGGGCGTCGCTGATGGGCCTGCTGTGGTGGATGGTGCGGCAGAGCCAGGTGGCGTCGCCGGCGCATCCGCCGGCCTAGCACTACAACGCCACTTGAGCCTCTGCGCGGCCCGTACGGTTCGCGCCAAGCGCCCGCCAAGGCGGGCGGCTAAATGGGCGCCCGCCAAGTCGCCACAGGCGACTCGCGGTGGCGAGGCGGTCGGCTAAATGGGTGGCGGCTTGCGGCGGTTGCCGTTGCCCTTCTTCCGGCGTCGCGCCGCCAGGTCTCGCGCCGTCTTCTCGCCGAAGAGGGCCTTGCGCCGCAGCAGGTGGTGGTAGTGCTGGGCGAAGCGGTGGGCCTCGTCGCGGACGGCCTGGAGGACCTTCAGGGCCGCGTGGGTCCGGGGCAGGCGCAGGGGCTCGTCCTCGGCCTTGCCGAGGACGTAGACTTCCTCGTCGCGTTTGGCCAGGGAGACGAGGTGCGGCCGCTCGGCCCCGGCGGCGGCGATGGCCTCGGCCGCCGCGTGCAGTTGCCCGGGCCCGCCGTCCACCAGGACGAGGTCCGGCAGGACCGAGAGTTCCTCGGCGAGGCGGCGGAACCGCCGGAAGACCACCTCGCGGATCATCCCCACGTCGTTCGGCCCCGCGACCGTCCGGATGCGGAACCGCCGGTACCCCGGCTTGAACGGCCGCCCGTCGAGAAAGCACACCAGGGCCCCGACGGCCTCGTCGGGTCCGAGGTTCGCGATGTCCACGCCCTCGATGCTGCGCACGGGGGAGGGCGACTCGAGCAGGGCGGCCAGGGCCTTCATGCCCTCGGCCGGATCGAACGTCGGCGCGAAGACCTCCGGCTGGAGGTCTTCGTGCAGGCGGCCGCGCTGCCCGAGGGCCTCGATCGCCCGCAACTGGTCGCGCACGGCGGCCGCCTCTTCGTAGTGCAGGTTCTTCGCCAGGTACTTCATCTCGCGCGTCAGGTCGCGGACGACGCGGGCGCGTTTGCCTTCGAGGAACCGCCTGAGCCGTACGATGTTCTGCCGGTAGGCGTCGCGGTCGATGTGCCCCGCGCACGGGGCGCTGCACCGCCGGATGGCGTACAGGAGGCACGGGCGGAAGGTGCGGCGGGCCGGGTCGTCCTGGCGAATCTCGAGCGTGCACGTCCGGAACCGGAAGATCCGCTGGAGTTCGCCGATCGCGCTGCGCAGGCCCGCGGCGTTGGTGAACGGCCCGTAGAGTTTCGTGCCCTTCGACGCCGGCGTCCGCGTGTAATACGCGCCGGGGAAGTCTTCCCGCGCCGTGATCTCCAGGTACGGGAACGTCTTGTCGTCCGTCAGCCGCGCGTTGTACCGCGGGTGGATGTCCTTGATGAGGCGGGCTTCCTGGAGGAGGGCGTCGACCTCGCTCTCGGCCGGGAGGAACTCGACGTCGACCACCTCGGCGATCATCTGTTCCTTCTTCGGGCCGAGGTCCGCCGACGGCTGGAAGTACTGGCCCACGCGGTTGCGGAGGCTGAGGGCCTTGCCGACGTAGAGGACCCGGCCCCGGTCGTCCTTCATCAGGTAGACGCCGGGCGTTTTCGGGAATGCCTTGATCTTCTCGATGAGTGCGTCGTGGTCCACGCGCGACTCCACGCCCCCGGTGCAGGCGCCGCGGCGCCGCGCGAGGCCCAGGGGAGGCGGCTCTGAAACCATCTCCGAACCGAGGATCACGGCTTGCAAGCAAGCCGTGGCACGTGAAGAACCGGTTCTGAGATGGTTCCTTAGTGGTTCGACAACCAGACCCCCACGTACATGCCGACGTAGAGCCCCAGCAGGAGGACCCCGAAGCCGCTCACGAGGCTGTAGAACCGCCGGTCGAACACGAACCCCGCCCACGCGAAGTAGAGGATCAGGGCCGAGAGCGTTAGCAGGCCCATGGCCCAGTCGCCCAGAGAGCGCGTCTGCCGCCACACCTCGCTGCCGAACGTCGGCGACAGTGCCAGCGCCACGGCGAAGCCGATGCCCACGAGGCCGAGGATGGCCGAGCACGCCCGGGCGGGCGCGGCCAGTTGGAAGATCTCGCCCCGGATCGCGTGCAGCCGGTTCCCGAACCCCAGCCACACCAGCGCCGAGACGCCCAGGATCAGCGCGTTCATGCTCAGCCGGTGCGGGTTCCACTCCACCGGCCGCGCTGTGTTGTGCCAGATGGCCAGGATCGTC
>Ga0315286_10006046_pt1 | contig 11739 bp, 11 predicted proteins | sample YL17G10_0_MG_FD_205038 | JGI IMG/M metagenome (GOLD analysis project Ga0315286, IMG submission 205038) | Sediment microbial communities from Yellowstone Lake, YNP, Wyoming, USA - YL17G10_0 | ecosystem: Environmental > Aquatic > Freshwater > Lake > Sediment | place: USA: Wyoming | collected... | reverse complement strand
GCATGCTGCCGTCGAGCCAGGGCCACGTCGATCCCAGGCCGTGGTTCCTGCGCGCTGAGGGCGCGGGCGTAACTCTCTCCCGGCGGACGGACGATTGCTCGTAGGCCCATAGCTCGTACCCCTTCTCGATCAGATCGGCCAAGTGCTACGCAAACCGGGCAGTGGGCGCGCCGTCGGTGAATGGCAACGTCTCGCCCCTACCCTTCGCGCCGTTTTCGCCCGGGGATCAACTCCGGCGTTACCACCCACCGTACGGACCAGCCTCAGGTTTGAGGATCGCGCTCCAGACAGACCAGGCCGCCCCTCTGGAACCGCACGACGGCGCGGTCAGGGTCCCCGGCGACGAGCAAGCCGGCCAGCCGCTCCAGGAACGGCTGATGGCCGACGAACCTCAGCGGCCGCGTCTCACGCTTCAGAAGCTCGGCTACGGTGCGCACATCGTCGTTGGGAGCCGGGCTGGCAGGGCGACCACCCCGGGGTGCGGGCACCAGGTGCTTGGCCAGGAGGGCGGCCGTCTCTTCAGCGCGGCGCTTGCCGCTGTGCCGGATCTCGTGGACCTCAACCCCGGCGCGCCCGGCGAATCCAGCCACCCGACCCACATCGTGCCGCCCCTGCTCCGTGAGACGGCGATCCGGATCATCGGCCTTTTCCTTGGCCTCACCATGTTGGACCAGGTACAGCTTCATGGCACGTTCCTCCTCACTGCTTCCCGCTCCCGCGAACCTCGATGGGATTCGCGGACTGCCCTGAGACGGCGGCTAGCGGTACTCGCCGCGCAGGCGATCTCGGTTGCCGTACCCGCTGCCCCCCAGGGCGCCAAGGTCGACCGCCAGGCCGAGCCCCAGCCAGAGCCAGTCAAGGCCCGTGACGCCCCCAGGGAAGACGAGCAGGTACACCAAGGTCGTCCAGGGAAGAAAGAGACCGCCCAACAACGGCCAGATCCAAGCGTGAAAGGCAAGGCCAAAGCGCTGCGGACTGGTGACCCACCAGACCAACAGCGCGAACCGCGGACCGAGCAGTAGCAGAGTGGTGAGCCAACAGCACATGGTGTCCTCCTTGGCTGGTGTTGTCCCTAGCATAACACGAAACCAGTCCGATGTCAATGGCGGTAGGGGCTTCCAGAGGCGGTTGGACCTGCTGGGAGAGCAGCGCGACCGTTTGACAAGCGGCGCGAAATGGCGTATAGTACGTCAAACGTCAGAGTCAAAACGCCGGCCACTCCGGCCTGACGCACGACCCTTGACGCCACCCATCCAGAACTGGGTGTTTCACGAGTTGACGCGCATGGAAATCGGAACTGTTCGACAGGTCGACATTGACCACGAGATGCAGGGCGCCTACCTGGATTACGCCATGAGCGTGATCGTGGCGCGCGCGCTGCCCGATGTGCGCGACGGCCTCAAGCCGGTTCACCGCCGCATCCTGTACGCGATGCACGACATGGGCATGGCGTCGGACAAGCCCTACAAGAAGAGCGCGCGCATCGTCGGCGAGGTGCTAGGCAAGTATCACCCCCACGGCGACACCGCCGTCTACGACGCCATGGCGCGCATGGCTCAGGATTTCAGCCTGCGCTACATGCTGGTGGACGGCCAGGGGAACTTTGGCTCGATCGACGGCGACAGCCCGGCGGCCATGCGCTACACCGAAGCCCGCCTGGCGCCGATCGCCGAACAGATGCTCGCCGACATCGACAAGAACACGATCCAATTTGCGCCCAATTTTGACAACACCCTGACTGAGCCGTCTGTGTTGCCGGCCCTGGTTCCCAACTTGCTGGTCAACGGCGCGTCCGGCATCGCCGTGGGCATGACGACCAACGTCCCCCCCCACAATCTGGGCGAGGTGTGCGACGCCCTCGTCTACCTGATTGACCACTACGACCACCTTGACGACGTGACCCTGGAAGACGTGACCCGCTTTATCCAGGGGCCGGACTTTCCCACCGGCGGGATCGTCTATCGCTACGGGGACGTGGAGGGCAACGGCGATCGCACCGACCTGATCCGCAACGCCTATGCACTGGGCCGGGGACACATGACCATCCAGGCGCAAGTCCACATCGAGGAAATGAGCCGCAGCCGCAGCCGCATTCTCGTCACCGAGCTACCCTACCAAGTGAGTAAGAGCCGGCTCATCGAGCGCATCGCCGACCTGGTACGCGATGGCAGGATCGACGGCATCGCCGACCTTCGTGACGAATCGGACCGCCAGGGCATGCGCATTTGCATCGAGCTAACGCGAACGGTGGAGGCACGCGACGTCCTGTCGCAGCTCTTCAAGCTTACTCCGATGCAGACCACGTTCGGCCTGCGCATGTTGGCCTTGGTGGACGGCGAACCCCGCCTGCTGCCCCTCAAGCGGGTACTGATCCACTACCTGGACCACCGCCAGGAGATCATCACCCGGCGCAGCCGGTTCCTCCTGGAAAAGGCCAAACTGCGGGCACACATCCTGGAGGGGCTGCTCAAGGCGCTGGACAACATCGACGAGGTGGTCAGCATCATCCGTCGTTCGCAGACCACCGAGACGGCACGCAAGAGCCTGATGGAGCGCCTGAAGCTCACCGAAATCCAGGTCGACGCCATCCTGGAGATGCCGCTCAAGCGGTTGGTGGCGCTGGAGCGGCGCAAAATCGCCGACGAGTACAAAGAGAAGCAGGCTGAGATCAAGTACCTCCAGGACCTGCTCAAGAGTCCGGCCAAGATCCGGGCGGCGATCCGCGAAGAACTCTCGGCCCTCAAGGCAAAGTACGGCGACGCCCGCCGCACCCGCATCGTGGACCGGGAAAAGGGGCATCACACCGCCCGCGACCTGGTGGAAGCCCAGGACGTAGTGGTGACTCTGTGGCAAGATGGGCAGGTCAGCAGGACGGCCAGTGCGCCGCGGGTTTCGTCCAAAGCGGCGCCGGTAGAGCAGGTGTGGGGCGACACCCGCGACGACGTGGCCTTCTTCGCAGCAAGTGGCCAGGCGGTACTGGTGCCCATGCACCAGCTTCCGGACGATCAGAACACCCCAGTGAGCAACCTGACGTCCCTGAATTCGGTGGAGCAGGTGGTCGCCATGGCCGTCCTGCCCCATCACGAACCTGACAAGCAAGCTCAGGAGACCTATTTGACGTTCGTTAGCCGGCTCGGCCGCATCAAGCGCGTGATACGCGAGGATTTCGCTTCGGCGGCAAGCCGGGGCGCGATCGCGGCCATCACCCTGGATGGGGAAGACCGACTGATCGGGGCGATGGTGACGACGGGGAAGGACGAGGTGCTTCTAGTTACGCGGCAGGGCCAGGCCATCCGGTTTGCCGAAGAGGAAGTGCGGTCGATGGGCCTGGCGGCTGCCGGCGTTCTGGCCGTCAAGCTGGCCGAGGGGGATGCGGTAGCGGGCGTGGGCCTGGCCCGCGACGATGCCTACGTGGTGACCTGTACGGAAGCGGGCTTTGCCAAGCGGACCCCCGTCCTGGCCTTCCCGACCCAGAAGCGGTACGGAGGCGGCGTGCAGGCGGCGAAACTCACGGCGAAGACCGGCCCGGTGGCCGTGGCGGCCGTGGCCGGCCTGGATCAGGACGTGGTGTTGACGACGGCCAAGGGACACGTGACCAGGCTCGCCGCGAAAGAGATACAAGTCGCGACCCGGGCGACGGCGGGCTACAAAACGCCGCAGGACAGCTCCGAGCCCTACCTGGACCTGGCAAAACACGGGCCGCCGGTCTTGCTGGCGGTGCTGCCTGGAACCAAAGTGGGGGCCACTCGGGCAAGAGGAGATGCTCCTGAACCCGCGTCGCCAGGGTCCGAAGCTGCCCAACCCGCAGCGCGCAGACGTCCGGCCTCAAAACCGGATGAGACCTCCGCTCCGACCATGGAGCCTGCCCAAACGACGCTGGGAACCGGGAATCAGAAAAGCAGGAAACAGGGGAGTGCTGCGGCAACTGGCAAGCCCGCCCCGGCGACCTCACGAACCAGGAAAGCGCAAGACGAACAAACAGGGAAGCCGCCCGGCGCCAGGGCCGGAAAGCCTGCCCTGGCAGCCCGTCGCACCAAAGATGAGCCGGCCAAGAAACCGGCAAAACCGGCTGGCGCCAAAGCCGGCAAGCGTGCGGCGACGATGGCTCGCACCAAGGGGGAACCAGCCCAGCAAGTAGAGATATCGGCCAGCAGCGGAACGGGCAAGCCCGCCTCGGGGGTCAAAAGTGCGCCGGCGAGCCGCAGCCGTGCGACCAAGGGTGAGAGCGTGGCAACAGGCGACCAGGCGGCGCAGATTCCGTTGCCCCTCGAGTCGACGCCGGACAAGCTGGGACGAAAAGCCCCCACCGGTGGTCACAAGCCGGTGAGCAGCAGGTCCAAGGAGCGGTCTAAGTCAGGCTCCTAACCCTATGCACGACAAGCTGTTGGCTTATACGCATGCTCGCGGACTGTGGCCCGCGTCGAATCCGGTGGAACCCGGGGTGCAGCAAGCTGACACCAAACCGCAGACAGCATACAACATCTGGACGATAGGAGCAATAGACGACCATGAGTTTTCGCGATACCCTCGTCACCTGCCAGGAATGTCGTAAGCAGTTCGTCTTCACCGTGGAAAAGCAGCGCCAGATGGCCGATCGGGGGCTGGCCGCAGGCGTTCCCGATGTTTGCGACGCCTGCACGCAACGGGTCAAGTACGGAGACAAGCTGCACGGGCGCATCAAATGGTTCAGCCTCGAAAAGGGCTACGGCTTTATCGCGGAGGACGGCGGCGGCGAGATCTTTTGCCACCGACATGGCGTACCGTTGACCGAGGAGGGTACCTTCCCATCTCTGGAGGAGGGACAGGCAGTGCTGTATGAGAGAATGGACAGCCCGAAAGGCCCACAGGCGGTGAAGGTGACCCCGTTATCGTCGTAGAGTGTGAGGCGTCAAACGCGATGTCGCACTCACCCGTCGCGTTTGACGTTTCTCCCCACGCACCGGTGGCGTCGCCGGCGGATGATCGACGGGCGGCTGACGTCACGGTCCCCGCTCAACCGCTGACCCAAAAAGGACACACTAGCGCTCTCGCAACAAGCGCATCCCGTTAAAGGTGACGATGAGTGTGGCCCCCATGTCGGCAAAGACAGCCATCCACAGGGTGGCTACTCCGGCCAGGGCCAGGGCCAGGAACACCGCCTTAATGCCCAGGCTCATCGCCACGTTCTGGCGGATGATGCTGCGCGTTCGCCGGCTCAGCTTGACGGCAAAGGGCAGCCGCGTCAGGTCGTCGGCCATGAGAGCCACGTCGGCTGTCTCCAGGGCCGCACCAGTCCCGGCGGCTCCCATCGCAATACCAACGGTGGCCCGCGCCAGGGCCGGGGCGTCGTTCACCCCATCGCCCACCATGGCCACCGCTCCGTACTGGTTCAGCAGCGCTTGGATGGCTGCGACCTTCTGATCGGGTAACAGGCCTGCCCGCACATCGTTCATCCCGGCGGCCGCCGCAGCCGTACGGGCCGTCGCCTCGTTGTCGCCGGTCAACATGACCGTGTGCTCGATGCCCAGTTGGTCCAGGGTGTTCATCACCTGAGCCAGGCCAGGCCGCAGGGTGTCGGCCACGGCGATGTAGCCCAGCACACCACAGCAGTCGTCGCGGACCACCATGGCTGTCTGGCCAGCCGCCTGGGCAGCGTGGACGGCAGTGCAGAGGGGACCGTCCACAAGCTCAGGTTGGCTTTCGTGGACTAACGAATGGGTGCCGACCGTCACGCTGTGACCATTCACCCGGCCCCGCACGCCGCGGCCGGTCAGCGCCTCTACTCCCTCGGCCACGGGCACCTCCAGCAGCAGCCCCTGAGCCTCGGCTGCGCGCACTATGGCAAGCGCCAGGGGATGCTCCGAGCGCCGTTCGACGGCGGCTGCCTCAGCCAGCATCTGCCGGCAACTACTGCACTCGGCCCAGGCCAGGTCGGCTGGGTGCTCCAGGCAGCGTACGTCCACCACGTGCGGCTGGCCAGCCGTCAGCGTGCCGGTCTTGTCGAAGGCGACCACCTTAACCCCACCGAGGGCCTCCAGGTAGGCCCCGCCCTTGATGAGTACGCCAGCCCGCGCCGCGGCAGCAATCGCACTGACTATGCTCACCGGGGTGGAGATGACCAGGGCACACGGGCAGGCGATGACGAGAATCACCAGAGCCCGGTAGAACCAAGTTCCAAAGAGGGTACCAAAAGCGCCCGCGCCGGATAGCCAGCCCAGCAGCGGTGGCAAGACCGCCACCCCAGCGGCGATGGTGATGACCGCCGGCGTGTAAACTCGGGCGAAGCGGTCCACGAAGCGCTGTGAGGGAGCCTTTTGCGCCTGCGCCTCCTCGACCATCTTGATGATGCGCGCGATGGTCGTATCGGCGGCCAGGTGCGTCACACGTACAGTTAGCGCACCCTGCCCATTGACCGTCCCGGCAAAGACCTCCTGGCCGGGCCCCTTGTCCACGGGCAAGCTCTCGCCCGTGATGGGGGCCTGGTTCACTGCCGAATCGCCGTTCAGCACGATGCCGTCCATGGGGATCCGCTCGCCGGGCCGAGCCAGGATGCGATCCCCGATGCGTAGCTCTTCCACCGGCACCTGCTCCTCGCGGTCGCCATGGAGCACAGTCGCCCGCCTGGGCGAAAGGTCCATCAGCCCGCGGATGGCATTGCGGGCGCGGTCCATGGTATAGTTCTCGAGGGTGTTGCCCAGCGAAAAGAGGAACATGGCGACCGCACCTTCGGCCCACTCGCCGACGAAAACAGAGCCCACGGCGGCGATGGTCATCAACGCGTTCATGTCCAGCGAATGGGCATTGCGCAGCCCAGCCCAGCCAGACCGGGCGATGTAGTAGCCCCCCACCCCGATAGCCGCGATATACACGGCCGCGACGGCAGTCACGGGTAGGTCCAGCAATTGCATGCCCACTGCCAGGGCAACCAGCGACCCGGCCCCGACCGTAGTCAGATCCCGCCGGTGCCTCCATGCCCATTCCTGCCGGCCGGCCGCATATCCCTGCGCCGCCTGAGTCCCCTTGGCCCCTTGTGCCTCCAGCGAGTATCCCATCTCCCTGGCCACCCGCTCGACCGCCGCACGGGCCTCGGGGCCGTCGTTGGAGGTGATACGCAAGCGAGCCAGCGAAAAGTCCAGGCTCACCCCGGCCACGCCGGGCGTGCGGCGCAGGGCTTCTTCCAGGTGAAGGGCACAGTCGGCACAATCGAGGCCGTCCACGCGAAAGACCAAATCGGCCGACGGTACGGGCGATTGGAGGTCGTACCCCAGGGAGCGGATGCGCGAGACGACTGCAGAGCGATCGAGCCGCTCGGCGTCGTACTCCAGGTACAGGGTGCTGGCTGCAAAGTTAACCGCCGCCCCCAGCACTCCGTCCATGCGCCGCACGCCTGTCTCCAACGTCCGGGCGCAGTCGGCACAGTCCATCCCCTCGATGGGCAGCGTCTCGTGGCGATAGCGCTGTTCGAGGTAGGCCCCTTCATCGGTGGCAAGCGCCTGGACACTGTCTAGACTGATGAGCTCGGAGTCGTAGTGGACGCACAGCCGGGGCGACTCGCCAGCCTGGTCCACGTGGGTCACTTCAATCCCGCGGTAGCCGCGGATCCTATTCTGCAGCCGATCCAGGCAAGCTTCGCAGCCGTTGCCCCAGGGGAGAAGCATGCAGACCTCGATCTTGGCTTTTTCGCTCAATGTTGCGCTCCCATGGCTAGCTATGCGTGACATGCTCGAGTCCGCGCTGGAATAGATCGGCGACGTGCTCATCGTCCAGCGCGTAAAAGATCTGCCGCCCCTCCCGCCGCCATCGGACCAGGCGGAGATCGCGCAGCGTGCGGAGCTGGTGCGAAACCGCCGACTGGGTAGCCCCCAAGGCAGCCGTCAAATCACAAACGCGAAGTTCGGAGCTGGACAACAGCGAGACGATCCGCACGCGCGTGGGATCGCTCAGCGCCTTGAACGTGGCGGCCAGGCGTGTGGCGGTTGGGTGATCCACTGGGCACCCCCGGGACGGCCCAACGCGACTGCCGCCGAGACGGGCCTCGGGCAGAGGATCGGCGTTCACTTCTCCTCGATATATGAACATATGCTCATGTGTTCAGCATACCACGGTTCTGTGTTCGTGTCAAATCGGAGAGCCGCCGGTTCTCGCCGGTCAAGAGAGCGGCGAGGAAGAGGGAAGGAGGCGGACAAGAAAGGCCGCCACGCGTGTGGCGGCCCGGAGACACTGGGGGACGGCGCGCCGACGGCCTATTCTTCGCGCTCGACGACCACGATGATCTTTGCTTCGGCTTCTGAGGCCAGCCGGATGGTGACGGCGTGGGTGCCCAGTTGCTTGATCGGCTCTTCCAGATCGATCTTGCGCTTGTCCACTTCCCGTCCGACCTTTGCCTGTAGCGCCTCGGCAATGTGGGCGTTGGTGATCGAGCCATACAGCCGGTCCGATTCACCGGCCCGGGCCTGGAACGTCACCGTCGTCCCGTCTAGCATCTGCGCCAGGGCCTGGGCTTCGCTCAGGGCCTTCTCCAGTTGACGGGCTTTGGCTGTTTGAGCTTGCTCGACCTGTTTGATCGCCCCGGGCGTGGCCGGCACCGCCAGCCCTCGGGGCAACAGGAAGTTGCGGGCATAGCCGTCGGCGACCTTTTTCACGTCGCCGGCGTGGCCCAATTGCGCTACGTCTCGTATCAGTAGAATCTGCATGTTCAGATCTCCTCGCTCGCTGGGGTGTCTGCCCATTATACCGCAGAAGCCAGAAGGCGGCAAATTGGGCATCAGACGTTAGGGTTCGACCAGCCACGCTTCGGTGCCGATTTCGGCACGGCGGCACAGGGCGCGGTAGCGGCGCGCTACCGCCAGAGGCGCTGCATGGGCCAGGAACACCTGGCACGGAAAATCGACACACACTCCACAGTGTTCCAGGCCATGCCCCATGACACAGCATTCGAACACGGCACACTCGCCGTGCTGTGTCTGCCCCAGTTGATAGCCGCATCCACAGCACAGACCGTCCTGAGCCACATCACATGCGCCACAATCGTGACCGCACGCCGCAGCCAGTCTGCGCCGGAAAGGGTCCGGACTGTTCACGCTTTCATCCTCGGTGTAGCCGGCGAAACTGGTCCCCATTATAGCAGATTCAGACTTCAGGTCCAAACGCACTTGCCCTCAGGTTCAAAGGCAGACATAGCCGGAGGGTCAGAGGGGCTTGCCCGGCTGCACGAGGCATGGTACAATTGGCGGCATTGGGGCTCGTATCGCGACCGGCAGCGAAACACGAAAGGGGTGATTGTGACCGGAAGACACTGGATGGTTGCCGGATCGTTGGCTGCACCAGGCTTTCTGGCCGTCGTTGGGGGGGGAGCCTTCGTCGTTCAGCGTGTGCCGCGAGTCGCCCGGCTCGTGCACGGCGACGCGACCCGCCAAGCCACAGTTGCGCGGAGCTCGGCCCTGATTGGACTACTATCGACGGCCACCTTGACACCAGAACCAACCGCCAACCAGCCTGAGGCAACGCCGAGTGCTCCCCAGCCCTACCGCCGCACCGTCCGGCCAGACAACCGAAGAAACGCTGACCGTCCCCGCAGTCAACGCTCCGGTCTCAACTCCGACCGCCGGTCCGCCAACCCTCACGGTGACCACCGAGCTATCAACCCCAACGCTGCGCCCCCCACTCCACGTCCTCAAGCGCAATGGATTGTCTTTGAAACCAAACGGGACGGCCGCAGCGACTACGAGATCTTTGTGATGGCCCCTGACGGCTTGCGGTTGGCCAGTTTGACCAATTCCTGGGCCGACGACGTCGCGCCGGTTTGGTCATCGAATGGCCGGCGTATCGCCTTTGTCTCCCTCCGCGATACCCTGGCGGGCAAGTGGGGGCTGGGGGCTGGCTCGATCCTTATCTACTTGATGGACTTTGATCCGCTTTCCGGCCAAAGCGTGGGAGAAGCATTCCCCCTGACCGTAAAGGATACAGATGATGGGTGGCCCGCCTGGTCGCCCGACGACCAGCGCATCGCCTTTGAGAGCGACCGGAGTGGCGTCTCGGACATCTGGGTGGTCAACGTGGAATGCTCGGGGTTGGCCAATCTGACCGACCACCCCAGCGACGACAACTATCCGGCGTGGTCGCCCGATGGCAAGCGAATCGCCTTCACTTCCCAACGGAGCGGGAACCAAGACGTATGGGTGATGAACGCAGATGGTTCGAATCCGTTGAACCTGACCAACAGACCAGACCGCGATCGGTACGCCATGTGGTCACCGGATGGCAAAAAGATCGCGTTCAACACCCAACGCGACGGCAACCAAGAGATCTATGTGATGAATGCCAATGGCTCAGACCCGAAGAACGTCAGCCAGGCTCCCAAAAGCACCGAAGGATTGGCCGACTGGTCACCCGATGGCAAACGACTGGTCTTGTACAGCGATCGCACTGGCAACAAACGATCTTTGTCGTCACCCTGGCCACCGGCATGTGGGCCAACATCACCAACAATCCAGGCAGCGACGAGTTCTGCACATGGTCACCCTGAAGCGGCAGAGCGTCGCCAGGGGCACAGCGTCGGTCCCTGGGCCTGAGAGCCGGCAACGGCCTCTATAGGTACAAGTACTTTTCCCACGCTTGGGGCGTAGTGGTCCCGGTGAGCCAGGTGATGGCCAGGTAGCGAGGCCGGCTGGGACGCCGCGGCACGGGCAAGCCTGCCTCCTCAGGCGTGCGGTCCCCTTTTCGGCGGTTGCACGGGCCGCAGGCAGTGACCATATTCTCCCAGCACGTCTCTCCTCCCCGAGAGCGGGGGACCACGTGGTCGATGGTTAGGTTCGCCTTGCCGGGCTGCGTGCCACAATACTGGCAGGCGTAGCGGTCGCGGGCAAGCAACATTCGCCTGGATAGAGGTAGGGAGAATCCGTAAGGGATGCGCACGTAGTACACCAGCCGGATGACCAGGGGAACCCGCAGAACAATGCGCTCGGCACGCAACCAAGCCTCAGCGGCTTCTACCATTTCGGCCTTCTCCTTGAGAAGGAGGACTACGGCACGACGCAGGGGAACTATGTTCAGCGGTTCGTATGTTGCGCTGAGGACCAGTACCTGGCTCATGGATCGACGCTACTCATACCGTAAGGCTGTTCGAGGTCACTGGGAACTGGACACCAAGAAAGTGGGCCCTGCAGGGGTCGAACCTGCGACCAACCGGTTATGAGCCGGTCGCTCTGCCGCTGAGCTAAGGGCCCGGCAAGCTCGGGGGCGAGGACTCGAACCTCAACTCAGGGTTCCAAAGACCCTTGTCCTGCCGTTAGACGACCCCCGACTGACACTTCTCTCGCTATTGTAGCACAAGCGCGCCAAATCGTCAAGCCGCCTTGGGGAAGAAACCGCCTCTACTATCACTGTCTGCCTAAACATAGTGAAGTTTTAACCTTCAATTCCAGATTGACCCCTTGACAAACTCTTCATGATATGTTACAATATTCAATGTAAGTGTTGATATTATCAAGGTAGGGGAGAGCGTATGTATCCAGTCATCGGAAAGTGCCCGGTATGTGGAGAACCGCTGAGCGTCGGCCGCCTTCACTGCCGCAATTGTGACACAGCGGTAGAAGGACAGTTCAGCCTGGGCCGGTTCTATCGGCTCTCTCCGGAGCAACTGGCGTTCATCGAAACGTTCATTCGCTGCGAGGGCAAGCTGACGCGGGTGCAAGAGGAGCTGGGCATGTCTTACCCCACGGCACGGGTCCGCCTGACCAGCGTGATCCGCGCCCTTGGGTA
>Ga0315286_10006044_pt1 | contig 11740 bp, 9 predicted proteins | sample YL17G10_0_MG_FD_205038 | JGI IMG/M metagenome (GOLD analysis project Ga0315286, IMG submission 205038) | Sediment microbial communities from Yellowstone Lake, YNP, Wyoming, USA - YL17G10_0 | ecosystem: Environmental > Aquatic > Freshwater > Lake > Sediment | place: USA: Wyoming | collected... | reverse complement strand
GGCGCGGAACCTTGGCATCCACGAAGAAATCCTGGAGTTTCTTCGCGCCCGGCAGGCCGAGCGGCTGAAACCGATCCCCCGGGCGCCAGGCTCGAAGACAGAGGGGTTCCTCGAGCAGCCGAGGACTCAGAATCTCTCGGTGGGGATCTCCGCGGTCCAGCCGAATGCCCTCCCCCGTCACCCGCATCACCCGGACGTCGCACCGGCCGGGCTCCCACCGCGTCCACCCCCCGGGCTTGACAGGGGACTCCGGCGAGGCCGCGGGTCTGCCCGACCGCAGGAGAGTCTCCGGCGTGGTGCTCGGCCCCACCCAGAGGATTTTCGCCGTGACCCAGGCCTGCAGCCCGCCCGGCAGGCGAACGATCCCCGCGCCCGCCACCAACTTCATGAGCGCCGCCAGGTGGCGACGCGTGAGCCCGTGCCGCTCCGCGGCCACCCGATGAAACGCCGTGAGCAGCAGCCGACGCGCCACCGCCGCCGGGGCGGCCTGCAAGGCGGGAACGCTCACCCCGACCGTCTGGCCTCGCTCGCGGATGGCCTCGGCGGCCAGCGACCCGGCCTGCGCCGTCAGCGCCTCCTCGTCCTCCCGCGCCTGGGACGCCAGACCGGCCAGCGTCTCCACGATCCGCGGGTTGTACTGGCGTGCCAGCAGCGGAAGAAGCTGATGGCGGATGCGGTTGCGCCGATAGGCGACCGACGTGTTTGAGGGGTCCTCGCGGAAGGGCACGCCGCGCCGCCCTGCATACGCCTCGATCTCGAGGCGGGGCACGCCGAGCAGCGGTCGCAGGATCTGGTTGCGGACCCCGGGGATGCCAGCCAACCCGCGCGGCCCCGTCCCCCGCAAGAGGTTCAGGAGGACCGTCTCGGCCTGATCGTTCCGCGTGTGGGCGGTCACGATCCACGCCGCCCGGACCCGTTTCCGGATGGCGTCCAGACAGGCATAGCGCTCCTCGCGGGCCCACACCTGCACCGAGGTCCCCCGCGGTCGTGTCGCCGCCGTGAGGCGCTCCACGCTCACGGGCAGGCCGTGGCGGGTCGCCTCCGCGGCGACCAGCGCCGCGTCCAGATCCGCCGACCGCCCGCGAAGCCCGTGGTGGATGTGCGCGACGTGCAGGTGGAGGTCGAGGCGCGGGCCCAGGCGGACGAGGGCGTGGAGCAGGACCATCGAATCCACCCCGCCCGACACGGCCGCCACCAACCGGTCGCCCGGCTGCACGCCCGCACCCCGCAGGGCCTCGGCTACCGCACTGATCAGCGCTTTCGGCAATCCGATCCTCTCCGCATGTCCCGGTCCCCCACCCCGAGGCAGAGTACTGAAGCCGCCAACCGCCGTCAACTCAAATTGCGGTCGAAGAGGTCGTCGCCTCCACGCGCTCCAGCACGATCTCTTTGCCCGAGACGTCCACGCGGACGCGGTCCCCCTCGTGAAACTCCCCCTCCAGCACACGCCGCGCCAGCGGGTCCTGCACCAGCCGCTGGATCGCCCGCTTGAGGGGCCGCGCTCCGTAGAGGGGATCGAACCCCGCGCGGGCCAGCGACTCCTTGGCCCGATCGGTGACCTCTATCTCCAGCTTCCGCCCCGCCAGACGGCGCTGCAGGATGCGGAGCTGGATCTCGACGATTTGCTTGATCTCGGCCAGTGACAAGCGGTGGAAGATCACGCTCTCGTCGATCCGGTTCAGAAACTCCGGTCGGAAGGCCGTCTTGAGCAGCTCCGTGACCTTCTCCCGGATCACCTCCTCGTCCGTGTCCTCCTGGATGAACTGGCTCCCCAGATTCGAGGTCATGATCACGATCGTATTCTTGAAGTCCACCGTCCTGCCCTGGCCGTCGGTCAGTCGCCCCTCGTCCAGGACCTGGAGCAGGATGTTGAACACGTCCGCATGCGCCTTCTCGATCTCGTCGAAGAGGATCACCGTGTACGGCCGCCGCCGCACCGCCTCGGTGAGATAGCCCCCCTCCTCGTAGCCCACGTATCCCGGCGGGGCGCCGATCAGCCGCGCCACCGAGTGCTTCTCCATGAACTCCGACATGTCCAGACGGACCAGGGCACGCTCGTCGTCGAAGAGGAATTCCGCCAGCGCCCGGGCCAGCTCTGTCTTGCCAACCCCTGTCGGCCCCAGGAAGAGGAACGAGCCGAGCGGCCGGTTCTCGTCCTGGAGTCCGGCGCGGGCACGCCGGATGGCGTTCGACACCGCGATGATGGCCTCCGCCTGACCCACCACGCGCTCGCGTAGCCGGTCCTCCATGGCGAGGAGCTTCTGCGCCTCGCCCTGCAGCATCTTCGCCACCGGGATGCCGGTCCAGCGGGAAACCATCTTGGCGATGTCTTCTTCGTCCACCTCTTCCTTCAGCATCCGATCCTGCCCGTCCAGGGCTCCCAGGGCGGCCTGCTCGCCCCCTAGCTCTTTCTCCAAACCGATCAGCGTGCCGTACCGAATCTCGGCGACCTTTCCCAGATCTCCCTCGCGCTCGGCCCTCTCGGCGCGAAGCCGCGCGCTCTCGATCTGCTCCTTCAGCGCTCGGATGCGCTGGATGCCGGCCTTCTCCCGCTCCCAGCGGCCCTGCAGCTCGCTCTGCCGCTTCTCCAGCTCCGCCGCCTCCGCCTCCAGCCGCTCCAGCCGCTCCAGCGTGTCGGGATCGGTCTCCCGCTTCATCGCCTCGCGCTCGATGCCAAACTGGCGGATCTTGCGCTCGACCTCGTCGAGCTCGACGGGCAGGCTGTCGATCTCCATCCGGAGCATGCTGGCCGCCTCGTCCACCAGGTCGATGGCCTTGTCGGGCAGGAACCGGTCGGTGATGTACCGGTGCGACAGGGTGGCTGCGGCCACCAGCGCCGCGTCCCTGATCCGGACGCCGTGGTGGACCTCGTAGCGCTCCCGCAGCCCTCGCAGAATCGAAATGGTGTCTTCCACGCTCGGCTGGCGCACGACGATGGGCTGGAACCGCCGCTCCAGGGCCGCGTCCTTCTCGATCCGCTTCCGATACTCGTCCAGCGTCGTGGCGCCGACACAGCGAAGCTCGCCACGGGCCAGCGCCGGCTTCAGCATGCTACTGGCGTCCACGGCCCCTTCAGCCGCGCCCGCTCCCACCAGAGTATGGAGCTCGTCGATAAAGAGGATGATCCTCCCCTCCGCCTGGGTCACCTCTTTCAGCAGCGCCTTGAGCCGGTCCTCGAACTCCCCCCGATACTTGGTCCCGGCCACCAGGGCGCCGAGATCCAAGGCGACGACCTTCTTCTCCTTCAGGGACTCAGGCACGTCCCCGCGGACGATCCGCTCCGCCAACCCCTCCACGATGGCCGTCTTGCCGACCCCCGGCTCCCCGATCAGGACGGGGTTGTTCTTCGTCCGTCGGGACAGCACTTGAATCACCCGCCGGATCTCGTCGTCTCGGCCGATCACCGGGTCCAGCTTTCCCTTCTGCGCCAGATCGGTCAGATCGCGGCTGTAGCGTTGCAGCGCCTGATACTTCTCTTCGGGATTCGGATCGGTAATCCGCTGCCCTCCCCGCACGGTCTGCAGGGCGGAATAGACGGCATCCTTGGTGATGCCGGCCGCCCGGAGGACTTGACTGGCCGGCCCCGAGGGCTCGTCAAGGACGCCGAGCAGCAAGTGCTCCGCGCCGATATATTCATCCTTGAGGCGCCCTGCCTCGTCCTGCGCGCGCTTGAAGACCTCATTGAGGCGCGGTGTCATGTAGATCTGGGTCGGCCCGTAAACCTTCGGCAGCTTCCCCATCTCCTGGCGCAATCCCGTGGCGATCTGCCCCGGACTGGCGCCAATCTTCTGCAAGATGGGAATGAGAATGCCATCGCTCTGCTCGACCAATGCCAAGAGGAGGTGCTCGATGTCCACAGCCTGATGCTGCATCTCCTCCGCCTTCTTCTGGGTAGCCTGAATCAGTTCCTGGGCCTTGAACGTGAACTGGTCGAATTTCATGAGCGCTATCCTCTGGTTAGGCGTTCAAGCATAGCTTATACATAACATAATATAAAACCTGAGCCGAGTTATGTCAATCATAACTCGTCCCCCGTCGTCCTGACTCACCGAATCGAACGTCCGCCCCGCCACCGGAACCCATGTAAGTCAGCCCCTCTCGCCCCCTGCGACTTGTGAAATATGGAACAAGTGTGAGACAGAAAATCCCAAGCCGATGGCTCGAAGGACCCTTCAACTGGTTCCTCCGGATTTCAGCCTTCAGCCACTGAAAGAACCTGCCTCCTCATCATGTGGGCTCTTGCGGAGCTTTTTAGGTCCCTTCTCGACTTCTGTACACCCTTTCCCCCAATGTAGCACCGAAATTGCATTCCATATATAGCTTGGTTGATTGTGACATTATTCACAGGGATCGCCTCTGCATCGGATCCACCACGCCGGCAAGAGGCATCCCCAAGATGGGAAGGTCTCGGCCAGCCGCGCTTGCGGGAGGCCGCCGAAGTTCGAGGGGAGGAGCAGAGCGCGGCCTGCGCCGCCGTATTCAGCGGAACGCATTCCACCGATCATCCCCGCAGACCCCGGGCCGGTCGGATCGCCGGCCGTTGGACCTCGGATAGGTTTCGCCTCCCCGCGAGGGAGAGTGCTGGCCTACGGGATCGTCGTCTAGGGGAAGGCCGAAAGTGGAAGAACCTGTTCTTCTAAAGGCCGCCCATCTTGACCGCTTCATGAACCTGCTCTCAATCCGCCACGAGGTCTATTTTCCCGTCAAAAAGCAGAACCAGCGTTTCTTTAGCAGGTACACAGGCTCAACGGACGAAGCCATCCTCGGCGAAGTCCGACCTTTTGAGCCGCTGAAGGTTTTCTTCTCCTGCGCCAGAGAACGGGTGGCGGAAGATTTCCAGAGCGAGATCCCCCTCTCCTCACACAAGCCGTTCGCGATCCTTGGCGTCAAGGCGTGCGACCTCAAAGGGTTCCTCATCCAGGATTACGTCTTCAAGAACGATGGTCTTCAAGACCCTTTCTACATCCGAAATCGCGAACAGAATCTGATCATCGGGACCGATTGTACCTGCGCCATCGACACCTGCTTTTGCCTGGCGCTCGGTGTCCAACCCCACCCGCGAGAAAACTTCGATCTGAACGTCTCCCCAATCCCGGGGGGCTTCATCGTTGAAGCCGGTGCGGCGAAAGGCCGGGCCCTGCTCCAAGAACATGCCTCCCTCTTTCATCACGCAACACAAGTGGACCTCCAGGCTCGCGAAGATCAGAGGGCACGGGTCCGCGAAGCGGTGGAGCAGAATCTCAAGACACACGACATCCCCCCCCAGGATCAGTTCCCGGGAATCATCGAGCAGAACTGGGCCTCCACGGTCTGGCAGGACGAAGCCGGCGCCTGCGTGGAATGCGGCGCGTGCACCAACATCTGCCCCACGTGTCATTGCTTTCTTCTGTATGATCAGAAAGACGACCAGCGGGTGGCGCGACTGCGGGTCTGGGATTCCTGCCTGCTTAAGGACTACGCCCGGATGGCGGGAGGCGCCAACCCGCGGAGATTTTTGTGGATGAGACTCCGCAACAGATTTGACAAGAAATTCGACTTCTTCCCCAAAGTCGCCAATGTCTATGCTTGCACCGGATGTGGCCGATGCATTGCCGCCTGTCCGGGCAAGATCGACATCCGGAGAATCTTGAGAAGGTTGGTCAACCGTGCCTGAGCCGAATCCTTACCGACCCATCAAGGCGGAGGTCTTGGACGTCATCCCCGAGACCCCCACGATCAAGACGATCCGGTTCAGGCCGGACCGACCAATCGCCTTCCGCACGGGGCAGTTCGTCGAACTCACCATCCCTGGTGTCGGGGAGGCCCCGTTCACCCCGTCCTCCCGCCCCTCGGTCGAGGACGTCCTGGAAGTCAGCGTGATGCGCGTGGGCAAGGTGACCGAGCGGGTGCATCAGCTCAGGACAGGGGACACGATCGGCATTCGCGGTCCCTTCGGCAACGGGTATCCGTTGGATCAATTCAAAGGCAAGGAGGTCCTCGTGGTCGGTGGGGGTTGCGGCTTTGCGCCCCTGCGCAGTCTGATGTACTCCTTCTTCGACCTGAGCGGGCAGTTAAAAAAACTGTACTTCCGGGGAGGCTGCAGGAGCCCCAGCGAATTCCTATACCGTCAAGAGATCGAAAGCTGGACCAACCGGCCGGATCTCCAGGTCGAGTTGACCGTCGATAAGGGTGATGAGACCTGGCGCGGGCCCGTCGGGGTCGTCACCACGATCTTGGATAGCGCGAAGATGGACTACGCGAACGGCATCGCGGTCGTCTGCGGTCCACCCATCATGATGAAATTCGCAACATTGAAAATCCTGAAGATGGGGTTTAGAGAGGAGAATCTCTATCTGTCGGTGGAAAGGAACATGTCCTGCGGGATCGGCAAGTGCGGCCATTGCCGCCTGGGTATCTATTACCCCTGCAAGGACGGTCCGGTGTTCCGGTACGACACAATCAGGAACGCCCCTGAAATTTGGGACTAACCGAATGGCTCAGGTCAACACCAGCGCCGAAGAGCTTTATCAGGGCCAATTGAACCTGGCGCCCCCAAGCGGCAAAGACCAGAGGCTGTTTGTGGACCTCGACCGCTGCGCCACGGGCGAGTGCAAGGAGTGCGTGGTCCAATGCAGCTACTACTATCACACCCAGAAACCCGGCAATAACGGGATCATCTCCGTGGCCGAGCTGGCGACCTATGCTCTGGTGTGCCGCCGCTGCGAGGAGCCGCACTGCGTGAAGGCCTGCCCTGCCGAGGCGCTCGAACAGCAGAAAGACAAAGGGAAGCTCCTGGTCCGCCACACGATGCGTTGCGTGAGCTGCAAGTCCTGCTCGCATGCCTGCCCGTACGGAACCATCTACCCGGAAAACGTTCCCTTGCAGATTCATAACTGCGACTACTGTCTGGGCCGAAGAGACAGAGAAGGCGAACCGCTCTGTGTGAGGACCTGCCCCCCCGGAGCTTTGAGCTTGAGACCTGGTGACGCCGAACTCGACGAGAACGGCTTCTTGGTGGGCGACCACCTTATTGTGCATTCCACACACTGGCGTCGAGAGAAGGCCTAATGGCTCTCCTGTATCTCCTGGCCTTTGGAGTCGTGCTGACGGCCACCCTCGGGCTGCTGGCCAGCGGGCTGGACCGCAAGGTGACCGCCCGGATCCAATACCGGGTGGGGCCGCCGCTCTGGCAGCCCTTCATCGACATCGTCAAGCTCCTGGGCAAAGAAAACCTCGTCCCAGCGGGCGCCTCCAAGATCACCTTTTTCGGCGCCCCGTTGGTCGGGTTTGCCAGCGTGGTCCTGGTTTCGACTCTCCTCTGGGTCAACAACCTCACGCCGTCCCACTCCTTCGGCGGCGACTTGATTGTGGTGCTGTATCTGCTCGCCATACCATCGATCAGTGTCATGATGGGTGGCTTTGCCTCACGTAATCCGCTCGCCAGTATGGGCGCCTCCCGCGAAATGAAATTGATCCTCAGTTACGAACTGCCGTTCATCTTGGCGGTGCTGGTCCCCGTCATCAAGACGGGCTATGCCATTCGCCTGGGAGACCTGCTCGGTCCCCAAGCGCAAAACGGCGTGGTGGCCGGGAGCCTGTCCGGCGTGCTGGCGCTGGGGGTGGCGATTCTTTGCGTGCAGGCCAAGCTCGGGCTCGTCCCGTTTGACGTGGCCGAGGCAGAGACCGAGATCGTCAGCGGCCCTTTGGTTGAGTATTCCGGGGCTGCCATGGCACTCTGCAAGCTGACCAAGAGCATGCTCCTCTTTGTCCTACTTTTCTTCTTGATGACACTCTTCATGGGTGGCCTCCGGTGGAACGGCATGCACCTTGTGTACGGGCTGCTCAAATTCGTGGGGCTTCTCGCCGTCGTCATCGTGATCCGGAACACCAATCCGCGGGTGCGAATCGATCAGGCGGTGCGTTTCTTCTGGGGCCGGGTGGCGGTCTGGGCGGTTGTGGCCGTGGTCTTGGCTTTCCTGGGGAAGTAGGATGGGTCTGAAGTTAGCGGCCCTGCTGAAATCGCTCTGGGTTTTTCATCTGTCCACCGGCAGTTGCAACAACTGCGACATAGAGGTCTTGGACTGCCTGACGCCGCGATTCGATGTCGAGCGCTTTGGGATCCTGCTCGTCGGGAGCATCAAGCACGCCGATGTCCTCTTGGTGACGGGATCGGCCAACCGGAAATCGATGCAGCGGGTCAAAAGGCTCTACGAACAGGTCCCGAAGCCGTGCCTGGTCGTGGCGATCGGGGAGTGCGCCCTGTCCCGCGGGATGTTCATCCATAGCTACAACTGCCCGCTGCCCGTGGACAGGATCATCCCGGTGGATGTGTACATCCCGGGCTGTCCGCCGAAACCCGAGGCGATTATCGCCGGCGTCCTCAAACTGACCGCAAAGGTGAAAGGCCGAGCCCGATGACCCGAGACGAAGTGCTGAACGACTTGCGAGCGCGGTTCGCGGGAGACATCCTCGACCTCGTGGAGAAATCCCCCAAGAGGGTCTATATCGAAATCCGGGTCGAGTCCATCCGGGACGTGGCTCTCTTCCTTTTCAAGGACCTGGGGGGGCGCTTTAACACCGCCTCGGGGGTGGATGGACGCAGCCAGATGGAGATTCTCTACCACTTCACCCTCGAAGACATCAACCTCTTGATCTCCCTTCGAGTCAGACTGGAAAAACCCAATTTGGAGGTCGAATCTTTGGCGCCGCTCTTTGAAGCCGCCAACTGGGTGGAGCGCGAAATTCACGAACTCCTGGGAATCAACTTCAAGGGCCATCCGGATTTGCGAAGGCTCCTTCTCCCGGATGACTGGCCTCGGGGGGTCTACCCGCTCCGACAGGATTACCGAGAATGGGACCCCGAGGCGATCCGCGACAGGGGCGTCTGATGCCAAGAACCATTGTCCCCATTGGACCGTACCATCCCCTCCAGGAAGAGCCGGAGTTTTTCAGCCTGACGGTGGAAGGCGAGAAGGTCGTCGATATTGATGTCCACATCGGCTACAACCACCGCGGTATCGAGAAGCTCTCCGAGATGAAGACCTTCGATCAGGCTACCTTCGTGGTGGAGCGGATCTGCGGCATCTGCTCGACCAGCCACCCCCTTGCCTTTGTCCAAGCCGTCGAGGACATCCTTCCCATCGAAGTGCCGGAACGGGCCAAGTACATCCGGACCATCATCGCCGAGGGCGAGCGGGTGCATTCGCATCTCCTCTGGCTGGGCTTGGCCGGTCATTTCCTCGGCTACAACACGGTGTACATGTGGACCTGGAAACTGCGGGAAGAAATCCTGGACGTCATGGAGATTCTCTCCGGCAACCGCAACAACTACGGGATGTTTAAACCCGGAGGAGTGCGGCGCGACCTCAAGGCGGACGATATTCCCGGGGTGCTGAAGAAAATCGATTCCATCGTCCCCACGCTGGAGATGCTCAAAAAGGCCATCATGGATGATCCCGTCTTGCAGGCCCGCACCAAGGGGATCGGGATCTTGTCTCGGGAAGACGCCATCAACTACAGCGCGCTCGGACCCACTGCCCGGGCCTCCGGGGTGGCCCGCGATGTCCGGAAGAATTGCCCCTACGCAGCCTATGATCGAGTCGACTGGGATATGATCGTCCTCCAGAACGGCGACGTCTTTGACAAACTGGTTCTCCGGGTCTTGGAAACGTTCGAGTCGATCAAAATCCTCAAGCATTGCCTCACGAAGCTGCCGCCCGGGGAGATCGACGCCAAGCTCACTTCCATTCCTCCGGGGGAGGGCATCGGTCAGCACGAGGCGCCCCGAGGCGAGACGTTCCATTATGTCCGTAGCGACGGCACCAATCGCCCCACTCGTCACAAAGTTCGGGCTCCCACGTTCATGAATCTGCCCACGTACAAAGCCACCATCGTGGGGGAGACGCTTTCCGATGCGACGATCATTTTGGCTGCTATTGATCCCTGCTACTGCTGCACGGAAAGGATAGCCGTGCGGAACGCCACAGGGATGAAACTCTACAACGGGGAAGACCTCGTCAAGCTGTCGGTGGAGAAGACGGAGAAACTCCGAAAGCAATGGGGCATGAAATGAGCCGGCTGGCCCCGTACTTCCAGGTCGACGCTCTTTCGCTCTTCGTCGGCGCCTTCCTCCTGTTCTTTTCCTTGCTCACCTTTCTCTATTCCTTTCGGTATATGCGGGGAAGAGAGCGGCTCGGCGGGTATTACGTCTGCATTGTTCTCACTCTCCTGGCCGCCATGGGAGCCGTTTTCTCCAATCACTTGGTGGTGTTCCTGGTGTTCTGGGGGTTTCTGGCCCTCCTGCTCTACCTGTTAATTGGCTTTGGAACCAAGGACCGCACTCCTTCGACGGCCAAGAAAGCTCTCGTTATCGTTGGCGGCAGCGATGCCCTGATGGTTCTGGGGCTTGCGTTGATCTGGCGTCTGGCCGGCTCCCTGCGGATGGATGAGATCCGTCTCGGCCTCACCTCCTGGCCCGCCATTGCGGCTTTTCTGTGCCTGGTCTCAGGCGCCCTGGCCAAGGCGGGGGCCATGCCGTTTCATTCCTGGGTGCCCGACACCGCCGCCGATGCTCCGATTCCAGTCACGGCCTATCTGCCGGCTTCGCTGGACAAGCTCCTGGGGATCTATTTTCTGGTCAGAGTTGCCCTGAAGCTTTTCCATATGACGCCGGCCGCTAATACCGTCCTCATGATCATCGGAAGCTTCACCATATTGGCCGCCGTGATGATGGCTCTCGTCCAACATGATCTGAAGAGGCTCCTGGGCTACCACGCCGTGAGCCAAGTCGGGTACATGGTGCTGGGGATTGGAACGGGAATCCCCGTGGGGATTGCCGGGGGACTGTTTCACATGTTGAACCACGCGATCTACAAATCGTGTCTTTTTTACGGGGGGGGAGCGGTCGAGAAAAGCGCCGGGACGACCGATCTGGAGAACCTGGGAGGCCTGGCCCGATCGATGCCGGTCACCTTTGGCACCTTCCTGGTGGCGTCGCTGGCCATCTCCGGGGTTCCCCCGTTCAACGGCTTTGTATCCAAATGGATGATTTACCAAGGGATCATCGAATCCGCCCGCGGCGGCGGGCACCTTTGGGTGCTTTGGCTGGTGGCCGCCATGTTTGGCAGCGCCTTGACCTTGGCCAGTTTTATGAAGGTGGTGCACGCCGTTTTTCTCGGTCAGCCCTCCCGTGCGCTCGGCCAAAGCCAGGAGGTGAGCGCTCCGATGTGGGTCCCGTCGATGATTTTGGCGCTTCTCTGCGTGGTTTTTGGCGTGCTGGCTACCCCGATCCCACTGCGAATGCTCATCTATCCCAGCCTCGGGTATGATCCACTTGTGCCAGGCATCTGGAATGCCGGCCTGGCGACAGGGTTGATCCTCGTCGGCCTGGGCGTGGGTTTCCTGATCTACCTGATGGGCAATGTGATGACAATACGCGAAACGGAGATCTTTGTTGGCGGGGAAAGGGCGAAAGATCACCCAGAGATGCGTGTCTCCGGGACCGAGTTTTACTCCACCATCCAGAACATGGTAGGTCTGAAAACCCTCTACGAGTGGGCGAAGGAGAGAAGGCTGGATCCCTATGACCTCGGGATCGCTTTAGCCTCGGGCGTCACCAAGGTTCTGCAGCATCTCCATAACGGGATCCTGCCGACCTATTTGGCGTGGTGCCTTTTGGGTGCGACGGTGTTGCTTTTCATTCTTCTCGGATGAGACCGCAGGTGAAGGGATGTGAGGCCGTGATTGCGAGAAGGTCGCAGCG
>Ga0315286_10006043_pt1 | contig 11743 bp, 10 predicted proteins | sample YL17G10_0_MG_FD_205038 | JGI IMG/M metagenome (GOLD analysis project Ga0315286, IMG submission 205038) | Sediment microbial communities from Yellowstone Lake, YNP, Wyoming, USA - YL17G10_0 | ecosystem: Environmental > Aquatic > Freshwater > Lake > Sediment | place: USA: Wyoming | collected... | reverse complement strand
CCAGGCCTGCCTTGCGGCAGACCTCAACAACTTCTTTGTTCGGTAAGCCGAACTCCCGTGCGAGTTCGTAAATCCGTACCGGCAAGTTCTCTCTCCCTGTGCCTGCTAAACTTCGGGCGCCCCTTCACCCGGTTCGCCGGCGACCGTGCCACTGGCATCCGGGGGTGCTTGACTACCTTCGTTAACCGGAGGCGGCGCCTCCGGGGCGGCCGGCGCTGCCTGACTCACGTCCGGGGCCGCTTCACCTGTCCCGGCGTCCGGGGCCGCTTCGCCTGTCGCGGCGTCCGGGGCCACTTCACCTGTCCCGGCGACCGGGGCCGCTTCACCTGTCCCGGAGGCCGGGGCCGCTTCACCTGTCCCGGAGGCCGGGGCCGCTTCGCCTGTCGCGGGGGCCGGGGCCGCTTCACCGGCGACCGGCGCCGGAGCGGCCTGGGCGGCGGCTTCAGCGGCAGCCTGGGCCGCCGCCTCGCGCTGGGCCTTTGCCTCCGACTCCGCCACCAGCGTCCCGACCTGGGCGATGATCTCGCGGGCCTGGTCGGCCGTAACGCCCGAGATTCGCGCCAGCGTCTCCGGATCGACTTCGGCCACGTCGGCCAGGCTGATGTACCCGGCAGCCACGAGGTCGTTCGCCAGATCCGGCCCGACCGATTCCAGCGTCGACAACTGCTCGACGGCCCGCGTCCGCTGCTGCTCGTACTCGGTGGGCGTCAGGATATCGATGTTCCAGCCCGTCAGGCGCGACGCCAGCCGGACGTTCTGCCCTTTCTTGCCGATCGCCAGGCTCAGTTGGTCCTCGGTCACGAGGACGGTGGCCCGCTCGATCTCGCGGTTCAGCAGGACCTCTTTGACCTCGGCGGGCTTGAGGGCCTCGGCAATGAAGACCTGCGGCGACTTGCTGAATCGTACGACGTCGATCTTCTCGTTGGCAGCCTCGGCGACGATATTCTTGATGCGGCTGCCGCGGATGCCCACGCACGCCCCCATCGCGTCGACGCGGCTGTCGACGCTTGAGACGGCCACCTTCGTCCGGTGCCCCGGCTCGCGCGCGATGGCCTCGACGACGATGGTCTGCTCGGCCACCTCGGGCACCTCGATCTCGAACAGCCGCGCCACGAAATCCTGGTGCGTCCGCGACAGGACGATCTTGACGTTGGCGCCGGCCTCGCGGACCTCCAGGATCAGGGCCCGCAGCCGGTCGCCGACGTGGAGCGTCTCGCCGGGGATCTGCTCGCTGCGCGGCAGGAACCCCTCGCCGCGGCCGAGGCTGACGATGGCGTTGCCGTGCTCGATGCGCGTGACCTGGCCCGAGACGATCGTGCCGATCTGGTCGGCGTAGTCCTCCATGAGGCTCGCGCGCTCGGCCTCGCGGATCTTCTGGATGATGACCTGCTTGGCGGTCTGGGCGGCGATGCGGCCCAGCAGCGCCGGGTCGATGGGCTGACCCGTGAGGGTCGCCGAGATATCGCCGGAGGTCCGGTCGATGCGGACCAAGACGTCCTCGACGGCGCCGAAGTGCTTCTTGGCGGCCGACGAGAGCGCCAGTTCGATGCCCTGGAAGATGACTTCGGCGTCGATGTTCTTTTCGCGGCGGATCGCGTCCACAATCCGCACCAGGTCAGGTCCGTTCATGTGCGCCTCGACTCCGCTCGAACCCCTTGCGTCCAACCCCACGTGGGCCGGTCCCCAGAAACAAAAAAGTGGGACCACACCCAGACCCCACTTCAGCCGCCCCGCAGAAGGGGGGCGGCGCACGCACCTCGCCGCCGTTAACTGGCGTGTGCTACATGCTCAGGCTCCAGACTGATGTTGCAGCCCGTCTGGTCGTCGAAAAGATGGACCCGCTCCATGTCCAGGTGCGCATCCATCCGCTGGTCCACGTCGACCTTCACGTGGGAATCCAGTTTGCAGACCAGCGGCACGTCGCCGGGGCCTCTCAGGTGGACGATCTGCTCGTCGCCGAGCGGTTCCACGACGCGGACGGTGGCCGGAAGCAGGTTCCCGGCGCCGGCGAACTTCCCCGTGCCGGCGTAGCCGATGTCTTCCGGCCGCACACCCAGGGTCACGGTCCTCTCCCCGCCGGCGTACCTGGCGACGCGGGCGGCCATGTCGGCCAGCAGGCGGATCCGGACGGCCTCGCCGCCCTTCGGCCCGCTGGCCTCGAAGGCGAGGTCCCCGTCGGATCCGACGAGTCGCCCCGCGATGAAGTTCATCGCCGGGGTCCCCAGGAATCCCGCCACGAAGCGGTTGACGGGATAATCGTAAACCGTGAGCGGCGCAGCCACCTGCTGGATGAGCCCCTCGTTCATGACGACGACGCGGTCGCCCAGGGTCATGGCCTCGGCCTGGTCGTGCGTCACGTAGATGACCGTGGTCTGGAGGCGATGGTGCAGGGCCTTGAGTTCCGCGCGCATCTCGACGCGCAGTTTCGCGTCGAGGTTCGAGAGCGGCTCGTCGAAGAGGAACGCCTGCGGCTGCCGGACGATGGCTCGCCCCACTGCCACGCGCTGCCTCTGACCGCCCGAGAGGGCCTTGGGCTTGCGGTCCAGCAGGTTCTCGATGCCCAGGATGCGGGCCGCATCGTGGACGCGCTTGTCGATCTCGGCTTTCGGGTAACGCCTCAGTTTCAGACCGAACGCCATGTTCTTGTAAACGGTCATGTGCGGGTACAGGGCGTAGTTCTGAAACACCATCGCGATGTCGCGGTCCTTGGGCGGCACGTCGTTGACGACGCGGTCGCCGATGCGGATCGTGCCGGAGGTGACTTCCTCGAGGCCGGCCACCATCCGGAGGGTCGTGGACTTGCCGCAGCCCGACGGTCCCACCAGGACGATGAACTCCCTGTTCTCGATGCGAAGTGTGAAGTCGCGGACGGCCTGAACGCCGCCCGGAAACTCCTTCGACACGTTTTCGAGGGCCACGTCGGCCATAACGGCTCCGTCACCACTGGGCTTTCCGCACCGTGCGGAAACGCACCCGGTAACTCTACCGGGGAGCAGTGCCGCCGTCAACCATTTTCTCCGAACCCAAGCGCAGCCCGGCTCGGCGATAACCGCTTGCGGCTTAAGATGTTACGGCGAACCGCTTGCGTACGCCCCTCGCCCCGTGTGGCAGAGGGGATGGGGCTGAGGGGGGCGCGCCGCCACCGACCTCACCCGGCTTCGCCACCCCCTCCCATCGAGGGAGAGGGTTGACAGTGCAGAACCGCTGCACACGCGCAGGCAACCTGTTGCATATAACCACGGCGCATTACGCTTCGATGCGCTCGATGCGAATGGTGTCGGCTTCGCGCACCTGGCGGAAGACCTTCACGTCGCCCTCGCAGCGGCCGATGGGGGTCACCGGGCTGGCGGCCCGGGGCTCGTCGCCCTTGGAGGCGGGCGTCTTGCCGAAGAAGATGCAGAACGCGCTTCCGGTCGGCCAGTATCCCAGTTCGCCGACCTCCATGCGATCGCGGGCGTCCAGGCCCAGGTCGCACTGGACCGGAATGCTGAAGTAGACTTCCTGCCCCCAGGTGTTGACCGTGCTCTCGATGGGCAGAGCGTCCCAGAGGCGCTCGGCCGTCACGGAGTCGTTCAGCGTGGCCAGCATCTCGATCTTGCTGGTGGCAATACGTATCTCGTGCATAGGCGTCTCCCGTAGGCTCCGGCGAACCTTCAAAGTTACGCGGGCGCGGCACTTCGTGCAAGCAAAAAGCCTGCCTTAGCGCAACACGGACCGGTTCGGCCCGTTTGGCCGCGGGCCGACCCGGTCCGTGTCGGCGGGGCGCCAGCCCCTAACTCAGCAACCAAGCCCAGAGGCAGCGCCTGTCAGCCGCGCTGCTTCTTCCGGAGCCAGAAGAAGATGATGATCAAGGCGATGAGCACGATAATCAGGATCACATACAACCATGTTGGCATAGGTGGTCTCCTTCGTGCGGCTGTGCCTGATCGCCCCCCTCGCGTTTTCCCGCCGACACAGGATAATCGCCACCCCGTAAGAGAGTCAAGCACTATTTGGCTTTTCGAGGATGCGGGCGGCCCTCTCCGTGTCCGACACACGCAGCACCAGCGCGCCGCGCCAGCGCGGCGGACACATCGGCCGGGTAACATGCCCACACAACGGAGGCGTGCGCATGCCGCCCGACACCTGGCCATCTTACGGCGCGGCGGCCGGCGCCGCCACGGATTCCTTCAACTGCTTCGCGCGTTCCTCGATCGCGCGGCGGAAGTCGCCGGGCAAACGGCGCGACTCGGCCAGACGATCGTCGAGCCGGAGGACCTCGCGGTACGCCCAGTATGCCGCCGCTGCGTTGCCCAGCCCGTCCATCGCGCGGGCCAGGTCCAGGCGGATGGGGAAATCGTCAGGGTACGGCGGCGCCGCCGAGCCTGCCTCCAACTCCTTGACTCGCGTCTCGACCGAGCGGCGGACCACGTCAGCCAGGCGGCGCATCGGTTCGGGCATCAGGCCGTCGAGCCGAAGGACCTCGCGGTAGGCAGCCGCCGCCTCGGCCCGGGCCCCCAGCCGGTCCAGCACGTCGGCCAGCCACAGGCGATCCAGGAGGCTCGTGGGATACAGCCGCACGGCGTGCCCGAGGTCGTCGCGTGCCGCGGCCAGGTCGGCCTTGTCTTCAAGAGCCCCGTCGGTGGCCAGGCGGCATGCCGCCAGGTTCAGGTACGCCCGCCTCAGCCGTGGCTGGCGCGCCAGGGCGTCGTCGTAGGCGTCGCGGGCGTGTTCGAGGGCTATCGCCGAGCGCGGGTCGCGCGCCAGGCCCGCCTCGTCCTGCCAGAGGCGGGCCCGCATCATCGCCGGTTCCCACGCCAGCGGGTCCGCCGTGGCCGCGCTGCGCAAAGCCTCGTCCTGCTCGGCCGGGTCGGCCGACGCGGCCGCCACGCCGATGAGGTACTCCTCGTGGCCCACCGGCAGGAGGAGGCGCGTGGTGTAAAGGAACCCCACGACCATGGCGGCGGCCATGAGGAGGAACTTCCCTGCGGCACCGAGCGCCACTCCTTGGCGGGGCGCTTCGGGTTGCTCGCTACCCATGGGCTGGCGGCACCGCCTGCCGCGGCGGGCCGCGTCACCCTCCTCGTCGCCCTTGCCCAGCGTCACGCCCAGAAGGACCAGCATCGCCCAGGCCGTCGGCGGTTCGAGCACCGCCGTGCCGATCATCTCCTGAAGGGCGAAGGCAAGCAGGGCGATAACGCACGCGCCCTGGAGGCTCTTGAACGGCCGGCCCGACGCCCGCAGCCGCGACGGTTCCTCCGCTGCCGCCATGCCCATTGCCAAGACCGTCGCGGTCACCGCGCCGGCGCTGAACATGCCGAAGAGGACGATGGATGTCCAGTCGCGCACGTGTCCCATGATCGAGAACAGGATCATTCCCGGCGCCGCCACCAGGATCGCCGGCGCCAGGAGCGCGACGAGCGACTCCCCCGCCGCCTCCTCTTTTCGGGCCTCGACGGGCGGCGCGCCCGCGCCGCCGCCCGGTGGGCATGCTTCCGCGAGACGCGAGGGGAGCGTCCGGGAGCAGAGCCACTTACGTATGGCGATTCCCCAGATGCCGGCCAGCCCCGCCAGGCCCGCCAGCCCCAGGCTGCTCAGGATCGAGAGGAGAATGTTGTGCGGGTCGCCGACCTCCTCCGGCGTGGTCGGCAACTTGAACTCCAGGTAGTAGAGCCCGAAGTTCTCCAGGCCGACCCCCGTCAGGGCGTGCCGCCGCAGAACCTCCCACGTGGCCCGCCAGTAATCCAGGCGGACCTTGAGCGAGGCCAGGGCCGGCGTCGCCGCCGGATGGTCCACCCAGACCGCCGCCGCCAGCGCCGCCGCCCCCAGCACCAGGGGCAGCGCGTAGAGGGCCCGGCGCAAGCGGCTCCGACTCACCCACGCCCGCACCGCCATCCAGTAGATCCCGACCAGGCCGGCGACCATGGCGGCCCGGGCCTGCGCCAGGATGATGCCGACCGCACATACAATCGCCGCGCCGGCCATGGCAACCGCCAGGCCCCGCGCGCCCCGCGTGCCGGCCTCGGACCACTTCTCGCGCACGAGGCCGAGGGCCGCCAGGAGGCCCAGCGTCAGGAAGGAGGCCAGGACGTTCGGGTGTCCCAGCGTCGCCTGGACGCCGCCGAAGAACCGGCCGACGAGCACCTGTTCGCCCCAACTGTCGGGCTCGATGCCGTGCTGGGCCAGGACCTCCATCCGGTGGGCCTGGAAGTATTTCCATGTCTCCGGCAGGGCGTAAACCGCCTGGTAGACGGCGGCCAGGGCGGCCACCAGCGCCGCCGCCACGAGCGCCGCGACGAGGAACCGGCGCTCGGCGTCGGTCCGAAGCGACTGGACGAGGGCCAGCGCGCCTATCCACAGGCCGCTTATCTCGGCCGCACGGACCATCGCCGATGACTTGTCGGCCGCCGCCAGAGTCGAGATGATGCACCCGGCCACCATGAGTCCGGCCGGGATCGCCACCCAGGGGTGCGGCAACGTGGCCCGGCCCTCGGCCACCCACGACGTCATGAGGAGGATCGGCATCAGCCAGAACACGAAGCCCACAAAGACGACCGCCAGCGGCCCGGGCAGGCCCTGGATCCCGATGAACGAGGCGTTGGACGTGAACTGCGGCAGAACCAGGAGGCCTGCGACACCGATGGCGAGGACGGCCCGGCGAAGCCACCGGGCGAGGGTTGGGCCGGAGAGGTGCAATCCGCCGCCGCTTCCGCGGCGGGCGCGGAAGTCAGACACGCGAGAGACAAGACCGCGCAGGAAGCAAGGGTTCATGCCGGGGCCCTCGCCTTCGTCCTTCGTCGCGCGAGGAGCATCATCACGAGTGCCGCCGCCACGATTCCCCACGCGGCCAGAAACGCCAGGCCCCGCACATGGTACATGATGACGGAGGCCGCGCCGGTCGTCGCGGCCATGGCCGCTGCGAAGACGACGACCATGCGCGGGCTCGTTCCGCGCGCCAGCATCCGGTGTGCCAGGTGGCTCGTGGCGTCGCCGCGGAAGGGATTTTCGTGCCGCCAGATCCGCCCGAGCGTCACGCACGCCATGTCAAACAGGGGCACCGCCAGGATGGCCAGCGGCACGAGGACGACCCAGGGGCCGGTGCCGCAGTCGCGGAAGTAGTACTGCGCCAGGATTGTCAGCGCCGCCAGAAGATACCCGACAAGCGAACTGCCCGCATCGCCCATGAAGAGCCTGGCGGGCGGAAGATTGCCGGTCAGAAACCCGGCCAGAGCGCCGGCGGCCACAAGGGCAATACCCGGCACAAGCCACTGGCCCATCAGGATCTGGCCTGCCGCCAGGGCCGCCAGAGCCACCAGTCCTGCCGCGCCCGCGACGCCGTCGGCGTGGTCGAACATGTTGTACGCGTTGACGACGGCCACGATCCAGAGGATGCTGACGACCTCGCCCGCACCGGGCGCCGTCAGCCACACGGTCGCCGAGATGCCCATGCTGACCACCGCCGCCGCCGCGATGAACTGGAGAAACAACTTGGGCAGGGCCGGCAGCGCGTAGCGGTCGTCGATCATGCCGATCATGAAGAAGAGCACCGCGCCGACGGCCAACCGCGGCAGCATCGGCGCCTCGCAAGCCGCAATCATGCGGGCCGTGCCCCAGTACCCCGTTTCCTGGTATACATCATACTCAATACAGAAAGGCGCCGCCAGGCAGGCCGCCCCCACGGTGACCGCCAGCGTGGCCATGATCGCCAGGCCGCCGCCGTAGGGCCGCTCGTCGGTGTGAAGCCGGTCCGGCCGGACGGGGGCCACAAGGTTTACGGCCAGGGCCAACCGCCCTGCCAGGGGGGTCAGGATGGCCGAAAGGCCAAACGCCGGCAGAAAGGCGCCGTAGACCAGCCGCGCGCCGTCATCCACGCTTCGCCTCCTGGCGCTGCTGCATCAGCCTCTCGCGGACGCGCGTGAAGAACTCGTGGTAGGCTCGCGTGCGGAAGTCGGGGAAGGTCCACTCGAGTTCCTGCCACCGGCCGCGCCGGTAGAGGAGCGTGATCTCGGCAAAGATGCCGTCATCAAGATAAATGCGGTGCGAGAAGTCCTTCGTGCTGGCAAGGACGAGTTTCGACGGGGCGATGTAGCCGGGGTCGAGGTTCACCGGCCGGGCGACCGGCCAGTCGCTTCCGGCGGCCATGCGGTTCTCGACCTCGTTCGCCAGGCGCTTGATCCCCGCCAGGTCGTCGGGGGCCACGAGGTCCCGCATGGAGATGAAGTACCGGACCAGCGGGTGGCCCATCTCGTCGCGGTAGTACTCGGTGAACTCGTGGGCAAACAGGTCGCTCCGCAGGTCGACCGGCCCGAGGGCGTCGGCCAGCGCGCTCTCGGCGTCGGCGAACGCCCCGGGATACGCCGAGAGCATCCCTACCAGCAATTTGACGGGTTCGACTTCGCGAACCTGGCCCATTCGCCGAATCATACGCCCGTGGGCCTGAACTGCCAAGGAAAACACAGGGCGGCCGCGTGCTTTCGCCCCGACGCCAACTCGCGGTCGCCTTCGGCTCCCCGCTGAACGCTCAAGTTCAGGCTGCTATTGAGGTGCCGTAATCACCGGCGGCGTGCCGCGGACCACCGGCACGACGTCCGTCGTGTCGAGCCGGTGGCAGGCGGCCAGGTCGGCGTCGAGGCCGAGGTTGAGGATGTACGCCCCGCCCCAGGTTTGGCGGAAGATCTCATCAAGGCGGTCCCGCCCGCCCCACCAGGCCGCTTGAGCGATGCGGGCGGAGTCTTCGAGGCGAAACGCCTTGCCGGCCGGCTCTTCGAGGAGGGCGTCGATGACCGCCCCCGCCACGAGCGTGTCTTCGCAGGACACCGTGCCGACCGTCCCGGCGGCCAGGAAGACCACGCGCCGCCCGAGGGCCGCCACGCGCCGGGCGACCGCCCGCCGGTTGGGCATGGCGGCAATGAAGACGGTCTCGGCCTTCATGGCGTCGAGGATGGCCTGGGTGCCGTTGGTGGTCGTCAGGAGAAGCGTCCGGCCGCCGACGTTGGCGGGCGTCATGACCGAAGGGCTGTTGTTGAAATCGAGCCCCTTGATGCGCAGGCCCAACCGCTCGCCCGCCATCACGACGGACCCCGCGGGCCGGCGCTTCGCCTCGGCCTTTACCTCGGCATCCGTGCGATAGGGCAGACACTCGCGGCAGCCGGCCGCCAGGGCCGCCACGATCGTGGTCGTGGCCCGGATGGCGTCGATGACGACGGCGGTGGCGCCGGCCAGGTCGGCGTGCGGCCTCGCGGCCGGCTCATAGAGGACGCTGACGCTCAGTGGAGCGGTCACTCGGGCAATGCCTCGTAGACGTCGCGGAACGTCTCGTACGCCGGGGCATCATAGAGGACGAAGCGGACGCTTTCAAGGCTCGTCGGACCGCGGAGGTGCGCGACCACCTGTTCGAGCATCACTTCGGCGCACCGCCGCATCGGGAACCCCGCGATGCCCGTGCCGATGGCCGGGAAGGCGATGGTCCGCAGACCCTTCTCACTGGCCCGGAGGAGGCTGCTTCGGGTGGAGAGGCGCAGATTCTCCTCGGTGGTCAAGCGGCCGAGGCTCATGCTGGCGGCGTGGATGACGTAGCGGGCCTTCAGCGTGCCGGCGCCGGTGATGGCGGCCTCGCCGATGGGGATGGTGCCGATCTGGTCGCACTCCTCCTGGATAGACAAACCACCTTTTCTGCGGATGGCCCCGGCCACGCCGCCGCCGAGTTGCAGGTCGTTGTTGGCCGCATTGACGATGGCATCGACCACCTGCTCCGTAAGGTCGCCCTGGATGATATGGATCCTGTCCTTGGTGTTCATCGCGGTCCCCTTGGTGTTCAGTTGTGTTACTTAACTCACAGTTGTGCCGGGCCGTACACCATAGGCAACAGACGGCGATTATGCGCGGCGGCAAGAGGCTGTCAAGGAATTCCTTGGCGTGCGTATGTATCGTGCCTTCGCGCCCAGCAGGGGCACGGCATACCGTGCCTGCAGGCGCCAGCCAGTGTTAAACGCGCGCTGGGGCGCGATGACGTTTGCGCTGGGGCACCTTGCCCCTGGCGCGGGAGTCGGCTATGATGGCGCCTACCCTCTTCGAAAGGAGCCGCCATGGCGCGAACTATGGTCATCAACGTCGCGGGCCTGAGCCAAGCCTTGGCCGCCGAGATCCCCTGCCTTGCCGCACTGGCCAAGCGCGGTGTGAGTCTGGGTCTTGAGCCAGTCCTCCCCGCCGTCACGTGCACCATGCAGGCGACGCTGACGACCGGCGAACTCCCCGCGCGGCACGGCATCATCTCGAACGGCCTGTACTTTTTCGATACGGCCGAGGTGCGGTTCTGGGAACAGTCGGCCCATCTCGTGAACGCCCCGCGCGCCTGGGACCTCCCAATGCGGAATGCGGAGGGCGGAATGCGGAGTGAAAAACAAAAGGCAAGACATCCGTCAACTCCGCATTCGAAGGTCGCCATGCTCTTCTGGCAGCAGTGCCTGTACGGCACGGCGGATGTCCTGCTCACCCCCAAGCCGATCCACGGCCCCGGCGACCAGTTGATCCAGTACTGCTACTCGCGCCCGGCCGACTTGTATGACCGGTTGGCGGCCGGCGAGTCGGCGCTCGATCCGGGCAAGCCGCGCGGGCCATTCAACCTCATGCACTACTGGGGCCCGATGGCGGGCCTCGGGTCGAGCCGGTGGATCGCCGACGCCTCGCTGGCCGTCTGGCGCCAGGAGAAGCCCGACCTGATGCTCACTTACCTGCCGCATTTGGACTACAGCGGTCACCGGGCAGGGCCGGATTCGCCGCCTCACCAGGCGGCCGCCAGGGAACTCGATCCGCTCCTGGCCGCGCTCCTTGCCGCCGCCGAGGCCGACGGCGCGCGGGTCATCGTGCTCTCGGAATACTCGTTCGTTCCGGTGCGGCGGGCGGTGGCGCTGAACCGGGCGCTCCGCGAGGCGGGGATGCTGGCTCTGCGCGAGGTGGCCGGCGCCGAGTACCTGTATCCCGGCGACTCGCGGGCCTTCGCCATGGTCGACAACCAGGTCGCACACATCTATTTTCCGAACGCGCGGGACCTGGCGGCCGACCTCAAGCGGGCGAAGGAGGCGATCTCGGGCGTGGGCGGCGTGGCCGAGGTCCTGGACCGCGAGGCCCTGGCCGAGCGCGGCCTGGACCACGTCCGCAGCGGCGAACTGGTGGTCCTGGCCGAGCCCGACGCACACTTCACGTATTACTGGTGGCTTGACGACGCCAAGGCGCCGCCCTTCGCCCGGACGGTCGACATCCACGCCAAGCCCGGCTTCGACCCCGCGGAACTACTGATCGACATGGCCAAACGGTGCATCCCGCTTTCCGCCGACGCCATCCGCGGCTCGCACGGGCTGGTCGATGCGGGAGGGAAAGGCTGGGGCGTCTTCATCGGCGCGGGCCTACCCAAGGGTCTCGCCGGCCGCAAGGGCCTCCGCGCCGTCGAAGTGGCGCACCTGCTGCTTTAGCGTGCTGGCCGGGGTCACTAGGCGCGCCCCAGGGCACACCCCCGCGGAATTCCTGTTCAGTCACGCGCCCAACGGCGGTATTATTGGGGCGGGTCGCGCCAGGCGAACCATCGCAAGTTTCATTCGCCGGGTGGGATGCCAAGGCCGTCGCTCGCTGGGCATGCGGCGGGATTCCGGGGAACATGCCCGCGCAAACAGCGATCTGCCGCGGCGGGCAGGCTGCGGGCGTGCCGCCCTCGGATAGGCACGCCTGCCGCGCCGCCAGGGACAGGGGCAAGGGCTCGCGCGAAATGCCG
>Ga0315286_10006041_pt1 | contig 11744 bp, 16 predicted proteins | sample YL17G10_0_MG_FD_205038 | JGI IMG/M metagenome (GOLD analysis project Ga0315286, IMG submission 205038) | Sediment microbial communities from Yellowstone Lake, YNP, Wyoming, USA - YL17G10_0 | ecosystem: Environmental > Aquatic > Freshwater > Lake > Sediment | place: USA: Wyoming | collected... | reverse complement strand
TACTGATGAAGAAAAAAACAAAATTAAGGAAAAATATTTAAATTATAATATTAATTTAATAGAGTATGATTATTATAATTTTGCAAAAATTAATAATGACGTTGTTAAAAACCATATTGGTAAAGATTATGAATTTTTATTATTTTGTAATAACGATATAAAGATTTTAAATAATGTTATACATGAAATGGTTAGGATCTTAAAATTAAATACTAAAGTTGGAATTGTTGGGTCACGATTACATTATGAAGATAATACATTACAACACTCCGGAATCTTTATGTACCTCAACCAAATCGATAAAACTATAAATGTAACCCATAATAATTTAAAGTCCTATTTTAATTACGTAGTTGAAAATAATGAAGTTGCTGGAAATACAGCGGCCTTAATGATGACACGTAAAAATTTGTTTATAAATATTGGAATGTTTAATGAGTTATATGAACATTGTTGGGAGGATGTTGAGTTTAATATACAATGTCTTTTAAAAGGATATATTAATATTGTCTCAGGTAAATCAGTGGCATTTCATTATGAGTCAAAGACAAGAGAGGTTGATAGTGTAGAAGAAGAAATAAGGTTTCAATATAATACAATTTTATTACCTTTTATTCAAAAAAATGTTGATAAATTAAAAAAATATTTTTATATTAAACAATAAAAATGGAAAATAGTATAACTTTTATTATCCCCTCATTAAATAGATTTACTATCGTTGGTACAATTAAATCATTAATAAATCAAAGTAACCCAAATTGGAGATGTGTTATTATTTATGATGGTGTGGATGGGACACCATTTGATGATGAAAGAATAACAATAATTAAAATTGATAAAAAAGGGTTAGTTGGTCCAAGTAACGGACAATCAGGTTTAGTTAGGAACGAAGGAATAAAATTGTGTGAAACAGAATGGATTGGATTTTTAGATGATGATGATACAATCCACCCTGATTATGTAAAAACATTATATGAGAAATATTCTAACTATGATTTTGTTGTGTGGAGAATGAAATATCAAAACGGATTAATTTTTCCTGAACCACATAGAACCAATTTAGTATTTGCTAGAGTTGGGATATCTTTTTGTTACAAAAATAAATTTGATAACTTATTATTTGATAATAATAGAGATGGTGAAGATTTTGATTTTTTATCCAAATTAAAAAATTTAACAAGTAATTGGGTTATTACCCCTGAAGTATATTATAATGTAAGACACTAGTATGAAAATAACGGAATTTTTTGATAAAACATATTGTATTAATTTAGAGCGAAGGTCAGATAGATGGGAAGAATGTCTTAATGAATTTAAAAAATACGAGTTAACAGGAATTGACAGGTTTATTGCAGTAGACGGAAAAAAGTTAAACCAAACCTCATCGGGATTTATGACACCATCAAGGTTGGCATTAGTTAAAACTAATGTTAATATATTGGAGGACGCGATTAAAAATAATTATAATTCAATATTAATTTTAGAAGATGATGTTGAATTTACAGATCAAGTTAAAAATATGGAACCATTCTTTAAGTCATTACCTGAAGATTGGGATATGTTATATTTTGGAGGAAACCATAATACTCATATGGGAAAAAAACCACCTAACTTAGTTAACGACAAAGTTTGTAAATTACATTACACATTTAGTACTCACTGTGTTGCAATAAATAAAAAATCATTTGTTGAAGTTTTAAATAGAATAAAAAAATATGATAACGCTTTAGATGTTATTTACGTTGAGTTACAAAAATCATTAAATGTTTATTCTTTTTATCCATTAATTGCAACACAGAGAGTTAGTTTTAGTGATATAGAAAATAAAATCACAGATTATAAATGGTTAATAAAATAATAAATATAAAATGATAAATCATATTTCAATAGTAATAAGTACTAGAAATTCCGTAAATTATGTGGATAAATGTTTAGAAAGTGCATTATCTCAAAAATACTCAGATTATGAAATAATATTTATTGATGCACAATCTAACGATGGGACATATGAAAGAGCCAAATCATATGAAGTGAACAATAAAAACATTAGGGTTATTCAAAATGATGTAAGAAAATATCAAGGAGAAAATATTTTAATTGGGACTAAGATGTCTCCTCATAATTCAATTATCGTAACTTTAGATGGTGATGATTGGTTATCAAACGAGAATGTGTTAAGTAAAATAAATTCGGTTTACAATGAAACTGATTGTTGGATGACTTATGGGACTTATGTTGAGTACCCTTATCGTGATGTTACTAAACATTATCACGAGTATCCTATTGAGGTTCGTAAAAATAAAACGTTTAGACAATACAAATGGTTGGCCTCTCACTTAAGAACCTTTAAAAGAGAGTTATTTTTGAAAATAAACCCTAATGATATGAAAGATCCAACTACTGGAGATTTTGTATCAATGGCGCCAGATCTATCTTTCCAACTTCCAATGTTAGAAATGTGTGGAGAAAATAAAAGTATATACATTCCTGAAATACTATATGTCTATAATACTGAAAATCCAATGAATGAACATAAAATAAATGCAAAAGAACAGGAAAGAATTGCAAATTTTTTAAGATCAAAAGAACCATATAAAAGTTTAAAAAATTTATATGAAAATGAGTGATGATATAAAATACAAGAATTGTTTTATGGGTATTTTATCGTGTAAAAAATATGAAAATAGAAGATCACGTCAAGATTTATCTAATGTTATTTTTGATTATAAATATTTTATTGGTAACCCAACTATTATTGAACCAATTGTGGAAGGTAACGTAGTAACATTACCTTGTGAAGATAATTATGAAAATTTACCAATTAAAACAAAAAAAATGTTTGAGTGGATATTGAATAATAACCAAAATATTGAATATATCTTTAAAACCGATGACGACATTAAATTTGATTTTAATTCTTTATCAGAAGATTTTAATTTTTTATATTCACAAAAAAATGATTACTATGGTAATTTAGTGGTAACAGATAAACATGAGAGTAAATACCATTTTGGTAAATGTGAAACTGAAGTAAATGAAAGACCAATATCTGTTGGGAATACCCAATATTGTTCTGGTGGTGGATATTTTATTTCATTAAAATCAGCAAAACTAATAATAGATAATATTGACACTTACTGCAATATTTTTGAGGATTATTCGGTCGGTAAAACTTTATACGAAAACGGTATTACACCCACACACATAAACTTACATAATAGATCTTGTTTTTGGTAATGTAATAAGTTTTTATTAAAATTATAAAAAAAATAAATATAAATGAATTTTATAACTACAAATCATAGAGGGGGTATTGGTAATGTTATGTTTAAACTTGCAGCATCAATAAGTACCGCAATAGATAATAACATTAATTATATATTTTCAACGGAATTTATAAGACCTTTAGATCCTGACTATAATAATTACGGGAATAATATTTTAAGAAATATTAATTTTATTGGTAAATTACCACAAAATTATTTTGTACATGTGGAAAAACAATTTAATTATCAAGAAATAAAATACAACAAAGGAGACAATTTATTATTAGATGGATATTTTCAAAGTGAAAAATATTTTCATAATAACAAACAAATTATTATTGATATTTTTAAACCAACCGAAGAGATAAAAAATGATATAATAAATAGTTTACCTGAAGTTAATAGTTACGTATCAATACACGTTAGACGAGGAGATTATTTAAATTTACCAAATCATCACCCACAACAATCTGACGAATATTTTAGAACCGCAACCGAAATAATTGGTAGGGATAAAACATATTTAATTTTTAGTGACGATTTAGATGGAATTAAAAATAAATTTGATTATTTACCAAATAAAATATTCTACACTTCAGGGAAAGATTGGTTAGATTTATATACAATGAGTTTATGTTGTGATAATATAATTTGTAATAGTACGTTTAGTTGGTGGGGTGCATATTTAAACGCAAATAATGACAAGAAAGTAATAACAACAAATAAATGGTTTGGTACGGCATATAATAATTATAACACATCAGATCTATTCCCAATAGAATGGACAGTTTTAAATAAATAAAAAATGGAAAAAATATACTCAAAAGTAGAAACGAATAAATTACTACACATAATTAATCGATTGGATGAGATTACTGGTAGAACGGAGGTTGTATCTGAAAATAATTTTATTCAATGTGCAACTTTAAAGATGGAAAATGGTAAAACATTTCCACCACATAAACACATTCTTAAAGATCGTCATTATCCTGAACAAATTGCTCAAGAATCGTGGATCGTAATCAAAGGTAGTGTTAGATGTATTTTATATGACATTGACGACCAAATCATTGCAACCCCAATTTTATATCCTGGTGATGCAAGTTTTACCCTTTATGGTGGTCACACATATGAAATACTTGAAGATAACACAATTGTTTATGAATATAAAACAGGACCATATGAGGGTCAATCACTTGATAAAAAATTTATAACAAATGAGTAATATAATGTTGTCAGAAAAAAATAGGTGGATTAACGATAATGGGGATTACACTCATAATATCACATATGATTTGAATGAGAATTCGATCATTATGGATTTGGGTGGTCATAACGGACTTTGGGGTCAACAGATGATTGATAAATATAACCCCAATGTGTATATTATAGAACCAGTAACTTCCTTTTATGAAGGAATGGTATCCAAATTCAGAGGTAACCCAAAGGTTAGATTATTGAATGTTGGTGTCGGAGTTGAGGACAAAGATGGTATTATATATATGGGTGGAGATATGACATCATCTAAATTATCCAATGGGGAACAAATAAATGTTAAATTTAATTCAATTGAAACAATATTAGATAATTTTGAGTTAGAATTTGTTGACCTTATTCAAATAAACATTGAGGGGGATGAGTATGACCTTTTAGAACATATGATTAAAACAGGATCAATAAATAAATTTAAAAATATACAGATCCAATTCCATTTAGGAATTAAAAATGATTTTGAAAGACGAAATAAAATTAAGGAAGGTCTACAAATAAATGGTTTTATAAATAAATTTGATTATCAATTTGTTTGGGAGTCTTGGGCAAAATGAAAACAAATAATTTAGAGTATAAAAAAATTGGTGAGGATGTCTTTATTAGTGAACACGCAATTATAAAACACCCATCCCTTTGTGATATTGGTCACCATAACGCAATAGATAACGGGGTTACCATTTCAACAGAACTTATTATGGGTGATTATATACATATTGCACCATATGTTGTTGTTATAGGGGGTAAAAAATCAAAATTAATTTTAAAAGATTTTTCTTTTATTGCATCAGGAACAAAAATAGTTTGTGGTAGTGAGGATTATACCGGAGGGGGATTAGTTGGACCCACAATTCCTGAAGAATATAGAAAAATAAATTACACTACAGTAACTTTTGAAAAGTATGCGGGATGTGGGGTGAATTGTTCTATAATGCCAGGTATTACTTTAGCGGAAGGTTCTATATTAGGAGCAAATTCATTATTAACAAAAAATACAGAACCATGGACAATTTATGTTGGTTCACCAGCTAAACCAATTAAAATTAGAGATAAAGAAAGTGTCATACAGTTGGGGGAAAAATTACGTAATCATGAATAATATATGTTTGTAATATAAATTTTAAAAAAATAAAAAATGAATTTTAATGTTGTTTCCGAATTTGAGAATCGGATTTCTAATTTTTTTGGATCTAAATACGCAATTGCGGTTGATAGTTGTACTCATGGAATTGAATTATGTTTGAGATATACTAAAGAAAAAAAAATAAATGTTCCGAAAAGAACTTATTTATCTGTTCCGTTTTTGGCGGAAAAAATGGGGTTAAAAAGAGAATGGAGAGATGAAGAATGGGAAGATTATTACACGGTTAATTATGGTGAAAAAAGAATAATTGATGCCGCAGTTCTTTGGAAAAAAGACGGATACTTACCAAACACATTTATGTGCATTAGTTTCCAATACCAAAAACACCTTTCATTAGGTAGGGGTGGAGTTATATTACTTGACAATGAAAATGACTATCTTACATTAAAAAAAATGTCCTATGATGGGAGATTACCTAACATACCGTGGAGAGATCAGGATATAGATACAATTGGATTTCATTACTATATGACTCCCGAAACGGCACAATTAGGATTAGACAAATTAGATGAGGCAATTAATACCCCACCAAGAAAATGGTCCGTAACAGATTGGCCTGATTTAACACAGATGACAATTTTTAAAAAAGAATAAAATAACATATATATTTACGAATCAACAAAAACCCCTAATATTATTAAGATAAGAAATTTGATCCTTATTTACAAACAAAATAATAAAACAAAATAAAAAATATGAGCAAACAAAAAAAAGCGTTTATTACGGGAATTAATGGTCAAGATGGATCTTATTTGGCGGAATACCTGTTAGAATTAGGTTATGAGGTTTATGGTATTATCCGTAGAAATTCAGTTCCTGAAAACCAACAAAGTAGACTTACAGATGAAATTAGAAATAAATTACATATTCATTATGGCGATCTTTTAGATCAAGGTAGTTTAGAAAGATTATTAAGTGATATACAACCAGATGAAATATATAATTTAGCAGCTCAAAGTCACGTTAGAATTAGTTATGATATCCCACAATTTACCGTTCAAACAAATGCAATAGGGGTCATTAACATTTTAGAAGCGTATAGAAGAGCTTGTCCAAATTCAAGATTTTATCAAGCGAGTTCATCAGAAATGTTTGGTAGTTCAGTTGATGGTGATGGGTTCCAAAGAGAAACTACAATTATGAACCCTGTGTCACCTTATGGTTGTTCAAAAGTATTTGGTTATAATATTGTGAGAAACTACAGAAAGGCATATAAATTACATGCGTCAAATGGTATTTTATTTAACCATGAATCACCAAGAAGAGGGTCAAATTTTGTTACAAATAAAGTTGTTAAAACTGCGGTTGAAATTAAACTTGGATTAAATCATAAATTAGTTTTAGGTAATTTGGATTCTTACCGTGATTGGGGTCACTCAAAAGATTATGTTAAAGCAATGCATTTAATTATAAATAACGATGTTCCTGATGACTTTGTTGTTTCAACAATGGTTACACATTCAGTAAGGGATATGGTTGAGTATGTATTCGAAAAATTAGATTTAGATTATACAAAATATATAAGTCGGGATCAAAAATTTATAAGACCTGAAGAACTAGATTATTTAAAAGGAGACTCAACAAAAATTAGAACCCAATTGGGTTGGGAACCTGAGTATACATTTGAAACAATGTTAGATGAAATGATTAAATTTTGGTTAGAATATTATGGAAAAAAATAAAATTGTAGGTATTACTTGTAGTACGTTTGATCTACTACACACAGGACATATTATTATGTTAGAAGAATGTAAAAGACATTGTGATTATTTAATATGTGCATTACAAAACGATCCAACAACAGATAGAAAAGATAAAAACAAACCAATCCAATCTCTTGTTGAAAGATATATACAATTGGATGTGGTAAAATATGTTGATAAGATAATCCCCTACAACAATGAAGAAGAGTTAGAAGAACTTTTTAGTTCTTTGGATTTGGATGTTCGAATAATTGGTGAGGATTATAAAGACAAAGATTACACGGCAAAAAGTATTTGTCAAAAAAGGGGAATTAGAATTATTTACAATAAACGAGAACATAATTATTCAACATCAAACCTTAGAAAAACTATTTATGATGAAGAATGTAAAAAAAGATTTATTAGGTAAAATATGGCAATAAGAAAAAAACCAGATCCAATAATTAAATTGGAATCTAAAGATTCTAAACCTTTCACAAAAAAGGATTTAATCAATTCGATAATTAAACGAAAACAAAAAAACAAATTTTTATCTAAACACCAAGAAGATTATTATAACATTTTAAAGAATAATCAAATTACGGTTGCTTCGGGACCTGCGGGTGTTGGTAAGAGTTTTATTGCAATGAAGGCGGCGGTCGATCTTTTGGTAGACACAAATAACTCATATGAGAAAATAATCATTGTTAGACCGGCAGTTGAAGCAGAAGAAAAATTAGGTAGTCTTCCTGGAGGTCTTGAAGAAAAGTTAGACCCATATATTTTCCCATCTTATTATTTATTAAATAAAATTATTGGTAAAGAATCTAGAGAAGAATTAAAGAAGGCAGAAATTATTGAGGTGTTCGCATTAGCTTATATGAGAGGTATGAATATAGACAACTCAATCTTAATTTTTGAAGAGGCACAAAATTCAACCCCTAACCAAATGAAATTGTTGTTAACAAGAATTGGGTATAATAGTAAATTTTTTATTTCTGGAGATCTTGAACAGACTGACAGATATAAAGATAAAAAACAATCAGGATTATACGATGCAATACAAAAATTTGCTAATGTTCCCGACATTGGTGTTTATGATTTTAGGGACGCTAAGAACGTTAGAAACCCATTAATTACTAAAATATTATCAGAATATGACAAAGAGAGTAGGGATTGAGATTAATGGGGTATTAAGAGACACTATTGGAAAGTTTACAGAACTTTATGAAAAACATATGATCGATAAGAATCATTATGAATCAACGGATAAAACATATCAAATAGAATTTTCTGGAGATACTGAAGAAATTCTTGAACTTAATGAAAATACCAATGATAATAAATTTGAATATAAAATTTTAAGTCCTGTAACATCTTTAGATTTAGAAAACCATTTTTTGTTTAAAGATAAAGATGAACTTTATTCTTTTATGTATGAGGATTATACTATGGAGTTATTTGGTCACGCACCATCAACAGAAATGATGACCTTTAATTTATTAAACGACATATATTATAATTTAAGAGATACTCACGATTTAATAATTGTGTCTGACGAAATTGGAAGATCAAAACCATCTTCATTATTTTTCTTATCTAAATTTGGATGTTTAGTTGAAAAAATATTTTTTTATAGTGAAATAACAAAAAATAACATGTGGAATGACATAGACATTTTACTTACAGCAAATCCTAACCTATTATTAAATAAACCATCAAATAAGATAGTAATAAAATACATAACTCATTTTAATAAAGACATTGAATCTGAGTATAGTATTTCATCTCTATCCGAATTTGAAGATAAATTAAAAAAAATAATAAAAAATGTTTAAAATATTTGATGAACACTACTATATAGATTTAGACTCAATTGAAGAATGTACAAGAATTAGGTCTAATGATGAATTATCAGGTGATACTGAAAATCAAATTCACGTTGTTAAATATGAAACCATTAAATTTTTATTGGAAATTATAATGACAGAAAATGAAGCAATTGATCAAAAATTGGGAATGAATTCAAATGATATAACTATACCATTTAAAATTGCATTTAATACCTTACTTTTTAAAAAAATAATAAATAAATTATAAATATATGAACGAAGAACAAATAACAAAATTAGAAAGATCAATCCAAAATATGAAGGATAAATCTTCAAGAATTTATTTTGTGGTACAAGATACCAAAGGAAATGCTAAGGCATCGATAAAATACATTTATCAGATGGCAATGGCACTTAAATCTGATGGATATAATCCAATAATTTTACATGAAAAACCTGATTATTTTGGGGTATCCGATTGGTTAGGTGAAAAATACATGACAGATTTAACACATAAATCAATTGAGGGTAATAATTTAGAAATTTCTCCTGATGATTTAATTATTATTCCAGAAATTTTTGGATTTGTAATGGATCAAATAACTAAATTACCTTGTGGTAAAATTGTTTTATGTCAAGCGTATGATCATATTTTTGAAACTTTACAACCGGGACAAACATGGTCACAATTAGGGTTTAATAAATGTATTATAACATCTGAAAAACAAAAAGAGTACGTTAATTCCGTAATGAGAAATATGTCATTTAGTATTATTGAACCGGTAATTTCTGAAGTATTTAAAAAACAAGAGTTACCACCTAAAACAATTATCTCAATTCATACAAGAGAGCACAGGGATACTGTAAATTTAATTAAAACTTTTTACTCTAAATTCCCACAATATAGATGGATTACTTTTAGAGATATGAGAGGTCTATCTGAAGTTGAGTTTGCAAACGCAATGAAAGAAAGTTTTGTATCAGTGTGGGTGGATCCAACAAGTGGGTTTGGAACATTTCCTTTAGAGTCAATGAAGATGGGTATCCCCGTAATTGGTTTGACACCTAATTTAGTTCCGGAATGGATGAATGAAGATAATGGAATATGGATCAATAATGTCAATATGTTACCAGATGTAATTGCAGATGTAATACAAAATTGGTTAGAAGACAATTTAAATCCTGAATTATATAATGAAATGGAAAAAACAATAACTAAGTATACAGACGTTACTAACTTCAATGATGTGGTAATTAAAATATTTAGTGAAATGATAAACAACCGTCTTAAAAACTTTGAAGACCAATTATCTAAATTTATAACAACAGAATAATATGAAAAATAAAAACACAATCTCAGTAATTTTACCAATTAAATCGGCAGTAGCTGGTTTTTTTGAAGAGTATCTAAACAAAGCAATTGAATCGATAAAAGTTCAAAAAGAAAAATTTGACGAATTAATTATTGTCCACACAGATGAAAGTCTACTAACTAAAATTTTAGGTGAGTTTGATTTTGGGGATTTAAATGTTAAATTAGAATCGTGGACTAAAGAACCAAATTTTGCCGATCAAGTTAATCATGGTGTTAATGTCTCAACATCAGAATGGATTTCTATTTTTGAATTTGACGATGAATACGCAAATATTTGGGTTAAAAATGTAAAAAAATACATAGACACATATCCAAATACTGAAGCATTTTTACCTATTGTGGTTGATGTTGACGATAAGGGAGTTTTTGTTGGATTCACTAATGAAGCATCTTTCGCCTCAAATATTTCTGAAGAAATGGGAATTTTAACAAATGAAACATTACATTCATATCAAAATTTTCAAATTTCTGGAATAGTTATTAAAAAAGACATATTTATTGAATACGGTATGATTAAAAGTAATTTTAAATTAACTTTTGGTTATGAGTTTTTATTAAGAATGACACAAAATTCTGTCAAGTTTTTAACAATACCAAGAATTGGATACAAACACAGTAATTTACGTGAAGGTTCTATTTTTTGGAACTATAAAAATGGGGAAAACCGTTTAACTGAAGATGAGGTTAAATTTTGGATTGATTCAGCAAAAAAAGAGTATTTTTTTAATGTACAAAGAGAAATAAATTATGAACCACAAGAAATTTAATGGATAATAATGAAATTGTTATTCAGGATAGTAACGAAATTGTTGCCGAGGATAGTAATAAAATTGTTATCGAGGATAGTGATGAATTAAAAAAGAAAGGTAGAAAACCAAATCCAAATAATTATTTTGCCGAAGTTGAGGAAAATGCAGTTAGAGAATACTTAACGGCAACAACAATGGATCAAAAAAATAAAATATATAACAATTATTTGAAAATACCTTTAGATAAAATGATATCGTCAATTATAAGACGATATAAATTATACAGAAAAGACATGAGTTTTGAAGAAATTCATGTAGACACACATTCATTTTTAATGACTAAAGTTGATAAATTTAAACCTTCAAAGGAAAAAAAGGCTTATTCATATTTTGGTACTATTTGTAAAAATTATTTGATGGGTCAAAT
>Ga0315286_10006040_pt1 | contig 11745 bp, 8 predicted proteins | sample YL17G10_0_MG_FD_205038 | JGI IMG/M metagenome (GOLD analysis project Ga0315286, IMG submission 205038) | Sediment microbial communities from Yellowstone Lake, YNP, Wyoming, USA - YL17G10_0 | ecosystem: Environmental > Aquatic > Freshwater > Lake > Sediment | place: USA: Wyoming | collected... | reverse complement strand
CTCGGGTAAAGTAAACCGGAATGTGCTGCCAAGATTTTCACCCACACTTTCAACCGAAATCTTCCCGCCGTGCGCCTCGACAAAATACTTCGCAATCGTCAGCCCGATACCTGAACCGCCGCCTGCCTGCCGCGAGCGGGACTTGTCCACGCGGTAGAAACGGTCGAAGATATGCGCCAAATGCTCCGGCGGGATGCCGATGCCGGTATCCGTCACCGAGACCATTACTTCGCGGCCGCGCAATTCCGCCGAGATGGTCACCCGCCCTCCGGAGGGAGTATATTGCAAGGCATTCCCCACCAGGTTGAGCAGAACTTGGCCGATGCGATCCTCGTCCGCCAGCACGGCTGGGAGCGACGCGGGCAGGTCCGAGGTCAGGTGAACGCCCTTCGCCTCGAATTGACGGGATAATCGCTCGAGCGTGAACTCCACCAGTCCGTTTACGGAGACGGGCTTCAGGTCCAGTTGAAACGCACCCGCCTCCACCCGCGAGAGTTCCTGCAAATCGTCCACCAGGCGGGAGAGTCGATCCGTTTCCTGGTGGATCTGGTTGAATGTCTCCGGCGCGGCCGGCAGGATGCCGTCCATCAGACCTTCCATCGAGCCTTTGATGGCGGTGAGCGGGGTGCGCAGTTCGTGAGCCACGTCGCCGATGAGACGGCGGCGCAAGGACTCGGTCTGCTCCAGTTTTTCAGCCATGCGGTTGAAACTGCCTGCCAGGCGGCCGAGTTCGTCATCCCCCGTCTCCCGGACGCGCTCCCCATATCGGCCCTCGCTGATGCGCAGGCTGGCGGCTGTCATGGCGTGGATGGGAGCCGAAAGGCCGCGGCTGACAAGCAGGCTGACCACCAATGCAGAAGCCACGGCGGCCAGCCCGGCCCAGGTCAGCGCTTCGTTGAAACTGGTGCGGAAACTGCCGAACAAGCCTGGAACTGGCTCCTGCCCGCGCCCCATCATACCCACGCGGGGCTCAGCGGTACCGGACATCATCTGCTCCATCATCCCGAGGTGACGGCCATAAGCACCCGGCAGGGTGAATTGGGTGACCGTCGCCAGCACGGCCACACTCACCAGAATAACAACCAGGTAGGACAGGAACAGGCGCACGCCCAGACTCATTTTCATAACGGTTCATCCTCGAAACGATAGCCCACCCCGCGCACGGTGGCGATTGGTGCTTCCAGGCCCAGTTTCTTCCGCACATGACCGAGATGGACATCCACCACGCGGGTGTCCCCAAAATAATCGTAGCCCCAGACTTTTTCCAGCAACTGGGCGCGGGTCAGCACCCGCCCGCGGTTTTCTGCCAGGGCAGCCAGCAGGTTGAACTCGGTGGCGGTCAACTCGACCGGTTTCCCATCCAATCTGACCTGGCGCGCACCGGCGTCCATCCACACCCGTTTGAATGAGAAGATGGTCGGTGTGGAACTTTCGACAGGCTCAAGCCGGCCTCCGGCACCTTCTCCCGCCTGGATGCGCCGCAGCGCGGCCTTGACGCGCGCCGTTAACTCGCGCGGGCTGAATGGCTTGGTGACGTAATCATCCGCCCCGACCGACAGGCCGACGATCTTGTCCGTCTCCTCGGTGCGCGCCGTCAGCAGGATGACGTACACATCCGACTCCCGCCGCAGGTGGGAGAGCACTTCCAGACCGTCCAGGCCGGGGAGCATGATGTCCAGCACGACCAGGTCCGGTTTGTAAGTGCGTGCTGCCTTAAGACCGGCGGGGCCATCTGAGGCTGTATAGACCTGATATCCCTCCGCTTTAAGATAGGAGGTGACCAGATTGACGATGCTCGGCTCGTCATCCACAACCAGGATTTTTATTGCGGCTTTCATATCTGTATTGTAACGGAAAAAGGAACGAGCCGGATATCCACCCGGCCCCTTCCCTTCTACCAGACTATTTACCTTCGCTCATCTCAATGAAGTTGCCGTGCCAGGTGTGGTAAAAGACCCGGCCGGAGAAACCGTTGACGCTCAACATGCCGATAATCTTCCCGTCGCGCAGAACGTCAATCGTGTAATACCCATAAAAAGGGTCGGCATCTTCGGCAACCTTCGTTGCCGGTAAAGCAGAATCCAGGTACTCCTGAGCATCCTGGAGCGCCTGGTCAGCTATGACCGTCATCTCGGACGATACATTGGCCGGGATATTGCTCCCGGTATTTCCGCCCATCATGCCTGAGTGGTTCGGGCCGCCGTACTTGAGATTCCACATCATGTTCGGCCCGTGTTCGGGATAAACCGCCTGCGTCACCGGATCCACCAGCAGTTCGAACGCGCCGATGCCGCTGCTCTTCTCGACCACGCGGACATATGCTCCGTTGTCGAAGATCATCACCTCGGCAATATTTAGGTCCGGGAGGTTGAGAGAATCGATATACTTTTGCGCAGCCTGTGTGGCCTGGTCAACGCTCAGAGGCGTGGTGGCAGCCGCGCGGCCATTTCCCTGCATCATGCCGCCGTAGCCGCCGTTCATCATCCCGCCGGGGCCGCGCCGTGTCTCTGAGCCAGGCTTGAATCCAGGACGCCCGAATTGGCCATCACCAGACCGGTCCGCACCCCAGCCGTTCATCATCAATACGGGGCTGGAAACGGAAGTCTGCGTACGCTGACCTGCGAGCGCCCAGCCGGCATACAGCGCGCCTCCGCTCAGGACCAACGCGCCGACGACGATCAATATAGTTTTCAAAACTTTGTTCATGCTCATCTCCTTATACGAATAATCTTCAGCCGGGAGTATAGCCTTATCCTGTAAAGATTATATGAACAGATATTAAAGGTTATGTAAAGAACCCGGCTTGACGCCCCTCCCGCCCGCGGGTATAGTTGCCGGAATAAATCACAGCCGTACAAGGAACAATGATGCCAGTAAAATCGATTGACCGCAAATGGTGGGTATTGATCGCCATCGGAACCGGAACGTTCATGTCCGCACTGGATGGAAGCGTGGTCAACACCATCCTGCCCGTGGTACAGAAAGCATTCACCAGCAGTGTGGCGACCATCGAATGGGTGGTGACCATTTACCTGCTGGTGTTGAGCGGGCTGTTGCTGACATTCGGGCGGCTTGGCGACCTGCGCGGGCATAGGTCGGTTTACATCATCGGTTTTTTCATCTTCGTGGCCAGTTCCGCCCTGTGCGGGTTTTCACCCTCCGCCGGGGCGCTGGTCCTGTTCCGCGGCATCCAAGCGATCGGCGCGGCGATGCTGGCCTCCAATTCCCCCGCCATTTTGACAGGCAATTTCCCGGCCTCCCAGCGCGGCCAGGCACTCGGCCTTTCTGCCACGATGACCTACCTCGGGTTGACGGTCGGCCCCTCGCTGGGCGGCTGGCTGGCACAGCAATTTTCGTGGCGTGCCGTGTTCTACATCAACGTGCCGGTCGGGACACTGGCGCTCATCCTCAGCCTGGTCTTCATCCCAAAGGACGCGCCGTCAGAAGCGGGCCGGAAATTCGACTTCCCCGGCGCGCTGACCTTCCTGACCGGGTTGGTGGCTCTCCTGCTCGGCCTGAACAAAGGGGCGGACTGGGGCTGGGCATCGCTCCCGGTACTTTCCCTCCTCGCCGCTGCGATCGTTCTGATTTCCTTATTCATCCTGATCGAGCGCCGCTCCCCCGCCCCGATGCTGGATCTGAGCCTGTTCCGCCACCCGCTTTTCACCGCCTCCACCGTCAGCGCAATCCTGAACTACATTTGCGTGTATACGCTCCTGTTCCTGACGCCCTTTTATCTCATCCAGGGACGCGGCCTCGACACTGCCCAGGCGGGGCTGCTCCTGACAGCCCAGCCCATCGTGATGGCGATCGCCGCGCCCATCAGTGGCACGCTCTCCGACCGCATTGGGTCGCGCTGGCCGGGGATGGTCGGGATGGCACTGCTGGCGGCGGGGCTGTTCGTCCTCTCCCGCCTCGGGCCGGAAAGCCCGTTCTGGCTGGTGGCGATGGGGCTGGCCATCTCCGGGTTGGGGACGGGTATCTTCATTTCACCGAACAACTCCGCCCTGATGGGCGCCGCGCCGAAACACCGCCAGGGAGTGGCCTCGGGCATCCTGGCCTCCGGCCGCAATGTCGGGATGGTGCTCGGAATCGGCCTGGCGGGAGCCATCCTGACCTCGCATTTAGCCACAAATCCCGAAAGCGGACTCCTGCCCGGGATCCATTACGGGTTCCTGGCCGCGGCCGTCGTCGCAGTCCTGGGGGTCATCCTCGCGGCCGTCAAAGAACGCTGACCAGTCCGGGCGGGAAAGCAGTTATAATGTAAAAAATATGAATTTAACCGCCAAAGGGCGGAGAATTGAGAACGATATGCCCGATGAACAGACTTTAAACCGTCACAAGATCGCCATCCTGATCGACGGCGACAACGCCCAGGCCAACCTCCTGCCGCAAATGCTGGTGGAGGCCGGGAAGTACGGCCTGGTGACCGTCCGCCGCATTTACGGCGACTGGACCACCTCCAGCATGAACTCCTGGAAGGACGTGCTCAACTTCCATGCCGTCCAGCCGGTTCAGCAGTTCCGCTACACGGTCGGCAAGAACGCCACCGACAGCGCCATGATCATTGACGCCATGGACCTGCTCCACTCCGGCGTGGTGGACGGCTTCTGCCTGGTCTCCAGCGACAGCGATTACACTCGTCTGGCTACCCGCATCCGCGAGACCGGCACGTTCGTGATGGGCATCGGCGAGAAGAAGACCCCCAAGCCGTTCGTCAACGCCTGCGACGTGTTCGTCTACACGTCCAACCTGGTCACCGAACACAGGGCTGCGCGCCCTGCCCCGCAGAGACAAAGCCAGCGCCGAAAAAAAGCTGTCGCACCCGCCAGTGCTCCCGCTCCGGCCGGAACTCCCGCACCCATCCCCGAAGCGGAGGGCGAGAACGATCCCATGCCGATCATCCGCCAGGCGTACGACATCGCCCAGCAGGAGGATGGCTGGGCGCGCCTCGACCACATGGGTAACGCCCTGTACCAGCTCGACCCCGGCTTCGACCCGCGCACCTATGGTCATCGCCAACTCTCGCGCATGATCGCCAGTTACAAGGATATCTTCCAGATGCGCACGCAGGAGATTGATGGCTCGACACTTTTCTACGTGAAGATGAAGGAATAACCGCGTGACCGTCACCTTGCAGGTGACGGTCACTTGCTAAATACGAAAGGCGGCGGATATGGCACGTGACGAAGCATATCTCAAAGCAGAAAAGAAAATCGAAGCAGCTCAAAGCCTGAAGGTAAAATTGTCTGTATAATGATGAGATAAACAACCATAAAATGAGTTGCTTGCTTTTCCTGCTCGAACGATCTTTAGGATCAAAAAAATGGAGACTAATAGATACCAGTTCAGTAAACGAGAGATGGATGTAATTTCCCTTCTCATGCAAGGAAAGAGCAATAAGCAAATTGCCCATGAACTCGGTATATCCAGCCGAACTGTTGAATTCCATTTAGGGAGTATATTTACCAAACTAAATGTAACCTCACGTGTCGAAGCAATATTGAAACTGCCGAAAATAGACTTGCGGGAATCCGCAGGTCAAGTGGGAAATACAATTCAAGGGGAATCCCCAGTTGAAAGTACCATAAAAACAACCTATAATGAAAACGAACCACTTTCAACTCGGATGGTTCCTATGAAAAAGCCTGTTGAATTAAAACCATCTAATAAGTTTTGGATTACTGCGATCATTGTGCTCGTAATAAGCATTTTGGTTATATTAGTTGCCCCCCGACTCAGCCACAATGCGAAAGTATCTGTAACTCCTAAAGCAGGAGCATCCGAGAACCAGGGAATATACGAGAGAGAATGTGAATACCCCGAAGAGAGCACAGTAGGCCAATTGATTCAACGCTCAAATGCCTCAGGCCTTAACGTTCATGGGCAGTTCGGCACGATTGTAAGTTCTCCCTGGTCACCAAAAGCTGGTTATGTGAAATACACGAATATCAGCCTATCGTCCACAAATCATCTGTATCTAAAATTACGATATTCAAAAAACAGTCCAGGATCAACTCCTATTCTGATTTATATCGATAATGAACAAATGCCAAGAGCCACTTTCTACCCTTTGAATCAGGGAGATTGGGATCAGTTCGTTTTGACAGCTCCAATTCCATTAGGGAGCGTGGAAGGTGGAATCCACTCCATCAAGTTTTATACCACTGGCCAGCAATATGGAGTTGCCGATCTGGATATGTTTATTTTGACAACCGAAACACCACCGGCTGTCTCTGCTACACAAATTACGCTACCAGCCAATAATGATCTATTGGTTAGGTATGACTTCGAGGACAACTTCTTGACCTCCGGCTACGTTATCGATCGTTCGGGTAATGGATACGACGCGCAGATAAATGGCGTAGTGAATACAAACAAAGGCATCGCCGGTGGCCAGGCAATTTTCTTCTCCGGGGATGGCTACATCTTGGCAAAAGGCAATCCAGCGGCTGGGAGAAATAATATATCATTCTCGCTATGGTTTATGACTGATCACCCGGAGGGAAACTACAAATTGGCCAGTGCAGCCTGGTGGAATGGCGGTCCCGGTTCTGGCTGGATAATGGCCACACACATTCCTGAATTCTGGAGCGATGACACAAAAGGCCTGTGCATTCCAGATATAACCAACAACGACAATCATTTCCCTGCTGGCGAATGGATACATGAGGTAGTAACCTATGAAGGCAATCGAATAAAAGAGTATACCAATGGGCAATTGATCAATGACTGGCCTGCAACAGGCGCTGCGATTGGTCAGGGTCAAGCAATGGCTGTCGGAGCCTGGCCAATGTTCTCTGCGTACAACTTTCAGGGGAGCATCGACGAATTTGAAGTATTTGCGCGGAGCCTTACACTACAAGAAATTCAGGAGCTCTACAATCAAGGAAAATAGAGAAGGCACCGCGGGAGGCTTTTAAAAAGCATAATTATTAAAGCAGCTTGGAAATGAGAGCCACAAAATGGGGAAACAACAAAGATGAACTCTACAAAAAGTTAGGAGACAAATTCTATGTATTGGCTCATGATAGATCCCAGATCAGATAACGACTATGGTCGATCAGATGAAGATACAACAGATACCAAAACGAGTCGGCCTAAAATTACATTACCTATATACACCCTGATATTATTGCTAGTAATATTTCTCGTGTCGATTCCAGTGTCCATATTGACACATGGGCAACCACAACCAAATCCTCTGGCCAGCGTCGATGCAAAAAGTTCACCCGCAAATCCCGATGTAATAGAGACCAGCGCGCCAAATTCAATTAGCATTCTCGTGGACGATTTCAGTCCCCAACCTTACCAAGGAGAAACGAAATATTTTTACAACCGGCTTGAAGGTGATCGCGGTATATTAAACAATAGCAACCTGGACTGGGGTGATGGGCAAGTCAGGATGACAATTTCATTGGGAAATTCCTGGGGGGGTATGTGGATGAGTTTGAACCATCCAATACGCGAAGGCCTGCCAATCAATTTTTCGGCGATTTTGCCCTTGCAGATCAATCCAATCTACCAAAGCAAAATAACAGGCATCACGGTTCAGATCGCGGGCGGAACGGCTGGTAGGACGTTCAGGATAGAACTCAAGAATGGGAATGACTTGCGTTGGAAAAAGGAATTCACTTTAGATGGTGGACAGCAGATGATAAGTTCTGGCCTGCCTGCTTTAGGGGACATCAATCAACTCATCCTGGTTCTGGATCATGCAATCCCTGGTGATTATGTTGTTGCTGATAGGGTGTCTTTCACTGCCACAACGAAGATCACCGACACAGCAATGGCTGCGTTTGTATGGAGCTATGGAATGCTCCTGAACAACTGGAATCCAGATACAGGTCTGGTCCGTGACAAAGCTAAAGATGCCAGCGGTGAATTTGATGCCATCCAGGCTACGGGCAGTCTCGCGGCTGCAACTGCTATCGCCGAACAACTTGGGGTTGTCGAACATAGCGAGGCCATTCAAATTGTCAACAAGATTAGTGATACGTTGCTAAATAAAATCCCTCGTTCCCATGGTTTATGGCCTCATTGGGTCAAGACAACACCCGAAGGGGAATTCACCATTGTAGCGAACACGGAATGGTCTTCTGTGGATACAGTGATCGCCGCTATCGGACTGCTTGATGCTCAAACCGGTTTGGAACTGGATACATCAGGCACCGAGCAAATGCTTCAGTCGATCGAATGGAATAATCTGGTGACCACGCAGGGAATCTCGCATGGATATACCTATACCGGCAATCTACTCCCCTACACTTGGGATACGTTCGGTGGAGAGAGCTGGCTCGTTGAATTGGCTTATGCGGGAGCAATCGGCCAAGTGGTGCCCGTCACCTACACTACGCCACCGACAGCGAATGGATCGGGCTTTATCGACGAATTGGCCTGGTTATTGGTGCCGCCGCCATCCGGACAGGATTACTGGGGTACGGATTGGACATCCTACCGATTGACAGCGGCGAATAATCAAATTTTATATTACGCCATCAATCAAACATCATCCTGTTTCAGCCAACCTGGTTTATTTGGATTATCTGCTGGCGAAGTGCCGTCGCCCTCGCGGGTATCCCCAGACAGTATTTATCAAGCCTTTGGTGTAGGAGGACGCTTCACGGGCTCAGACGATGGGAGCGCATTGTTTGGCACTCCAGTTGTCGTTCCTCACTATTCGGCGATGGTCGCGTCACTTTATCCGGACCAAGCCATCAAGATGTGGGATTGGCTCATCAATAATAGTTTTTTCTCACCCCTGAATAATGTCGAAAGTCTGATGTTCCCGTTACATACGGCTTGTGATCCCGATTCAGCAGTATGGAACCAATTAAAAGGTTCGTGGAATCTTTCTTTACAGACTTTGGGATGGGGACGTTACCTAGCGGAACGCGAGGGACAGATACCCATTCTGTGGGAGGCGACAAAATCGAATACATTTTTAAGTAAAGGGTATCTGCTTTTAGTGCAAAATAAGATATTGTCCAATCCTACCCTTACAACACGGGCGGGAATAACCTCTGCTGAAAACATTGTTTGGATAAGCATCGGACTCGAAGGTGAAAGCATTAACGCCCTTGTGATTGACCCAGTGACACCAAATACTGTCTATGCAGGGGGGCCTAGTGGCGTGTTCAAAACCACTGACAGTGGAAAGAATTGGGGAAAAACCAGCCTGACCAATACAGCTGTTAATGCTATGGTGATTGATCCAGTGGCGCAGACCACTCTCTATGTGGGAACAGATGGCGGCGTGCTCAAGAGCACAAATGGAGGCGAAAGCTGGATTAATGCTGGTCTGTATCGTGTTCGCGCGCTGGCCATTGATCCGGTAACGCCAACCACTCTGTTTGTTGGGACAGAAGGCGGCGTGTTCAAAAGTACAAACAGCGGCGAGGATTGGCGCGATATCAGCAGGGGCATGGATCGTCCCCCCAATGGAGGTCAGACTGGCTTTGCTGTTGTTGCCCTGGTAATTAACCCAATTGATCCAACCGCTCTTTACGCAGCGACATCTAGTTACACCTATCCAGGATCATGGAGATATTATCCAGGCGGTGTGTTTAAAAGCATGAACGGAGGCGAGAGCTGGAGTAAGATCAACTGGAGTTATAATAAATTTAATACATTAGCAATTGATCCAATGACATCGACAACTATATATGCAGCAATAGATGGAATCGGGGTAATCAAAAGTACAGATGGCGGTGGCAGTTGGGGTGCATTCAAAACTGGCCTAGCCACTCCATTCATTTACGCTCTGGCGATTGACCCGGTGATGCCAGTTGTTGTCTATGCAGGAACAGACCAAGGTATTTTCATAAGTACTAATGGTGATAATAATTGGTATAACTTCGGCAGTGGCCTAACTAGCACTAATGCTGTGAGGACTCTGGCAATTGACTCAGCGATGTCAAGCACTCTTTATGCGGGAACAGATGATGGCGTGTACAAAAGTATGAATGGCAATCCTCCAGTGCCATGGACATATGAAAAAGAATGTGAATACGCTGATGAAGGTACTGTAGGCCAAAGTATTCAGCGATCGAATGCGTCAGGTTTAATGGTATATGGACAATTTGGAACCACTGGATATTCGCCTTGGTCTGCACAGCCCGGGTATGTGGAATACAAGAACATCGATATTCCAGCGATTGACAATCTATACTTGAAATTTCGATATTCAAAGTACAGTTCCCCAACTGTTCCCATTTTGATTTACATCGATGATGAGCCAACCCCACGAGCCACTTTCTATCCCATAGATCAGGGAAGCTGGAATGGTTTTATTTGGTCTGAACCGATCTCGCTTGGTAGCATAGGAAGCGGAGTTCATTCCATCAAACTTTACACGGATGGACAACAATACGGCATCGCCGATCTGGATGAATTCATTCTTCTTACAAATCCCCCATAACAAAACATCTCTTTGTCTCTGGATTAGAGAGATACAGGAATCGTCCGAGGCAATCCAGCAAGAAGACAGTCTCTTTCTTGGAAGTCGGGCTATTACAAAACTATGAGATAAAATATGCATATGCTCCTCCTCCTCGACCGCGCTCTCGCTGCCCGCGCATCTTTCCTAGAGCCGCGGCATGAATCCGCTTTTCGGCTGTTCAAGGGCTACCTGGAGGGCTGTCCATGACTGTTCTGCGTGCTGAACAAGCGCCAGGAATTCCTGTGGGTCCACCCGCAGTTCGAGAAGGAATACTAAATTCCTGGTCGTTCACAAGGAGAGAACCAAAATGTCCGAAGGACAAGAATCCAATATCGCCGTCAGTTTCCACAACATTCATAGTATTATTACCCGTGGGATGAAGGTATCCCTTAAAAACGCACAGGGGATCATACAAAATGGGTTCCAGGACGAAAGGAACCGGGAGGGTTTTTTCAACTACATCCAGGCTCTCACTTCCATACTCCATGCTCATCACCTGATGGAAGACAATGTTGCCTTTCCATACTTTCGTGCTAAGCTTCCGGATGCTCCTTTTGATGATTTGACCTTCTGGCATCATAAAATGAGTGAGCTGTTGGACGAAATCAATCTGGCGGCGGACAAGTGCAAAAAGGATGAAGATCTCGAGACCGAACTTAAAAAGCTCGAAAACGCGCTGAGCCGATTGTACGAGGGCTGGCCTTTCCACATCCAGCCGGAGACGGATGAATTCATCAATAAAGCCGATGCACTGGTTCCTGTCAAAGAACAACGCAGGCTGGTAAGGGTATTCGCAGAATACAGTCAAAAACTTGCTGTCCCCCCATACCTGACGGTTCCTTTCATGCTCTACAACTTACCTGAGGCACATAGAGAGGTATTCTCGAAAGGGATGCCTGCGGAAGTCATTAAGAATCTTGTCCCTGTCGTTTGGAAAGAACAATGGGCCTCCATGAAGCCCTTCTTTTTGGCGTGATCGCGCCTCGTCGATAGGCTATACGAAATATTGGATGTAATCATGGAGAAGACCTGACAGTTTTCCACATACGCACGCTATCAGGAATATATTTCCCCGCACGCGACCCGGATAACAATAGCGCGGATGAACCCTGACATGGTTCATCCGCGCTGCTCGGTCCGGTCAACTGGTTATAAGACGAGGAAAGTGAGCAAGAGCAAAATGCTGAGGATGATCGCGACCGGTGCGACCCGAAGGGACAGGCGGATCGCCCGTTTCTCCGGGAGTGCTTTTTCTCTGGCGCCTCCGAGCAGCCGGCGGATGGTCAACTCCCGCGATATTTCAC
>Ga0315286_10006038_pt1 | contig 11746 bp, 7 predicted proteins | sample YL17G10_0_MG_FD_205038 | JGI IMG/M metagenome (GOLD analysis project Ga0315286, IMG submission 205038) | Sediment microbial communities from Yellowstone Lake, YNP, Wyoming, USA - YL17G10_0 | ecosystem: Environmental > Aquatic > Freshwater > Lake > Sediment | place: USA: Wyoming | collected... | reverse complement strand
GGTGAGGCTCACCATCGACTCGCTGCGCGATTCGAACCACCGCACCGGCCGACCCAACGCCGCGGCGGCCTTGGCGACCACCAGGTACTCGGGATACGTCGGGATCTTCGCGCCGAACCCGCCACCGACGTCGGGCGCGATCACCCGGATCTTCGTGCGGGGAACGCCCAGCACGTCCACGAGGTCGCCGCGAACGTCGAAGGGCACCTGGGAGGACACCCACACCGTGAACCCGTCGCCTGAGGGCACGACGGCGATGCCGTTCATCTCCATCGGGACCGGCGCGACTCGTTGGTTCAGGAACCGACCGCGGACGACGACCTCGGCATCGGCCAGGACGTCGTCGTCCCAGCGATGCTGGAAGCGAGTCGTGATGTTCGTGCCCGTCTCGGGGAACAGCAGCGGCGCGTCACCGGCCGACGCCACCTCGGCGTCGATCACGACGGGCAGCGGCTCGACGTCGGCCCAGATCAGTTCGGCGGCGTCCTGCGCCTGCGCGGTCGTATCCGCGATGACGACCGCGTAGGGCTCACCCACGTAGCGGAACCGCTCACGTGCCAGGACCGGCCGCTCGAACGGCTGATCCAGGTCCCCGCCCGGCACTTCGACCGACCCGGCCGCGAGCTGGTGGGGCAACCCGAGATCACCCGCGGCAAAGACCGCCACGACCCCGGGCATCGCGCGCGCCTGCGCCAGCCCCTCCACCGCGTTCACGGTTCCATGAGCGAAGATGGAGCGGACGAACATCGCCCGCAACGCGCCGGGGATCTGGATGTTCTCCAGGTAGCGGCCCCGGCCCGTCAGGAAACGCGGGTCTTCGGTTCGCAGGGCCGGGATGCCGAAGGTAGAGGGAGGGACCGCGGTCACGTCGGTCATGGTGTCACAGCAGATCGAGGGGAGCAGCACATGAAGGCCCGCATCATCGCGTTGATCGCCGTCTCGCTCGCGGCTGCGTCGCTGGCCGCGGCGCCGACCGCCGTCGGGGCGTCGACGACGCCGCAGCGAGCCGTGATCCAGGCCGTCGCCGTCAAGACGGGGCTCAACGGCCCGGCGGCGTTCACGTTCGCTCCCGGAGGGACGATCTGGTACCTCGAACGAGGCACGGGCGAGGTCCACACCCTGGACCCCGGGACCGGCCTCGACGATCTCGTCTTCACGATCGCCGGCGTGGACGGCAGCGGCGAGCGGGGGGCGCTCGGTATCGCGCTGCACCCGAACTGGCCCGCCACGCCTCGCGTGTTCGTCTACGTGACCCGCTCAAACGCGGGACGGCTGCAGAACCAGCTCGTGCGGTTCACGGTCAGCGGCGGGACGGGCAGCCACCTGCAGATCCTGCTCGCCGCGCCCGCCAGCGCCAGCCCGTATCACAACGGCGGGCACATCCTGTTCGGACCCGATCGCAAGCTGTACGTCATGATCGGCGACGGCCACGATTCGGCGAACGCACAAGACCTCTCCGGCAACCTCCGCGGCAAGGTCCTGCGCCTCGAGACCGACGGGACCGCCGCCCGCGGCAACCCACTGGGACGGATCTGGTCCTTCGGACATCGCAATTCCTTCGGGTTCACGTTCGATCCACGGACCGATCGCCTCTGGGAGACCGAGAACGGTCCCGGGTGCACCGACGAGATCAACCTGATCGCCAAGGGCGCCAACTTCGGGTGGGGCGCCAATGAGACGTGCGCGAGCGCGAAGCCCGGCGGCACGAACAACTCTGGCCCGAAACCGCGGCACCTTCCCAAGGCGTACTTCGCTTCCACGATCGGCATCACGGGCGCAGCGTTCTGCGATCGCTGCCGCCTGGGCAGCCAGGTGAACGGCGATCTGCTCGTGGGTGACGTGAACACCGACTCGATCCGGGCGATCGACATGAACGCGACGCGCACCGGCTTCTCCTCGTCGCCGCGGATCCTGCTTGCGGCGCCCAGCGGCGTCCACTCGATCGAGGTTTCCCCCAGCGGGCGGATCTTCTTCAGCGGGCCGACAGGCATCTATCGGCTGGCCGCTGTCTAGCCGCTTCACACGGAGCGGGCACGTGGGATAGGCTCGGCCCTCGGGCACCGACCCGGGAGGGGCGGCGCCGCGGGGAGGACGTGACGTGGACATCGGGCGCCCCAAGCGCATCATCGAGATCGATCCGATCTCGCTGCCCGTCCCCGCGCCGGAGTTCCCCAGCCCGCTGACCGAGCCGACGCACGAACCCGCACCACAGCCGGGCACGCCTGTGGAACCCAGGGATCCATGACCTCGGTTCCCGTTGCCGGCGACCTCCTTCGCACCTCGGGCGTCGAGCCGATCCTGGCCTGGCGGACCTGGTCCTTGACCGGACACCGCGACGGCACCGACCTGCTGCTGCGGCCCGTCGCCGGACGGTCCCGACCGTGGAAGCCGATGCAACCGGTGGAGGCCGGCTGCAAGCACGCTCGCCTGCACGCCGCGCCCCACGTGGAATGCACCTGTGGTCTGCACGCCACACACGCCCCGGACATCCTGCGGCGCACGCGGTGCCCCGCCGTGCTGGGACGAGCCGCGCTCTGGGGTCGCGTGATCGAGCACGACCATGGCTACCGAGCGCAGTTCGCCTATCCCCAACTGGTCGCGCTCGTCTGTCAGTTCTGCTTCTGGCAGTGGGGGGTGCAGGGCGCTCGCCCCGACGTGGTCGGGTGGTTCGCGCACGACGAGCTGGTACCCCTGTGCTGGGCCCACCTGGAACAGGCGCAGCGCTACGGGATGGAACCACGCCGATTGCTCGATGCCGACGAGATCGAGCTGACCTTGCGCGAGACCTACGCGGTCGATCCGCTGGTGCGCTGGTAGGGGCGCTCCGCGTCAGCCCGTCGGGCCGAGCTTCTTTCGAGCCGCGTTGCGCGTGAGCCGCGCCCGCAGATCGTTGGCCTCCGGGGTGCGTTGCAGCGCCTCATCCTCGGCCTCCTTGGCGCGAGCCTCCGCCGCGGCCACCTGCATCTCGAGTTCGGCGATCAGATCGGCCGGCTCCGTGGGCTCCTTCGTGGCCTGCGTCTCGGGCTCGGGCTCGGGCTTGGGCTGCTGCGGGGCAACATCGCTCACGTCCTGCTGCTCGTGGGCGGCGGCGAGCTCGGCCTCGGCCTCCTTGGCACGCGCCTCTGCCTCAGCAAGTCGGGCACGGAGCGCCTCTGCCTCCGGGTCGACCGCGGGTGCCCCCGTCTCTTCCATACGGCGCTCGAGCTCCGCGACCCGCTCGTCGGCCTCGTGGCGCACACGGTCGAGATCCTCCTGCGTCACGGCGCTGGACCGCGCGAGCGCCGCCTCCGCCTCGGCGCGGTTCAGCGAGACCTCCAGCTCGGTGATCCGCTCGGTTGCCGCGTTGACATCGGCCGATGCCGCCACGGTGCCGGAGCCGTCCTTCATCCGCGTCTCGAGGAACGCGAACGCCTCGGTCGCCTGACGCAGCTGCTCGCGCGCGGCCTGCAGTTCCTCTTCGAGCTCGTCGTTGCGGGCCTCGGCGACGCCGACGACCACAGGCTCCGAGGACGGAACCGCCGGAACCGTCGCCATCTCGGCTCGTTCGCCCGCGGTGATCGGATGCCGCACCAGGGACAGGACGAACAGAGCAGCCGCAACCAGCGTGAGGATCAGGAACATGCGGGACAAGCTGGTCCACGGTGAGGAGCTCGCCGCCTGCAACGAGGCATACAGGAAGTCGACCTGGACCGCACCGACGGGCTGCACCTGGTTCTGGGCGCGCAACGGGACGAACACCTGCAACAACTGGGTGCTCACCGGCGCCGCGCCGACCGTCGAGTAGGTGAAGGCCTCCTGGACGATCTGCGCCGAGGTCGTTCCCTTCACCGCGGCCGCGAGCGACGGGTCATCGGCCGCAACCGACCTGCCCACGTCTTCGCTCGGATCGCTCGACGCCTGCAGCTGCCCGTCGGCGTCCCACACGCGGACCCTGGCGACGGTCGGATCGGTGAACACACCCGCCTGCAGATCGACCGTGAACTCTTTCGGGACGAACGTGATCGTTCCGGCGTCGACGTCAACGACGGCGGCCTGGGCGATCGTCGTGTTGGCGTAGCCGGAGGCGCGCGTCTGCGCGTCCTGGATCTCGGTGTTCAACGCGGTGTCCTGGGCCGACCGGGTCATGAACAGGCCGAGCAGGAACAGCAGCGTCAGACCCCCCCACACGAAGCGGGCGGCCATGGTCCTGGTGGCTCTGTCAGTGATCGTCATCGCTCATCCATCATCCGGGGCACGTCATGCTTGTCGATGGCCGTGGCCGCCGACAAGCATCTTGGAGAGGTTTCGACAGCTCCGCCGCAGCCTTGAACGCCATCGGACACCTCCACCAGCGCACGTCGATGCTCACCTGATCGCCTGCGGCGGAGGACTTCCCGGAGGCCCTTCCGAACGGACAGGGAGCCAGGACCCGCGTCGCCATCGCCCTGAACGGATCCGAGCGCGTCGAACCCCGGCGATCGATCCGTCGCGCACCGGATTCAAGGACCCACCCGGTACCGGCCGATGGATGGGAGTTGCTCCGACACCGGGGCGTGCCGGGGGGCACCAGTCATGCGATCCCACGAAGGTCTGGCAGTACGAACGACACGCGTCGTCATCGCGAGCGCCATGCTCGTCGGGATCGCGGCAGGTCCGGCCGCCGCCATCACACCCGTGCGCCGTGCCCTGATGGAGCGTCACGCCACGGTTGAACAGGCCCGCGCGATCCGACGGGTGCAAGCCCAGCTCGAGGTCGCCCTCCGGCAGCGGATCGCGGTGATGGAAGACCTCGCGACGATCCCAACGGTTCCACGGCCGCGCGCCAACGATCATCGATCCGCGATCGTGGATGCGAACGCGATGCTGCTGGCGTTCGCGCATGCGCAACTCCGCTCGCTCCATCCGTGGGCGCATGCGCGACTGCGTGCGCTGCGCGCGCACTACGCGGATGTGCAGGGTTGGCTGGATCGGGAGGCGATCTTCCGCGTGTGTCCGGTGCCGGGGTACGTGACGATCTATGACAACTTCGGCGACATCGTGCGGTTGCCACATGTCCCGGTGCACGTCCACCAAGGAAACGACATCGAAGCGCCGGCGGGATCACCGATCATCGCGCCCTTCGACGGATACGCATCGACATCCCGTTCAACGCTCGGCGGGATCGAAGTCCGGGTTTCCGGCGCCGATGGCTACGTCTACAACGCGCACGTTGCGCAACTCGGCCAGCTCGGGTCGGTGTCGGCGGGGGACACGGTTGGGTACGTCGGTGTGACCGGCGACGCGACCGGCCCGCACGACCATCTCGAATGGCACCCGGGCGGCGGCCCCGCGCAGGACCCGAACGAGCTCCTCGTGGCCGCCTGTGTCGATGCGCCGCGCTAGCGGTTCGTCGACGAGAAGTGCTGGTAGTCGGTTGGCCAACGCCACGAACCGCCCCACGACCAGCCGATAGCATGGAATGCCCACCAGGCCCGATCGTGCAGCGCCAACATGCCGCGGCGGATCGGCGAGCGATCCACGAAGTCGGCACCGTTGGGGGGCGAGACGCCCCAAGGGCCCACGTACGGATTCTCGACGGGGTTGATGTCGATCGCGCGGCCGTACGCGTGCTGTGACCAGGAACAGCACACGCCGTCGCGATACCTGCAGTTGAAGGCGGATGTGTTGTCGGCACGCATCGAACGCGTGTCGTCGGCACCGTAGCGATCGACCAACCGCATCCGCCGGATCGGGAACCGCGCGTCGTACAGCTTGCCGAACACCCGCGCGATCTTCGGCGCCCATCGTCGATGAACGACCAGCTTGCCGCGGTGCGCTTGTCGATCGAACCCCCAGTAGGTGAGCCTGATCAGCCGCAGGTCATCGAGCTCAACGGGACAGCCCGCGTGCCACGACGACCCCGTCATCAAGGCACGTACGGGCGCCGGCAGCGAAGAGACGGTCGCGTGGTACTTCGGAGCCCGCGTCGAGGCCAGGACCGCATCTGCAACCGGCGATCCAACGATCGGGATCGATACGGCACACGCGAGGGTGACACACCATCGGAGCCAACGACGCATGCCACCATGATGCGGCATGCCTACCCGCCCGCGACGAGTCAGGACCAGCTTGGGCCTTCGCTCGTCGCGTCCTGACCGTCACGATCATCCGCGGCATGGGCGAGACGTGCGCGCAGCGCCCACAGATCGTCGTCGACCGACATCGAGTCCTGTTGTGCTGCAGGCTCGTCGTCCAGCGACGAGGTCACCGTCGGTTGTTCCTGCACGGCAGGCTCTTCAGGCGTCAACTCGGGCTCCGGGGATGCCTCTGCCCAGACGTCGCCGTATCGGCCGCCGGGCTCTGGGGCCTGCGGTGCGCTCGTCGGTGTCTCATAGGCCTCGGTTGCGGTAGTCGGCGCCGTGGTCGGCGCCTCGACGTGCGACTCGGCTTCGGTGTCCTCGTGTCGGGTCTGCGGTTGATCCGTGTCCCGTTGTGCGGTGGACGCTTCCTCCGAACGGCCGAAGGCCGCCGCGAAGACGGCAGAGAACCCATCGCCGTCCGCTTCAGAGGGACCTTGCTCGGCCGCGGGCGCGTTCTGAGGCTCGGGCTCGGACTCGGGCTCAGGCCGAGGGGTCGTGTCGGCCCGCGGCGAGGGTGCGACCCAGGCGGTGAGCGAGGATGAGGCAACGACCGACTCCGGCTCGGACTCCGGCTCGGACTCCGGCTCGGACTCCGGCTCGGACTCGGGCTCGGGTTGTGCGCTCATCGTGCTGTCTTCAAACTGACGCGCAGGTGCGACCCAGGATGTCGATGGCAACGGCGCCGCGACCGCTTCCTCCTGCGGCTCCGCTGCTGGCTCCCGATCGTCCGCAGGCCTCAGGGTCGCAGCCTCACGGGGCTCCGGCTCCGGCGAGGCGAACCGGGACTCGGGAGCGGACCACATCACACGGGCGGGTGTGGTCGGTTCGTCATGCTCGTCGTCACGCTCGGCGACGTGCTCATCAACATCGTCTTCACGATCGTTCGACGTAGCCGAAACCGCGACGGATTCGCGATCTTCGATCTCGACGCTGATCTGTTCGGGCAGCTCATCGACGCCATGTTCGGCGGCGAGCACGTCGGCCTCGAGAGTCGCGACACGGTCCTCCGCTGCCTGTGCACGCTCCATCTGGCCTGCGAGTTCCGTGCGGACGCGAGCGAGCTCTGCCGAGGTGGCTTCGAGCTCCTCCGCCGAGGGACCCCCGGCTGCTGCCGACTCCAGCTCCTCCACCGTCGCCTTGGACGCCGCCAGGGCGGCGGTCAGTGTCGCGATCTCGGTACGCACCGCGTCGCCACCGGCGTGCGCCTCACGTAGGCGTGCCTCGAGCTCCGTCGCCTTCTGCTCGAGCTCGCCGGCCTTCGCGCCGAGTTGCGCAACGCGTACCTCGAGTTCGCCGCGCACCGACTCGATCGAGGCAGCGCGCTGGTCGGCCTCCGTGGCGAGCCGTTGCGCGTCGTCGCTCCGCTGCTGGGCGGCAGCCAGTTGCTCTCGCACGGCCACAAGCTCCGTCGAAAGCGCCTCGGCGTTCGGTGCGCCGGTGTCGGTCAGTGGCGCCTCGTCGACCGCTCGTTGCAGCTCCTCGGCGCGCACCATCGCCTCTGTCGCAGCACCCTTGGCCCGGGCTAGGTCGGCTTCTAGGGTCTGGATACGTTCGATCACGTCGCGCTCGGCCGGATCCGGCGACACGGCGGGAGCCGTCCCTTCCGGGGTTCGCGTCTCGGCTTGCTCTGCGCGCAGGGTTGCCGCTTCCAGCTGCATCTGAAGCTCACGGGTCGCCGTGGAAGAGGCTTCCTCCTGCTTCTGGATGCGCGTACGCAGTTGCTCGAGCTGATCCTCGAGCGCGTGTCGGATCTCGACCTCTCGGTTGGAGGTGGCGGCTGCCTTCACCGGCTCGGCAGCAGGCGTCGATGCTTCCCGGTTCCCACCGCGCCCGAAGAACGACCTCTTGCCCTTCGGCTGCTCCTCTGTCGTCTCCGCGCGGGTCATCTGCTCTGCCGCCGCGTGAGAAGCCGTCACGACAGGCGCGGGCTCGCGTACCGGCTCCGATCCGGACTCGGGCTCGGTCTCCAGCGACCCCACCGCGACGGGAACCGGCTCGAATCCGGAAACGCGACCCTTCGCGGGCATGTCGGCCTTCTTCTGCTTCTGCTTCTGCTTCTGCGTCTGCGTCGGCGCAGGCGCCACGTCGGCCACGGTCGCAGCCTTCGGCGCCGCAGCTCCGCCCCGCACCATCAGGACCAGGCCCGCAACCAACAGGACGATGCCCACCAGGACGAACGGCAGTCGCATCGCGTCGAGCGGACCGGAGGCGTCGCCGACGAGCGCTTCGTAGTCGCTGACGACCGCTGCCACGGCGATCGGCTCGCCGCCCTTGCCATCGATCGGCGCGTACACGACGAAGTCGGCGCCTGCGATCACGCGACTCACGTCGCCGTTCGCAGCTGTCGTGATCGCAGCTCGGTCGCCCGCCGCCGCGCGGCCGCTCGACGCGAACACCGGAGTGCCGTCGAGCGCGAAGATCCGAAGCTCAGCATCGGCGGGGACATCGGCAGCCTTCTCGAGCGACGCTGCGTCATGCTCGCTGAGCTGCTTGGACAGCTTGTCGCCTCCGACCGCGTCCGCGACCTTGCCGCTCGCATAGGCAGCGGACTTCGTCTGTTGCGTGTCGATGGCCGAGGTAACCGCGTTGCGATGCAGGAATCCTGCGGCGAACACGAGCACACCGCACACGACCGCCACCCCGATGCACAGCTTCCACGCAGAACCCTTGCCACCAGCACGCACGTCCATCAGATACCTCGTCATCGGTCAGGAGGGTCCCGCGACCCTCACGTGGGGAGACTTCGGCGCGTTCGTGGGTCAGCTGAAGACTGCCCCGACGCCCCATCGGCAACCCCTCGAGCAGACGGCGTTTAAGGACCGGCACCCCCCTCGCCGATAAGGGAGCCGGAGACCACACACGACCGCTCCCCCCGAGCGTTCCACCGCATGGCGTCGCAGCCGCGGTGGCGGGCGTGGCGTGTGCGATGCAACGAGGGGGCAGTACATGCAGCACACGCAGGCGACGTTCCGTCGCACCTCAGCCTGGGTCGTGGCCGTGATGATGCTGATCAGCGTCGGCGTGGTCACGGGCCTGGTTCGGCCCGCCCCATCGGTCGCACAAGACCGCGAGATCGTGGTCGCCGCGCATGCCGATGCGACCGTGTTCGGTCGGTTCCCGCGCCGGAACTTCGGGACGCGTCCCCGGCTGGTGGTCGGCGCGTTCCACGGCGGGTCGCGGGCCTATCTGACCTTCGCGATCCCTGCGACAGATCTCGTGATCGACGACGCGACGCTCGTGCTCTCTGCTGTCGGGCGCTCCGCACGGATCAACGTGCGTCGCGTCAAACCGGGGTGGCGCGAGCACCGGATCACCAAGGCGAGCGCACCCGAGGGTAAGCGTCTGCTCGGCTCGATCGGACGCAACCGCGGGCGCAACACGATCGAGCTCGACCTGACGAAGCTGGTCGACGGTTCGCGCACCAACCTGTCACTCATGCTCGTGTCGGGCGGAGGCCGCTCGATCCTGGCAAGCCGCCAGTCGGCGAGTGGACCCAGGATCAAGATCCACGGTCACACCACGGACCCGACCGGCACGCCGAGCCCGACAACCACGCCGACCACCTCGCCGGACCCGACAGGCACGCCCACACCGAGCCCGACGACCGGCGGCGACACCCAGCCCTCGCTGCCGATCCGCGCCGCGTTCTACTACCCCTGGTTCCCCGAGACCTGGGGACCGTCCTCCAACCCGTTCACGAACTATCACCCGTCCGCGGGGCTCTACGATTCCTCGGCCCAGGCGACCATCGTCCGGCACATCGACGCGATGCAGTACGGCGGGATCCAGGCCGGCATCTCGTCATGGTGGGGACAGGGCACGAAAACCGATCAACGCGTGCCGCAGCTGCTGCGCGGCGCCGACGGCACGGGCTTCCGCTGGAGCCTCTACTACGAGCCCGAGGCGCAGGGAGACCCGACCGTCTCGCAGCTGCAGAACGACCTGACGTACCTGTCGAACCACTACGGCAGCGATCCCTCGTTCCTACGGATCGACGGGCGGTTCGTCGTGTTCGTCTACGCCGACGGCTCCGACGCCTGCGGCATGGCGTCGCGATGGGCGCAAGCGAACACCGTGAACGCCTACATCGTGCTGAAGGTGTTCTCGGGCTACAAGACGTGTGCCGATCAGCCGGCTGGCTGGCACCAGTACGGGCCGGCATCGGCCAACGCCGACATGTCGCCCTACTCCTACACGATCTCGCCCGGGTTCTGGAAGAAGGGCGAGACATCGCCGCGGCTCACGCGCGACCCTGCGCGATGGGCGAACCAGGTCGCCGCGATGGCGTCCTCCAATGCACAGTTCCAGCTGGTCACGACGTTCAACGAATGGGGTGAAGGCACGGCGGTCGAGTCCGCGACCGAGTGGGATTCGGCGTCGGGTTACGGCAGGTACCTGGACATCCTGCACGGGTTCCCGGTGTCGCCGAGCCCGTCGCCGACATCCAGCTCCTCGACGCCGCCACCGACCTCGTCGAGTTCGAGCCCACCACCGACCTCGACCAGCTCCAGTCCGCCACCGACCTCGAACCCGCTCGTCGTGATCTACATGGAGAACAAGGAACGCTCCAGCGTGGTCGGCTCGAGCAGCTCGACCTACCACAACGCGCTGCGTGCTCAGGGCGTCGACTTCACGCACTACTACGGCGTGACGCACCCGAGCCTGCCCAACTACCTGGCGTTGGCCAACGGCCAGACCGACGGCAAGCAGGGCACGGACACGATCTCGGCCGGAGAGCTCAGCCAGTCACCGACCCTGTGGAATCAACTGCAGAACGCGGGCGTGTCGTGGGGCGTCTATGAGGAAGACATGCCCTCGGTGTGCTCGGGTGCCACCACGTCGGGGCTGTACGCGCTCAAGCACAACCCAGCGACGCCGTTCGCGTCGGTGTTCAAGGACGCGACGACGTGTTCGCACGTGAAGCCGTACACGCAGTTCGATCCGACGTCGATGCCGAAGGTGAGCTTCATCGCGCCGAACCTGTGCAACGACGAGCACGACTGCCCGATCTCGACCGGCGATGCATGGCTGAAGGCCAACGTCGCGCCGATGCTGGCCAACGGCGCCACCGTCGTGCTCACGTACGACGAGGGGTCATCGAGCGCCGGCATCAACGGCACGTCGGGCGGCGGGAACATCTACATGGTGGTCGTCGGCCCTGGCATCTCGTCGAGCATCGACGCCGGGCAGTACAACCACTACTCGCTGCTGGCCGGGATCGAGAAGCGGTTCGGCCTGACCCGGCTGGGCGCCGCCGCCAGCGCGACGCCGTTGCCGATCTAGGACGGGAGCGCGGTCCGGGCGTGTGCCGCCGCGGCGGCACCGCTCGCGATCGCGCCCTCGATCCACCCGGCGCCCTCGGCCGCGATATCGGATCCTGCGAACGCGACCCGGCCCTCGGGCTCACGGAGCGCCTCGAACGTGCCGTCGCTGAACCAGGTCGGAGGCACCCCCAGCCAGGTCCCTTTCGAGAACGGGTCGCTCACCCAGTCGTGACCGTCGGTGGCGACGACGGTCACGTCGGGTAGATGCGCGTGCACGGCGGCGGTCACCGCATCGTGATCGAACAGGTCGACGCGATCCTGCACCGAGAACCCCATGAACAGGCGGTTCGCACCCGCGGCCTTGGTCACGAACCCGGCGTTGAT
>Ga0315286_10006037_pt1 | contig 11746 bp, 5 predicted proteins | sample YL17G10_0_MG_FD_205038 | JGI IMG/M metagenome (GOLD analysis project Ga0315286, IMG submission 205038) | Sediment microbial communities from Yellowstone Lake, YNP, Wyoming, USA - YL17G10_0 | ecosystem: Environmental > Aquatic > Freshwater > Lake > Sediment | place: USA: Wyoming | collected... | reverse complement strand
CAAGTGGTTCAGGTCTTTGGTGTTCAATTGGATGCGCTCCAGCATGTACTCCCCCACATCGAACACCTTGAAGTCCATGGGAATGCCGAACTCCTTCGCCAGGGTAGGGAAGTCATGGCGGAAGGTAGAGTTGCAGCCGGAGCAGCTGGTGAGCACATCGGTCACCCCCTTGGCCGCATAGGCGTTGAAGATGGCGAAGTTGTTGACCACGAAGGGCTTGATGCTGGACCTCTGCCCCACCCTCATGAAGGGTGAGCCGCAGCACAGCGCCTTGCGAGGCAGATGCACCGCCACGCGGTTCATCTGCAGGATATTGATGATCGCCTTCGCCACGTTCTGCTTGCGCCGGTTGATGATGCATCCCAAGAAGAGCACCACCTCGGCCTGGGGCTCGCCCTCGAACTCCTTGATGTACTCTGGGAACATCTCGGTGGCGGGCTTGGTGGTCACGCAGACCACCCCTCCGGTGGTGAGCACCGAGTTGATGAGCCTTTTATGGTCCGGCAACGGCCCGTGCCCGCTCAGCACCGCCAGCTCCCTGAGGCGCTCGATCGCCTCCCGGCGGATCCTGATGTCCTTGGGGCAGGCGAACTCGCATTCCTGGTCCACCGGGCATTTGTAAAGGCCGATCTCGATGGCCTGCGCCGCCCTGCCCCCGTCGATGTCACGGGGGTCCTTCGCGAAGCGCAGCGCGCTGATGATCGCCGCCGGCCCCAGGAAGGAGCTGTCCACGTCCAGCACGTTGCAGTCGGAGTAGCAGGAGCCGCACAGGATGCAGTCGCGCATGGCCTTCGAGACCCTCAGCGCCTCGGGGTCGACCTTCATGCCTTCCTCCGTGATAGCGACGGCGTTGTCCCTTATCAGGTACGGTTGCACCTGCCTCATGCGCTCGTAGAAGGGCTCCAGATCGACCACCAGGTCCTTGATCACCTTGAAGTGGCTGAGCGGGTCGATGACGATGACCTCGGCCATCATCTTCTTGGTGATGCGCGTCCGGCAGGCCAGGCAGCTCCGCTTGTTCACCCTCACGGCGCATGAGCCGCAGATCGCGGCACGGCAGCTCTGACGGAACGAGAGGGTCCCGTCGATCTCCTCCTTCACAAAGTTGAGGGCATCGAGGATGGTCAGATTCTTCGAATAAGGTACAGAGCAGGTCTGGTAGCGCGAGCCCTCGTCCTTCTCTGGATCGAACCTGAAGACGCTCAGACGGACTTCGTCACGAGCCATCAGGCCATCCCTCCCTTTCCCTCATGATCCGATGACATCAGTAAGACCTCCTCTCCGGCTCGAACATGGTGATCCTTATCGGTTCGTGCTCCACCTGCGGCCTCCCGTCCACCTGCCTGATCAAGGTGTGCTTGAGCCAATTCTTATCGTCCCTTTCCTTGAAATCGATCCGGTAATGGCTGCCCCGGCTCTCCTGTCTTTGCAGGGCGCCCACGGCGGTCAGCTCGGCGTTGTCCAATAGGTAACCGAGCTCGATGGCCTGCGTCAGCTGGGTGTTGAACACCGCGCTGCGGTCCTCCACCGAGACCTCCGCGTATCTCGCCCTGAGTTCGGCGATGGTGCGCACCACCTGTTCCAGGTCCTGCCTGTTCCTGAAGACCCCGACCTTCTCCCACATCTGGCGCTGCAGCAGCCTTCTGATCTCGACCGCCGACTCGCCGCCTTTCCGGAATAGGCCGTCGATCCGGCGCTCCTCTTCGGCCAGGACGTCCTTCGGAACGCTGAGCAGCTTGCGCTTCCTGGCATATTCCGTGGCCTTCGTTCCGGCCAGCTTGCCGAACACCAGCGTGTCGGCCAACGAGTTCCCGCCCAGACGATTCGCGCCATGCACCGATACGCAGGCGCATTCGCCGCAGGCGAACAGCCCTTGGACCGAGGTCTCGCCGTCGTTGTTGGTGCGCACCCCTCCCATGGTGTAATGCTGGGCCGGCTGGACCGGTAACAGGGATTCCGACGCGTCCAGGTCGAGGAAGTCCTGGGCCAGCTTGAATATCTGCGGCAGCTTATGGAGCAAGACCCCCTGCCCCAGACCCCTGAGGTCGAGCCAGACATGGTCCCCCTGCTCTCCCGCTCCCCTACCCTCCTCGATCTCGGTCTGGATGCTCCTGGTGACGATGTCCCGCGGAGCGAGCTCCTGCATCTTCGGGGCGTAGCGCTGCATGAACCTCTCCTGCTTGGAGTTGAGCAGTATGCCCCCCTCTCCCCGGGCCGCCTCGGTGATGAGAATGTTGGTCCCGAGCAGCGTGGTCGGATGGAACTGCACGAACTCCATGTCGCCGATGCTCGCTCCGGCCCGATAGGCCATTGATATCCCGTCCCCGGTGCAGGGATGGGAGTTCGTGGTCCTTTCATAGGCCCGTCCGGAGCCGCCAGTGGCGAGGATCACCGCCTTGGATTTGACATGATAGCGCTCACCGCTCCTCAGGTCTATGGCCAGGACCCCCTTGCAGATGTTCCCCTCGACCAGCAGCGAGGTGGCAAGCCATTCCGAGTAGACCTTCACGTTGTTCTTGATCAGCTGCGAGAACAGGGTATCGAGGAGCTCGTGACCGGTGCTGTCACCGGCGTAGCAGGTCCGCGGGAAGCTCCCTCCCCCGAACGGCCTCTGCGCCAGCCTGCCGTCCTCCAGCCGATCGAAGATCGCGCCGAAGGAATCGACCTCGATTATCCTGGAGGTGATGCTGCGACAGAGGACCTCGACCGAGTCCTGATCGGCGAGATAGTCCGATCCTTTCACCGTGTCGTACGCATGCTTCTTCCAGTCGTCCTCGGTGACGTTGCCGAAGGGCGCATTGATGCCTCCCTGTGCAGCCACGGAATGGCTTCTGAGCGGATGGACCTTGGACAATATCGCGGTGTCGGCATAGGGCGACGCCTCCAGGGCGGCCATCTGGCCAGCTAGACCGGCCCCGATTATTATGATGTCGTGGGAGATCGTCTCCATAGCTACCTCGACCTCTACGAAATTTCAGCTACTATTCTGCTTACCGACCTAAAGTAAGTATGGGATGCGTCCTGGATTTCGACGAAGCACCCGAACTCGCGGGCCGCACCGGGAAGCGTTTCGCTGGCGGCGCTTCTTCCTCACGGCTGAGGCGATCGGAAGTCACTCCGGTCTGTGTGTATGAGATGTTCTACCCCTTCGACTTATTTTGAAGAATGATGCTTCTTGCGCTGGATCACTTTTTAGTTCATGAAATGGGCGACTTTACTTGCTCAAGGGATCAGCCCGGCGATCGTCTCCGCCGCTCTGCGGCAGCCCTGGGACGAAAGGGACGGATAGCTGACCGGCTTGTCGATATTCTCGACCACCAGCTCCGCCAATCGCTCCGGGCTCATGCCTTCGAAAGAGCATTTGATGCCCAAGCCGTTCCTCTCCAGCTTCCTAGCCACATTGATCTCTTGCTCAGAGTGCCCTTTCAGCGGGAAGTAGAGGAACTGCTTCCTCAGCACCGAGAGCTCGAGCGTCGAGGTGCCTCCCCCTTGCACTATGGCCATGTCGGCGGCAGCGAAGTGCTCATAGAGCTTGGGAAGGTAGCCCTTTACCTCCACTCCCTCGGGCACATCGCGCAGGTCCTCGGTCATCCTGGGTCCCTTGACCACGAGCATCCTCACGTCCCGCAGGACGCGCCTGATGAGCGGGAATGCGTCCACGCACAGCTGCAGCAGGTCCCTTCCCACCGAGGTTCCGCCGACCGAGCAAACGAGCATATGGCCGGGGCCATAGCCTAGCCTTGCCCTAACGGCCCCCTTATCCAAGAACGGCTCAGGGTCGAACTGCACCGGATTGCCAGCCACCTTGAAGCGCTTCGCAACGCCCTCCCTCGCGTTCATCATGCCCCATCCCAGCCGTTCGTCCGGGACATCCTCGAGATCCCCCAGGAAGATGTCGGTCCACAGGTCGTCCGGAGCGGACCGGAAGGCCTTGTCCCATCCTTGGTTCACCTTCCTGGCGACCAGGCGGTCCCTTAAGCTCGCGCTGCCCGGGTACACCTTCACGAAGTCCCACATGAAAACGATGCGCGGCCATGGAACCTGTGGATGGGCGGCATAACCTCCAGTCAGCTCGTAGGCCTCGTCGGCGATGAGCAGCGCTGGCTTCTCCCTCTGCAGGATCTGCAGGATCTGGCCGATCGCCCTGTCATACCGCCTCAGCTTGCGCACGTTGTAGAGGATGGCGGTCATGTTGACCTCTTGCGACCCTCCCGCCAACTGCTCGATCACGGAGGTCCCCACGTCTCGCTCCGCACATTCCGGCAGCAGCCGCAGTCCCTCCCCCTCCAGCACCTCGTTCGCAGGATGGCCGGCGAGCCAAAGGATCTCAAGGTCCTTCCTCATTGCCATGAGCTCTCTGGCGATTCTTATGTCCCTCTGCACATGGCCCAGGCCAACCGAGCCACTGATGTAGACGATCTTCTTCATGCTCGTGCCCTCATGCGTGAGCGGACAATTATTGCTTCCTAGCTCCACGATCGGGTCGGTCTTTTCACCGAATGAAGGTTGGAAGGAAAGGAGGTTTGGTTATGCCGTTTCGACCAAGGCTATAGGATCAGAGGAGCTTCTTTCCGCAGTTGCCGCAATATTGATGTCCCATGGTATCGGCACCGCAGTTCGGGCATCTTCTATCCGGGAACGCGACCGGCGCCCCGCCTCTCGGGCCCTTGTCCCTCCTGGCCCACAGAAGGAGCACGAGCAATATGGCCGTCAGCGCCCCGACCCCGCCCAGGATGATCAGCAGCACCATCCCCGCCCCTAAGCCAGGGTCCGCGGCCGTGGCGGAAGCGGAGGCGGACATCTGGCCCATGCCGTATCCGTTCTCCGCCACCACCCAGTAGTAATAGGTACCGCCCTCGACCACCCCCTCGTCAGTGAAGGAGGTGGCGCTGGTGCTGCCTATCTCCATGCGGTCGGAGCCGTCCAGCTCTCGCCCGCCGAGGATGTGATAGGCGATGATCGGGCCACCATGCTCCTCCGGCGCCTGCCAGCTAAGGGAAATATGATCCGCGCGCCCCTCCGCCTGCAGGGTGGTTATCGCGCCCGGCACGACGAGGTCCCCCGGGATCTTGAGGTGGGATTCGACGGAAAGCGCGCCCTTGCCGAAGGAGGTCACCGCCCTCACCTCATAGTAGTAATCTGCCCCGGCGCTCACATTCACGTCCAGGAAGCTGGTCGCGGTCACGCTGCGGTAATAGGCCGCCTCGCCTGCGAGGGACGAGCGCAGCACCTCGTAATGATCTATAGGACTTCCTCCGTCCGTCGCCGGAATCGTCCAGTTGAGCAGCACCTGGGACCCCTGCAATTGCGCCAGGAAGCCCATGGGCGCGGAGGGGCAGGTGAGCAGCTCGATCCCGTATCGGGGGATCGGGTCGCCGCCGAGGAACAGGAAGCCCTGGAAGGCCTGCACCTTCACATAGTATCGCCCCGGGGCGAGCGTCAGCTCCAGGAGCGAGAAGTACCCGATCCCGGAGTCGTCGTCGCTCGCCAGCTGGTCCGAGGGCACCCCCGCGCTCGAGTAAAGGAACATCTGGGTGTCGCCCTCGGCCCCATAGGTCTCCAAGCTCACCTCCGAGCCGCTGCCCAATTGGAAGGTGAACCAGTCCACGTCGTCCCCTCCGTCCCCGATGGAGTGCCATTGCGCTGCGCCTGGAACCAGGCTGGTGGCGTGCAGATGATCGCCGTCCGGCTCAAAATCGTCGTTCGAGGAGAAGGAGGTGAGGTTGAGCTGGTAACCGCTGATCTCGTGGTCGTTGTAGTACTCCTCCACCTTGACATAGTACTCACCAGCAGGCAGGTCATTGCAGGTTATCATGGAGAAGAGGGCTTCTCCGGTGTCGTCGTCCGAATCGATCTCATAGAGGTTATCGCCCTGTTGCTCGTAGAGCCACATCCTGGTGTCGCCTTCGACCCCGGAGGTCTCCACGACCACATTCTTTACGCTATCCAAAGTGAACCTGGCCCAGTCCACGTCCGCGCCACCGTCCCCGATGGAGTGCTGCTGCGGATCGCCTGGGATCAGTAGGCTGGCATCCTCCGGCAGGTCGTCCGGCTCGTAGCCGTCCGCCGCGCTGGGAATGCTCACGCTCAGCTGGTAAGAATCGATCTCCGCGTCCCCACCGTACTCTCCGACCTTCACGTAGTACTTGCCCGCGGGCAGCTGCGCCAATATCCTCGAGAAATAGGCGACGCCCCCGTCATCATCGTAGGCCAGGGGGGGGGAGGTGACGTTCGCCTCCTCGAACAGGAATAGCTCCGTGTCCCCGCTGACCCCTGAGGTCTGCACCACCACATCGTTCGGAGATGACAGGAGGAAATAGGTCCAGTCCAGGTCCGCCCCTCCATCCCCGATGGAACGGTACTGCGGCAGATCGAGCATTAGCTGCTTCGCCAGCAAGTAGGTGCCATCGTCCTCGAAATCATCGCTGCCTCCCCCACCGCCGCCTTCATTGAAGTAGAGATTCAGGAACTCGTCCCAGGAGGTGTTCTTGGTGAGCGATGCGTCCGTCCGATAACCGACCAGGTTGAGGTCGGAGATGACGTCCGGGAAGTAGATGGCCAGTCCATGCGCCCCTGGACGGAGGTTGCCATTGGTCTCGGACAGCACCGCCCCATCGATGGCCTGCAGGAGCTGATCGGCGGCGTTGGTGAGAGCTGGGCCGGCCGCAAGCCTGACCTCGTGAGCGAAGTCGTACAGGTCCACGAACATCTCGTACTCGAAATGTTCGCTGCGTGACCTGGCCTGCTGCACCTGCGCACCATGCAGCGCATAGGCGGAGCTCAATTCGGTGGAGAAGGCATCGAGGGATGATGCTACCTGCGCTATGGCGGAGGTGGAGACGGACGACAAGGTCTCCTTGCCCGATGATCCATAATACTGCGAGTACTCGCGCACGATCACGCCCCCGAGCTGCGGAGCGCTCATCGCCGGACTGGAAGTAAGGGCGTAGAGCACCTTGTCGTAGGCCCAGCCCTGGCCAGGTTCGGTCTCCTCCGAGAACACCACGATGTCGGTGAGCGAACTCAGCTCATATGCGACCTCGGTCATGCCCATGAGGCAGGCGTCGAACCCGACCAGGCCGATCCTCTTACCGGTGGCGGATTCCGCGGACGAGATGGCCTGGCGGATCTCCGGCAATAGCAGGGAGTCCCCGGAGCTGGTATCGTCCGAGCAGACCCCGTAGACCCATCCGCCGCCATGATCCCATAGGACCAGGGCGTAGTTGCTGGCAGGATAATTTCCCATGCCCCATTGCAGGAAGCTCTGTAGCACCGCCCCGCTCCCCATGTTCACCTCGCCCAGGTCGGATGACTGGTAGGCAGCGGTCGGCTCGTCCCCCCGTTCAACCACGAAACGCTTGGCCGTCCTCCAGTCGCCATAGTCCGAGGTGCCCCCGCTCCAATCCGTCAGTGGACTACGGTCGAACTGCACCAGGATATTCACCTGCGCGGTAGAGCCCACGGAAGACATCTCCAGGAAGTCATCGACGCCGTAGGATTCGAGGTTGTTGTCACCATCCAGATAGACCATGAAGGTCCAGGTGGCCACCGCTTTGGGTGTGGCGGTTACGCTGCCTTGAAGCGGCACCAGGCCGACGCCGAGAAGCACGACCACGGTCATGATGAGGCATAGGAATGATGACGAGCCCCGCATTAGCCTCCGCCCCTCCCTGATCTCAATGGTGGGCGATGCCCTTACCGCATCTTATAGACTACCGTCTTGGATGACGCTTGAACGGGGGATTGGCAATAACCTGGACGACCCGCTCGGACCTTCGTGTCAAGCCACCGAACGCCAACCCTGGCGCCCTTCGCATGCTAGATGCGGGGCCCCATATCCCAATGAGCATCACCATCGAGGACTTGCGGAGGAGGCTACTGGATGGACCTCAATGGTTTCATGGTCGACCGCAAACCGCCAATAGGTCCTGATCGATGGACTCGAGCAATTCGACGACTCGCCCTCCGTCGGTCCCTTCCTCGCAGAATCCTATGGTGAAGGTCATCCTATCGGCGAAGCTCGAGAACCCCAGAGTCACTTCGCCAGGATAGGCGATGGGTGTGGTGATCATGGCGCGCTTGGGTCTGACCTTCCCGAAGAGCAGACGCTCTGGCTGGATGATGCCGATGTTGGAAAGGAGGGGACTCAACACCTCCTCCCTGTAGCCGCGCTCGGTCATCCTATCATACACTTTCTTCGTTATCGAGAAGGGGAAGGCCTTGAGCAAGATGTTGTAGGTGTAGAACACCTTCATCGCTTCGTTCGTTGCCTTCATCCGGTCCATCTCGGATTTCACGGATCGAAGGGTGCCCTCGAAATCCGCGCTCTCCTTGAATGCTATTGCGGGATAGACCGCGGCCAAAAGATTCGTGAGCGCGCTGGTCCTCTTGTCCGGCAGGAAATTGCGAAGGTTGAACTGCACTTGAAAAGGAAGAGGGACCTCCTTCTGAGGGCCGATGATCTTGAACATCGCGCGGCAGAAGGCGGTCAGGACGACGTCGTTGACGGTCGCCTGGTGCTTCTTGGCATATTCCCTTATCGATCCAACGCCTGGATCAATGACCCTATAGATCATCCTCCGCTTGCTGGTCCCTCGATTCTCATAGGGGAAGGTCCAACCATGCTCTGAGCCGAGGCCCAAGGGGCCCCCTTTGGTGAACCCCCTCATCAGCCTCAGCCTCTCGGCCATACTGAACTGGTTGGTCAATGGCTTGGTGCCTCGATCCCCTTTTAAGTTGATCGCGGGGTGGTAACCAGGGTCCTTCTCCAGCGCGGAATAGATCTGGCTAAGCAAGTATCCATAGTCCTTAGCCGCGATGGCGTCCATGACCACATGGTTGATCTTGATGCAAAGCGCATCGTCCTTTGAACGGACCAATATTAGCTGGACCAGGGGGTCCTGGGTAGGATCCGCTGGTTGAACGATGAAGCGTTCGAGCTCGCTCTCGGCGTCCGAGACGGTGGTGGATCGAAATGCCCCGCTGAACTCGATCTGCTCGCTTCTCTTGAAGTAGGGGTTGAGACCGTGGTACACAAAGCGCGACATGAGGATCGGCTCGGAAATCATGCTTAAACCGAATGCCTCCTCCAGTCTCTCCGGATCCACCTTGCCATCGAGGTATATCACCAGATGCATCTGCTGATCGCTGGTCTTGCGAGATATGAAGTTCAACCTATCAGCCGTTGTGGCCGGAAACCTTGAGGGGATCCTGCCGTATTCGGACGCATCAAATTTCTCCGGCCCCCTCATCCTTTCCATCCCCCGTATCGGTCAAATCTGCGTAGCTGCAAATTGGTCCTGTGGGGGATTCTAAGCGCTCGAATCACCTTAAGGTTTCGGAGGACGGAAAGGGGCATGATTTGAATGACTTGAGCCATGCTCCATCGTTGCGAAAGCCCGAATGAGTCGAAGCATCAAGAGGTCGCGACCTGTGTTCCAAGGCCCCAATGATATGGCCGCTTAGGTTCGCATCATCGTCATCTCTTTCCATGATAGCGGGAGAATCCAACTTAATATAGCAGGTCCTGCATGGCCTAAGAATATACTTGAGCTGATCAGCATAGCACTTGAACCGTTCTCCTCTGACCTATTCCCCACCGGCGACGCCGCCATCGCATTCTTCTTGGTGATCTTGGCATGGCTATTGAGCGAGCTCATCGGCGGACAGCTGGTCCCGACCATGCGGAGGGGCGGGGCCAAGGTCGAGCGAAGGAACGTCGGGTCGAACCTCATGCTCCTGCTCGCCATCACCGCCTGCCTTTCGCTCACCTACGTCTTCGCGAGATTGGAAGTGGCCATGCTGCCCGCTTGGGTGTTCTATGTCGGACTTGCCCTCATGATCGCAGGGATCGCTCTCAGGCAATGGGCCGTAGCGGTCCTGGGCCGGTACTTCTCTGTGGTCATCGGCGTGCAGGATGGCCAAAGGGTGGTCGATGCCGGGCCCTACCGTTTCGTGAGGCACCCCTCCTACACTGGCTTTCTCCTCATTTTAGTGGGAATAGGGCTGGCGGCGCAATCCTGGGGAGCCGCGCTGCTCATCTTTGTGACCTTCGGACTGATCCTGGGCCACAGGATAGTGGCCGAAGAAAGGGTCCTGGTCTCAGAACTGGGGGAGGAATATGTCGATTATATGGGGACGACCAAGAGGCTCATCCCGTTCCTCATTTGATGGCGCGGCCCCGACCGTGGAACTTGCGGAGCGCGAGGATAGAAGAGCACCTGTCTCAAGACGATCGGGGGTTCCAAGTCGGGTGGATCGATTCCTCAGGCCGCCCTTAATCCCCGATACGCCCCTTCAGGGACGCTGATCTCGAACCGCGCACCTCTGCCTAGCAGACTGCTCTCGATGATGCTCATGCCCGTTATCGATAGGATCTCACGAGAGAGGAATAGGCCGAGACCGGTGTGCTTGCCATGGCCGTAGTGAAAGAGATTCTCTCGGTCCGCGTCCGATATACCTATGCCATTGTCCTCATAGGTGAGGGACAGGTCCGTGTCGCCCGGTTTGGCCGTCAAGGTGATAATGGTTAGGTTGGGGCCGCCGTACCTCAGGGAGTTGTCGATGATGTTGTAGATCGCCTTCTCCAGAAGCGAGTCCGCATAGATCTCGAGGCGGCCCGTGTCAATCTTGATCCAAACCTTGCTGAGATGTAATTGGGCGGCCGCCCTTCGGACCAGGACCTCGAGGTTCTGCCATGCCGGCGCGCACATTCCCATGTCCTGATAGTCTTTGGTGAAGGATATCTGGCGCTCGATGGTCTTGGCCGCCTTCCGTTCCCGTTCAAGGAATTCGCGCATTTTAGCGGGCTCGTCCAAATGCATCTTCGAGAGGTCGATATAGCCTTCCAGCGCAGCCACTTGATTGAGTATGTCATGCCGGGTGATGCTCGACAGGAGGTTGAGCTTCTTGTTGGCCGCTTTCAAGGCTTCCTGCGCCTCCAATTGAGCGTGCTCCACCTCTTTCCTTTCGATGGCCATGGCCACCTGGTCGGAGATGAACTCCATGATCTGCCTATCGCTCTCGCTCAACCTGACCCCTTCGGTGTAGCTCTGCGTCGCCATCACCCCAATCGTCTGGTCAGCGATGCGAAGCGGGACCCCCAGCCAATCCACGGAAGGCGCCCCCGTCAGGTCCACCTCCCCCTTGGCCACGAGCTCGTCGAAGACCTCAGGAGGGGCAAGCAGAGGTTTCCCGGTAGAAAGCACATAGGCCGTCAGACCCTTGCCCGGTCTTTGAGGCTCGGGTGAGGGGTCGAACTCGTCGATGAAATATGGATAGCTCAGCTCATCCCTGACCGGGTCGTACAAGGAGATGAAGAAGTTCTTCGCTGGCATGAGCTCCTGCAAGATCTCATGGATCGAAAGATAGAGCTCGTTCAGGCTCATGGCCGAGCTGGCGGCTCGGGAGATGCGATAAAGTGCTGACTGGATGGCCTCCGCCTGCCTGCGCTCGGTGGCATCACGCGATACGCCAAGGATCTCGGTGACCTCGCCCCTGTCGTTGATCAGGAGGGTTGTCACCACCTCTACCGTCACCCAGGAACCGTCCTTCCTTCTTTGATTGAACATGGCAGTTTGGTCGCGAAGCGTGCGGTCGCCTCCCTTGAAGCCGTTGATGCGCTCAGGCAGCTCCCTGGTGATCATCGCGTAAGAATCTGGGTCGATCGCGTCCGACAGTGATTCCTTCATGGCCTCTTCGACCGATAGCCCGCGCAACGACTGGATGCTCGGACTGATGTAGGTGA
>Ga0315286_10006035_pt1 | contig 11746 bp, 9 predicted proteins | sample YL17G10_0_MG_FD_205038 | JGI IMG/M metagenome (GOLD analysis project Ga0315286, IMG submission 205038) | Sediment microbial communities from Yellowstone Lake, YNP, Wyoming, USA - YL17G10_0 | ecosystem: Environmental > Aquatic > Freshwater > Lake > Sediment | place: USA: Wyoming | collected... | reverse complement strand
TCCCTTATTACAGTGAGGAGGGCGCTATGGATTATATTGATGATGATTATATTGGCTTGTTGCAGTATTTTGTCATGAGCGGCAGGAAGCGGCCTAATACTATCTACGGGGTTATTATTTTTGCTATTTGTGAGGATCAGGCTAAGAATACTGTTCTTCTTGTTGATAGCGCTGAGGGTGATGAGAACATGCTTAAGATTATGCGTAATTGGCAGGAGACTTATCATGATTGTATAAGCAAACTCGCAAAAGATATTGGTGCCAAGCAGGTTGTTTATAATGTTAGTACCGGTAATACTGTTCCTAAGGAGTTCTTGAAGTACCTTACTGGTAAGCTTTCTAAGTCTAGGGTTTATCTTACTAAGAAAGGCAATTTGAAAGGGGAGCCTTATTTGGAGAGTTTTGAAGGGGATGAACCAAAAGGCAATGTTGATGGATTTGTTGAGGCCTTATAATTCATAATCACCAGCCTGTCCGGCGCTTGAGGACCAAATCATTTCTTTTGTTTAGAAAACCTTTCGAAAAATACTGATTTTTTGCGAAAAATCATGATAGCATTATTTAAAGCCCTTAGTTGTTTAACATAATCATGGATAAGCTTGCAAAGAAGGTTTCAAAAGACAGCAGCTACCTTGAATTTCTAGCCTCTATAAAGAGCAGGATTAGGGAGGCACAGTACTCTGCCTTAAAATCAGTTAATAAACAGCTAATACGCCTGTACTGGGACTTAGGGAAAAAGATTGTTGAAAAGCAAGAGGAATGCAGCTGGGGAAAGTCAGTTGTTGAGGCACTTGCAAAAGATCTCCAGAAAGAATATCCTGGCGTCAAGGGCTTTTCTTCACAAAACTTATGGTATATGCGCCAATTTTACATTAAATATAGGAATAACCAGAAACTCCAACCAATGGTTGGAGAAATCAGCTGGGCTAAAAACTTAATCATCATGAGCAAATGCAAGGAAGACCCTGAGCGCGAGTTCTACATAGCAATGGTCAGGAAATTTGGCTGGACCAAAGATGTCCTCATTCATCAGGTCGAGAATAAAACATATGAAAAATACCTGCTCAACCAGACTAATTTTGATAAGACTTTGCCAGCTAAATATAAGAATCAGGCCAAGCTGGCTGTCAAGGACGAATACACTTTTGACTTCCTTGAATTAGGAGATGAACACTCGGAAAAAGAGCTTGAAGCCTCTCTCATTGAAAAAATACGAAAATTCCTAGTGGAAGTCGGAGAATATTTCTGCTTCATTGGAAGCCAGCACAGGCTGGAGGTGAACAACAAAGAATTCTTTATTGACCTGCTGCTGTACCATAGGAAACTGAAATGCTTAGTTGCCGTTGACCTGAAAATTGGTGAGTTCATCCCTGAATTTGCTGGAAAGATGCAATTCTACCTTTCTGTGCTAGATGACCGAGTGAGGCTGAATGATGAGAATGCGTCAATTGGCATAATAATATGCAAAGGCAAGCACAGGACTGTTGTTGAGTATGCTCTAAGAGATGTGAAGAAGCCAATAGGAGTTGCCACCTACAGGCTAACGCCTACATTGCCAAAGCAAATGTCAAAATATCTTCCTTCCAAAAAAGAAATAGACGAGAAGTTTAGTGAATTATTTGATGATTGGCTCAACTAGCTCTTTCATGCTTGCCCTACTTCTTCCTTCCAACAATACCTATGTGGCTTGCCATGCCTATGATTGAGGGCTCGCTTGCGTATTTCATCTCGAGCTTCATGAGCATATCAAAGGTTTCCTTGTTGTTGAGCAGCTTGACTCTTTGCTCGTGGCTTATCTTGTCAACTATGTTGAGCAAGCCAAAGACTTCTACCACTTCAAGCCCGCTCTTCCCAAACATTTTTTTCAGCTCATCAACCCTGAAGTTATGCTGGGAATAATCAAATGGAAAGACTGAATTGCCTGTCTTTTCCAGCTTTTCAACCTCGCTTAGCTTACCAATTTTTAAAAGGCGAACTAGCTGCCTGAAGTAAGAGTCAACGGTTATCAGCACGCAAGCGCCTTGCTTTGCAACTCTCGCAAGCTCGTCAATCGCCTTTTGCTCCTTAAGGCAATAAGAGACTGGGTCGCCGACAGCAATCACAAAGTCAAAAGATGAGGATTGCAGGTTCTTCATGCTTGTTATGTCTTGCTGCAGCACCTTTATCTTGTCATTCAAACCTAGATTTTGTATTTTTTTGGCAGCAACCTCAAGCATCCCCTTGGATAAGTCTGTGAGAACCACTGCATGGCCTTTCTTTGCAAGAGCAACAGAGAACTCTCCTGTGCCACCGCCGGCATCAAGGATCATTGATTTTTCCTTAGGAAGGTACTTTTCTATCCTTGACCATTCAATAGCAAGGACAATCTCACATTTTTTGTCATCATCAGCCTTGTCAAAATTATCATCATATACCTTGGCTACCTTGTCATGGTATTTGACAGATTGGTTATTGGTCATCTTGTGCTTTGCACATTTCATTAGTGCTTGCTCTCTTTCTTAGAACTCTTTTCACTCATCCTGGCCTTGAGTTGGTTGTAATCGCCTGCATCGTATTTGTCCACGTCGTTGATCATGTCCTTTTCCTGCCATTCCTTGGTCCAGTCTTCAATGAGAAAAATCCTGTAAGCCCCGTCTGCAGTGCTGCAGATGCACCTTTTTATGCCGGCGTTGATTATCACCTTCTTGCATATGAAGCACGGCACCATGTCAAGCAGCTTGTCTTCTCCCCCAAATATTCGCTTCCCAAATAGATACAAGTCTCCGCCAAGGAGGCTCACGCCTGCCCTTGCAGCATTGATTATGGCGTTCATCTCAGCATGCACGCTCCTGCAAAGCTCGTATCTCTGGCCCGACGGTATGCCTAGCTCTCTTCTCAGGCAGTTGCCTCTCTCAAGGCAGTCCTTGGTCTTTCGTGGCGCGCCCACATAGCCAGTCGCGATTATCTGGTCATCCTTGACTATTATCGAGCCGAACTGTATGCTCATACAGGTCGTCCTTTTTGAGACTTCCCGCGCAATGTTGAGGTAATACTCTTCCTTGCTAGGCCTGGCAATGCTAGCATTTGGCTTGCTCTTGGTTTTATTGCTCATTCTATCAACCCTACCAGTAAATTGTCAATCTTCCTGTAAAGCTCTTCTATCGAGTAGTCGTTGTCTATCACAAAATCAGCCAGGTCCTTGCACTGGAGCAGTTGCTGGTTTGCGCTGTCTTTGCTTTTCAATTCTTTTTCCTCTGCTTTCTTGAAATCCTTGAAATCAGCAGGGTCGCTCTCCCTTTTCCTTCCAACAACCCTCTCAAACCTAGTCTCTATGGATGCATCAATGAATATCATGGAGAAGTCCTTTCTTTTTTTCAGGGATTCTATTTCTGCAGGGTGCCTTATTGAATCAATGACATAGTTCTGACCTTCTTTTAGCTTTGCCATAATCCTGTCTGCAAGCACAGAGTTGCCAAATTTGGTCCTTAGCTCATTGCCAGTCTCCCTTAGCCTATCCCTGGTAATCTCTTGGTTCCTGCTCTTTATCTCCTCGCGTATGATGTCAGAGAGGGAATAGAATAAGAAGCCCTTCTGCATAAGGTATTCTGCTACTGTGGTTTTTCCTGCGCCATTCAAACTAGTTAACCCTATAATCATCTATTCATCACCTTTCCCTATTGAGCTAGGAAAGGACAGCCTTTAATAAAGTTTTTGAAAATGCCCTGCGAGATTAAATGCACGAGATAGAATACTTGATAAATATGCGATTTTGCTGCTTAAAATGTGTAAAAGTAAACCTTTTGCTATTCAAACATTTTTTGCTATTCAAATATCTGGTGCTCTTGCTTCCACTCAAGGAATTCCTTCTTCTCCTCTTCTGTCTCAAGCTCTGACAGGTAATAGTGCTTGGTGAATTCCCCGCATGAGCTGCCAATCTGTTTCCCAGGAGGCTCGTACTCTACCACTCTCAAGCCTGGAAGGCTCTTTTGCAGGGTGCTTAGCCACTCTCCCTCTTTCTTGCTTCTCTGCATGCCCTCAGGAGGATTGAACCTGATAAGCTTCAGGGGAATCCTGTATAAATCAAGCAGCTCTATCATCCTCTTCAGGTGCCTGTCAGTGTCATTGACCTGGTCAATCAGTGTGTAATGGATTTCAGTGGGGTCGGCAATTGCATGGAATTCTTTCATCTTGGCCTGAATGCTTTCTATTCCACTAACTTCTTTCCTGTAATGGGCTAGCATCTCAAATGCTTCCTCCACACCTACCGTTGTCCTGGGCAATAAAAGCTTTCTCTCATCTGAAAAAGGAGAGTGAAGCGAAAAATGGACTTTCAACGGGATGCTTTTTCCCGTCACAATAGCTGTGAGCTTTTCAAGGCCAGCATTTGGCATCATGGTCGCAATTGCATAACTGAAGGATTCATAACAACAAATCTTTTTTAACAAACCCTCCTCTTCATAAACAGAAGATATCAGCTCAAGATTCAGCAAAGGCTCGCCAACCCCCATGTAGGACACAAGGCATTTCTTGTTAGGAGACCTCTTGAGACCATTTTCTTCCTTCCCAATAAATTCAACCTTCTCATCCTTCCCATTCTCATTGCTTGATAAGACAATGCCCTTGCTTTTAGTGAAGGCTGTCCTGGCCAGCGCCTCTAAGAAATGATATGGCTCAATGGGCTCCATGCTTTTTTGGCGGCCTTCCTTCGTTAGGTGGCATAGGGTGCAGCCCAAGTTGCAGTAGTGGTGTGTTGGGACACAGAAAACATCAACACCCTGATTGCTCTTGTTCTGGATGAAGGTGACCTCTATTATTTTCTTTCCGCTGGCGTATACTGACTTGATAGTCTCGTCATTGCTGTCCTGGAATGTGCCCAGATGGTTTAATCGATTCAGCCTTAAATTACCTTGCAACATGGCTTTCTCATCCCCCTGTTCTTCCTTTGCTGCCCTATAACTATCTGGTAGCTATAACTATCTAATAGTGGTGGATAATGGAGGTTTTTATTTAAAGATTGTGCTTAAGGCTTAAGACTTAAGGCACGGGCCCATGTGTATAAGAGGGCTCCTATCAACTCTCATCATAAATTATTGTATCAGCATCATATTTTTCAGTTCAATAATACATATAAACCCCTACCTATTCATCTACTGGATAGTTTTGACTTCGGGGTGGTGTATTATGACTGATGTGGTTTTGGCAGGCTACAATTTAGATGCTGAAGTTATTGACGAGCTGAAAAAGAATTCTCCTGAAAGGAATGATGTGACCCCAGAGACCATCTCTGCAGCCTATGCCCGCATCTCCAGAGACCCTAGAAGCGCAACAGAGCTTAGGCGTGAAGCCAGGGAAGAAGTTGAAAAGGCAAGAAAGTCTAACCAGGCTATTGTTTACAAGATGGGCCATCATTCTGTTGCAGAGCACGCAGTTTTCAATTTTGACATACTCAACATCTCTAGGCTAGCCATTGAAACTCTGGAAGCCCAGAGGCTCTGCTCTTACACAGAAAAATCCCAGAGGTACATAACCATGGGTGAAGATTTTATTGTTCAGCCTGAGCTGCAAGGCTTTGAGCCTGAAGTGACATCGACTTTTAAGCATGATTTCAATACCTATCGTGACCTTTCAGCAATCCTGTCAGAATATTTCCCTAGCAGCAAGGATGCAAGGCAGGTTGCTTGGCAGATGATAGAGGCTAACGAGGCCATGGGAGTGAAGATTAATGATAAGGAGGCATTCATCACTAACAAGCTCAATGATTGGGCAAAAGAAGACGCTCGCTATCCTCTCCCGCTTGCCACGCTTGGCCAACTAGGATTAACAGCCAATACTCGCAACCTTGAAAAGTTTATGAGAGAGACTGCCCCTAGCCCTCTCAGCGAGGTAAGAGACTTAGGCAAAAAGCTTTTTGAGCCAGCCTTTGCAGTGGCTCCTTCACTATTCCTTTTCACAGAGCCGAATGAGTATCATAAGGGAATAGGCAAGAGAGCTAAGGATTTCATTGAGAAGCGCATAAAGCCAAAATATGCTGATGGAGAAGGCATCCCTCTTTACCTGGGAGTGAGTGATGTCAAGCTCATCCCTCCTGGAGAAAACCTCGACCATAAGGTGCTCACAGCTCTCATAATGAATCATACTGGAGAGCCTTACATGGATGCTTATGCCAAGGTGCTCTTGATGCCTGGCTATGAAAAAGAAGCTTTCATGAAAGAGATATTCAAAGGAATGAACCTTTGGGATGATGTGCCAAGAGAGTTTGAGATGGCAGACCTGACTTATGAGATGGTGATGAGCGCAAGCGCATTTGCCCAGTTCAAGAGGCACAGGATGCTGACCTTGCTCAAGATGCAATATGACCCTAAGCTTGGCTACACGATTCCCGAATCTATAACCAAAGCAGGAGCCGAAACAGTTTTCAGGAACACGATGAAAATGAATGAAGAGCTTTTCCACAAGATTCATGAAAAAAATCCTGATGCTGCGCCTTATGTATTGGCTAATGCGCATAACAGGAGAATTCTTGTCAAGACTAACATAAGGGAGCTCTATAAGATTTCCCGCCTGCGAGAGGACTTGCACGCGCAATGGGACATAAGGGACAAGGCAAGCAAGATGAGTGAGCTAGCAAGGCAAGTCGCGCCGCTAAGCTGTATGATGCTTGGAGGCAAGCATGAGTTCCAAAAAATTTATAATCACGCCATGGCTCATGAGCTTTACAGATGGGAGAGAAAGCTAGAAGCACAGCAGAGAAAAGAAGAGAGACAAGAGCTGGGAAAAGAGCAGCAAAAATAGATGATGATAATTCTAGGCTAGGGACTTTCATAATCATCGACGGCCTTGATGGCAGCGGCAAGAGCACGATAGTGGGTGGGATAGCAAGCTTTCTCAAGTCAAAAGGCAAAAAGGTTTTTGAGCTCAAAGAATACTGGAAGAATTCTCACTCACTGCCCGAGCCAGAAGAGCTGTACAGTTATGACGTGATTGTGTCTGCAGAGCCGACTTTCTTGCTAGTCGGAGGAGCAATAAGGGATGAGCTGGTGAAGGACAACAACAGGTTCTATTCTGCCTTCACAACAGCCACCGCTTTCTCGCTTGACAGGTTGATATTGTATCAGCGGATAATCATCCCCTTGCTAAAGAAAGGCAAGACAATAGTCCAGGACCGGAGCGTGACCACCTCGATAATCTACCAGCCGATACAGGCAGAGCCAATATCATTGCGAAAGCTGCTCTCGCTCGAAGGAAACCAGCTAGCATTGAAATACAGGCCTGACCTGCTCATCATAGCAGACCTGAAAGCAGAGCTATGCATCCAGAGGCTTGAGGCAAGGACAGAGAAAAAGGACGGAGTGATATTCGAGAACCTTGGCTTCCAGCAGAAGGCTTATAAGAGGTTTCGGAGCCAATGGTTCAGGAAGATTTTTGAGGAGCGAGGCTCAAAAGTGATTTATCTCGACGCTAGCAAGAGCAAAGAAGCAATAGTTAAAGATGCGCTAGACATCTATCAAGGCCTTTCCGAGAGTAAATAAGATAATAAAGAATGATTATTCAATCCTTGCTAAGAATGCTTATTCTTCTTCGTCACTTGTGCCTTTATCGTCAGGATCTTCAAAGAAAGAGTTGAGCTTCTTGCTGTTGATCATCGCGTCGTAGCTGATGCCTTTTGTGTTCTTGTTGATGACCATTAAGTCATTTGTATGGAAGTTGCTGTTTATAAAGATGATTAACAACTAACATATAATATGCAAACACCATAATTAAGAAGTATATTCCCAAGTCATACCTTTCTGACTAAGCAATAATAAAAAACAGTTTTTTTTGCCCATGGCTCATGCAGCAGCAGGCTTGCCACCGCTATCACCCGCCTTCTCGCCTTTCTCCCACTTGCCAAGGCTCATGATGCTCTGCAAGTTATGGCTGATGACCTCACCAGTCTCAGAGTCAATCTTGATGTTGATGATGTCAAAGCTCAAGGTGACGAGAGTGATGTTGTACATCTGCCCGTCCAGGTTCTGGAGCACGATGATGTTCTTGGTGACGCTCCTGCCAGGATAGTTCTTGCTCATCAATTCGCTGCAGATATCCAAAGCCTTGGTAAGGCTGACTTTCACCTTGGCCATGTCAAGCTTGTTGATAGAGCCATCCCTTTTCAAGGCATTCTCAGCATCCCGCATCACTACCTTAGGGCTTATCTCAAACACAACCAATTTATCGGCCTTATCAGAATAATAGCCCAGCTCCCACTTGACTGCTTGCTTTTTGGCACCCGTGCCTTTACCCTTAGCTTTTTCTTCTTTGTCTTTCTTGCCTTCATCAATCATGCTAAAGCAATGAGCCAGGTAATAATCAGGATTAGCCTTGATGAAAGACTTGAAGCTCTTATTCTTCTCTACTTTTTTTATGATATCTTTTAGCGCCATGGCCCACCTGTGCTTATGAATTGATTAATTTTATGCTTTCCATTATATATTTTATCTTTTTCTAGCTCAATACGATATTACCAATCAATCTTTGTAACTGGAGAGCTAAAGCTTATCATGTTAGCCTGGTTCATTCTCATCTGATAAGTCTGATTAATAAAGCTCGCGCTCCTCATGCCGCTGCCTATCCTTACTTCGTCAATAGTCCCGTTAAACTCATGAAAATTATACGTTGTTTGATTAGCTCCTCCTATTGTAGTCAAGTTCTTATTTTGAGCTAAATAGCCTGTGCTATACGATTGAGTCGAGTTTAGCATTCCATCATAATAACCATACGCGACTGTGTTCCTGTAAGTTGCCGCGACATAATGCCATTCATTAGCAGTAAGGTTTGGACTTATATAATCGTCCTTACTATCTCCGGTCGCATTCCAGAAAGTGGCATATATTCTTCTCCCGTTTCTTTGGTAAAGATGATATACTCCTTGTTTATAGATAATTGTCCTGTAATCAGTTCCTGTAATATTTGAGTTTATCTTAATCCATGCTTCCATTGTCATCATAATCAGAGGATTCAGGTCTGAGCTATTAGTGCAGTTAAGAAAATGATAAGCAGATGAGCGATTAGTGCCATTAAAGCTATTTGCCCCGTCAATCATTCCTGAGGTAGTGAACACTATGTCTCCTCCTGAATGGTCGGTGCAATTATTCTGATGGCTAGCATCACCAGCAGAGTCCTTGGAATTCAAACTAGACATATGCCACACTCCGTCATAAAGAGTCCACACGTCGCTAACATTTTCACCGCTGCTAACTGCAGAAAGGTTTTGATAATAAATTGATAATGTCACGTTATTACCTGTTATCAAGGGAATCTTGAACCAGACATCAGCCCTTGTACTGGCAGTGTAGTTCTCAATCTCATAAGCCATTAAACTACCTCCATTGCCGCATGAAGAATTATAAAACCTTATGTCGCTGAAATCAGTATTCATTCCTGAAGCATAAGTAAGATTAATATAAGCTGGGAAACTAGTAATATTATCACTGACGTTATTATTCTTAACTGTTATGTTCATGCACTTATTAAAACTAGAATTAGCCCATCCAGAGCTGCTGCTGGCATAGTAGTGCAAATCTCCCTTAAAGTACATGTTGCCTGTTAGCCCGTCTATAAAGCCAAGCGTTGAGCCAGAAGAGTCCCTGACTATGAAATCATTAGAGCCAGAAGGAACAGGATTTGTGCATTTATAATAATTACCAACTGTTGCGAGATTGCCGCTTTGGTCAATGTACAAGACCGGAGCAGTAGAATTTCTTATGATAAAGCTTCCTGCAGGCGGAGTAATTGATGATTGCAGAGGAGAGAAGCTTCCTTTTACATCAATATCGCCTCCTTGGTCAAACCTTGCATAAACAGTTGAGGATTGTTTTATGAATAAGCACGGAGCTCCTGAAGTGCAAGTAGTATTGGTTCCACCGCTTGTTGCAGTAGCAGTATCGCCGATGTACGTCCTGTTAGTATAGTAAGTGCCATTCACAAGAGTGCAAGAAGAAAATATCTTGATAGTTCCGCCGTTAAAAGTATAGCCTCCTCCTCTTGTGTCAAAATAAGCACCACTGGCATTTATAAAAGACGATTTCAGCAAAATACCTCCTCCTGAGCCACTTTGCGCATCTCCACCTGTACTTCCGTTTTCACCTGCAGAACCACTACCGCCACCTCCCCCCATGCTTAGTCCTGACACACTTACACTACCACCGCCTCCTCCAGTTCCACCTCTAGTGGATGACACATAATTATTACCCTTAGTTCCATTCTGCGTGTTTGAGGTTCTACCAGTGACATTTACTGTCCCATTAATAACAATGTCAACTGAAGCATAAAGCTTAACCCAGGCTCCTCCTCGGTTTCCAGAGGCTCCTCCTCCGCCTCCTCCACCTCCACCGCCGCATCCTGATCCGCCTCCAGCTCCTCCTCCTCCTCCACTACCAGAGCCCATGTTTAATGACTCATCAGTAGAAGTATCACCATTACCCTCAGTCATTGCATAGCCTCCAACAGAGCCAGTATTTCCAGTTTGACCATTACCACAACTCCCACCACCAACCAAAGGACCTCCTGGACCTCCATAAGGGCCTCCTCCAGCTCCTCCACCTCCTCCATATCCTCCATCCAGAGTATCAACATTATAACCTGCTTCACCATCATTACCACTGCTCCCTCCTCCAGCTCCTAGTGCTCCACTACCTCCGCCACCACCTGCCGTGCTTCCTCCTCCACCTCCTCCTCCTCCGCCTCCTCCGCCTCCATAGCCAGAGCCAGAGCCATTAATCACTCCATAAATATATATGTGGGTGGCATTAACAGTAAAGTTGCCGCAAGCAGAGCCATTATAAGCGCCGATCGTAAGGGTAACGCCAGAATCAATCCTGAAAGTGCTTATGTTATAATGATAGCCGCATTGTGTTGTGCTAACATTTACGATCCAGTCGGTACCACTATAGTCTCCACCAGTTATGTTGCTAATTCCTGATAAATTAATGCATTTATAGGAAACGCACGAATAACCAGTTACGCAATTTGAATCATTATAGCAGTCATACCAAACACTGTTATTGCACCAGTCAGTATCCCCGTCACTATCAGCATCAACTGTCATGGTGCCGTTGTTAACGCATGTGCCGCTTGTTGTAACGCAACTACTATAATAATAGCAGCAAGCGTCTATGCTTGAATTGCAAGTGGCGCCACCCTGGGGAAAGCCTGATGCGTTTTGGCATGTTTTAACCCATTCATTAGATTCATCTGCGCAACATGTTGACGAATCTGCCTCTCCGCCTATGCTCCACCTCAGGCCGTCGCCGCTGCAGACAGAGCAATTGCCAGAATTGACATCAGGGTCATAAGCAGTACCACTAGCATAGCAAGTGCAACTATTTGAGTCACAATCTCCGATTGAAGAATTGCATGTTGAGTTGCTTCTAGGGCAGCCAGCAGTGCAAACCCATGAGCAATCACCACTATCTTCGCACGAGGCTCCGCAATTAGTTTTATCGCAGTTACAAGTTGAATAATAATATTCACATACATCATTGCAAGTGCCGGAACTGCACATTTGTTCGGGAATTGATGTGCCGCCATTTCCCTGGCCGAAGCCGCCGCAACATGCAGAGCAATCATCACTGCACGACTTTTTGCAAGTTAATAACGTATATGCTGTCCATGTTCCCTCGCACTGCTTGCCCTGCTGCTCAGCAGGAGTAATAGTAACATCATTCATAAGTGCTGCATAGGAGTCAACTCTAGGATAATTTGTGCCTATATCCTGTATAATCTCTCCAGT
>Ga0315286_10006034_pt1 | contig 11747 bp, 8 predicted proteins | sample YL17G10_0_MG_FD_205038 | JGI IMG/M metagenome (GOLD analysis project Ga0315286, IMG submission 205038) | Sediment microbial communities from Yellowstone Lake, YNP, Wyoming, USA - YL17G10_0 | ecosystem: Environmental > Aquatic > Freshwater > Lake > Sediment | place: USA: Wyoming | collected... | reverse complement strand
GTGAACTACGCGGACTACTACGCCAAGGCGAAGAAGGACTGGCCTCTCTTCTGCGCACAGGTCAAACAAGCCTTGGCCCTGTCGCAGGATGCAACCGTGTTCGCAAGCTGGCCCTTGTACAACACCCTCGCCCTTGCGCGAGCCCAGGAGCTCGAGGCGCTGGTGGTGGATGGCGTGCCGGTCTGTCCGAAGTGATAAGAGTGTAGGAAAGGCCGTTCGCGCTGAGGATGAGACCGTTGCCGGAGGCAGGAGGTAGGGATGAGTGAGCGGTCAGGGTATCGAATCCTCTTTGAGAAGCGGTACGTCGTTGCGCCGGTCGAGCGTGGATACGCTGGCCAGACTCTGTACGTCGACCTGGGCAAGGGGACGATCGAGAGCCGCCCAGTGACCCCACAGATGAAGAGCATCTTCACCGGCGGCCGGGGGTTCGGCCTATGGCGTCTGTGGAACGCCGTGACGTCCAAGACGACCTGGGACGCTCCCGAGAACGAGATCGTTATCTCTCCGGGACCGATCGGCGGGATCACGACCTACCCCGGGACGGGCAAGTCCCTCGTCGTCAGCCTCTCTCCCACCACGGGGAGCGTCATGGACTCAAACGTAGGCGGGTACTTCGGTCCCTACCTCAAGGTCTCCGGATGGGATGCACTCGAGATTCAGGGGAAGGCCGATCGGGACGTCATCGTGTTCATCGACGGGGACGCCGGATGCGTCCAAATCCTGGACTGTCCACAGCAGGACCTGAACACGCACGTCCTCTGTGAGACCCTCACGAAAGCGTTCGCCGACTCCGAGGCGTCGCGTGACCGCGTGGCCGTCTCCACGGTCACCGCGGGAATCGGCGCGGAGCACACGCGCCTGGGCTGCCTCAACTTCAGCTTCTACGACGTCCGAAGGAAGGCTTCGCGGGTGAAGCAGGCGGGCCGCGGCGGGATCGGAACCGTCTTCCGCGACAAGAAGCTGGCCGCCCTGGTCGTGAAGAAGACCGGTGTGCGCACCGACTCGGTGGGGCCTGCGGACATGGAGCGGCTGAGGAAGGCCGGCGAGCGGATCAATAAGGAGATCCTGGAGCTCGACCCCGTGCAGAACGACATGCGGAGCGTCGGCACGTCGAACATCGTTGAGGTGATGAACGAGTTCGACCTCCTCCCAGTCGAGAACTACCGCTTCGGATCGCATCCCGACGCCCCGAGGATCTCGTCGCCCGTCTGGCGAAAGCGGTTCCGGCAGGGGGTGCCGGACGGGTGCTGGTTTGGCTGCACCATGTCCTGCTCGCACGCCGTGGACGCGTTCACCCCGAGAACCGGACCGTACAAGGGAGAGAGCGTGATCGTCGACGGTCCGGAGTACGAGACGGCCGCCGGGAGCTCAAACCTGGGGATCTTCGACCCGGACTTCGTCCTGGAGATGAACTTCTACTGCGACACCTACGGGATTGACACGATCTCCTTCACCACCGCCACGGCCTTCGCCATGGAGTGCTACGGCGCCGGGGTCCTGAACAAGAAGCGTACCGGGGGATTGGAGCTTCGCTTTGGCAACGCCGACGCGGCGCTCGAGCTTCTGCACCAAATGGGTCGCGGAGAAGGGTTCGGAGCTGTGGTCGGCCAGGGGATCCGCCGGATGAAGGAGACTTTCGTCCGTGAGTACAGTGCGGATCGGAGCTTCCTGGACGACATCGGGATGGAGGCCAAGGGGCTTGAGTACTCGGAATACGTGACCAAGGAGTCGCTCGCCATGCAGGGCGGCTACGGACTGGCCAATAAGGGCCCACAGCACGATGAGGCGTGGCTCATCTTCATGGATCAGGTGAAGAACCAGATCCCGACCTTCCAGGACAAAGCGGAGGCCCTTCACTACTTCCCCATGTGGCGAACCTGGTTTGGCCTGGTCGGCCTGTGCAAGCTTCCGTGGAACGACATCGAGCCGGCCGACAACCGGACCCGCCACAGCGGGATCGAGGCGGCGAAGGTCCCCGAGCACGTGCAAAACTACTGCGATCTCTTCGCCGGAGTCACGGGGATCGAGGTGACCCCCGATGACCTGATCCTGATGTCCGAGCGCGTCTACAACTTCCAGCGGGTGTTCAACCTGCGCATGGGGTACGGCCGCCGCGCCCAGGATCGGATCCCCTACCGGTCTGCCGGCCCGGTAACCGAGGAGGAGTACGAGTCCCGCGCGGAACGCTACGACACGCAACTCAGAGAGAAGGTTGGGATCGACCCGGCCGATCTTGCGACCGCCGACCGGGTCAAGGCTCTGCGTGCGTTCCGCGAGGCGCAGTACGAGACGCTGTGCGACGCGGTCTACGCGCGCCGCGGCTGGACCAAGGACGGTGTCCCCACGATCGCGACCCTCGAGCGCCTGGGCATCGATTTCCCCGACGTCGTGGCGGTGGTCCGGCCCTACCAGGGCCGCTAGATCCTCACCCACTACTTCCAGAGCGTCCGGGGGCGCTAAGCGATCCGGACGGGCGTCTTTTTGAAGTCCAAAGGCTATTTGGCTATAATCTCACTGGGTGGTGATATGGTTTACGAAGCCGACCAGATACAGGTTCTGGAGGACCTCGAGGCGGTACGGGTCCGTCCCGGAATGTACATCGGGAGCACGGGCCAGAGCGGCCTCATGCACCTCATTGAAGAGATCGTCGACAACAGCATCGACGAGGCCCTCGGCGACTACTGCACCGAGATCGAGGTCACCGTCCACAAGGACAACCGCGTCTCAGTCAGAGACAACGGTCGCGGCATGCCGGTGGGGATTCACAAGGAGACCGGGGTCAACGCCGTGGAGTTGGTCCTGACTACGCTGCACTCGGGAGGGAAGTTCGACCACAAGAGCTACCACGTGAGTGGCGGGCTGCACGGGGTTGGAGTCTCCGTCGTGAATGCCCTCTCCGAGCACCTGGTCGTCGAGGTCAAGCGAAATGGGAAGCTCTACCGCCAGGAGTTCTCGCGCGGAGCGAAGCTGACCGAGCTTGCGGAAGTGGGAAAGAGCGAGGGCACGGGGACAGCCACTACGTTCCTTCCCGACTCGCAGATCTTCGGCGAGATCCACTACAACTTCTCCAAGCTCTCGCACCGGCTGAAGGAGCTCTCCTACCTGAACGGGGGCCTCCTCATCATCTTGAACAACGAGATCGCCGGCGTGTCGCGCCGCTTTCAGGCGAAGGGAGGGATCGTCTCCTTCGTCAAGGAGCTGGCGGAGGGCAAGGAGTGTCTTCATCCGGATCCGATCTACGTCTGCGGCGAGGAAGGCGGCATCGCGATGGAGTTCGCGATGCTGTTCACGGACGGCTACGACGAGGCGATCTTCGCGTTCGCCAACAACATCAACACCGTAGACGGTGGAACGCACCTCACCGGTTTCAAGAGCGCGTTGACCAAGTTCCTGAACGACTACGGCCGCGAGAAGAAGATCCTGCGCAAGGACGATCCCAACCTGCGAGGGGAGGACATCCGCGAGGGCCTCGTGGCCATCATCAGCGTGAAGATCCCCAACCCCGAGTTCGAAGGTCAGACGAAGACGAAATTGGGCAATCCTGAAGTGGCAAGCCTGGTGACGACCATTCTGCAGGAGAAGCTCACGCTCTACTTCGGGAAGGAGCCCAAGGTGGCCCGGACGGTGATCGAGAAGTCGGTCTCCGCTGGCCGGGCGCGGATGGCTGCGGCCAAGGCGAGGACCATGGCGCGCCGCAAGGGCCCGCTCTTCTCGAGCACCCTGCCGGGGAAACTCGCTGACTGTTCGAACACCGATCCGCAGTCAAGCGAGCTCTATCTCGTTGAGGGAGACTCGGCCGGAGGGAGCGCGAAGCAGGGCCGCGACCGAGCCTTTCAGGCGATCCTTCCCCTGCGCGGGAAGGTGCTGAACGTGGAGAAGGCGAGGCTGGCGAAGCTCCTGGACAACGTCGAGCTGCGGTCGATCATCACCGCGCTGGGGACGGGAATTCGGGAGGAGTTCTCCTCGGAGAAGCTGCGCTACCACAAGCTCGTGATCATGGCGGATGCCGACGTGGATGGCGCCCATATCTGCACTCTCCTGCTCACGTTCTTCTACCGCTACCTGCGCGGCCTGATCGAGCAGGGGTACGTGTACATCGCCAAGCCGCCGCTCTTCCAGGTGAAGGACGGGAAACGGACGTCCTACTTGTACACCGATGCGGAGCTAGACGGCTTCCGCAAGCAACACGACGGGAACTTCACCGTGAAGCGGTTCAAGGGTCTGGGAGAAATGAACCCGGAAGAGCTCTGGGAGACGACCATGAACCCGGAGAATCGCATTCTGAAGAAGGTGGAGATTCGCGACGCCCTGGAGGCGGACGAGATCTTCACGACTCTCATGGGGAGTGATGTCGCCCTGAGGCGCGACTTCATCTGGGAGAATAGCGACAAGATCACGGCGCTCGACATCTAGCCCACGTGGCCTTTACTTCATGCGGGCGCAATCCCGCTTCCGGGCGGGAAAGGGGGGATGCAATGAAGCGCATGGCCTGGACGGGCGGTCTCGTTGTCCTGGTGGTGGGGCTCTGGTCATCGACGGTGCTGCCTCTGTCGGTTGGGCTCGGCGTCGGCTATGACCCGACAGGCATCGTCCTTATCAACGTGCTGACGGAGAGGGCCTTGCAGGAAGGACTCGACCTGCGGGCGGAGGCCGGGCTGGCCACGGGAAACATCCTGGGACTCATGCTCCTGAGTGGGAGTCTGCTCTGGCATCAGCCGCTCCTTCCGCTTGACCCGTACGCGGGGGTCGGACTGGGCGTGGCGGTGACGCGGGTTCCCTCCGTCGGGGCCCTCCTCGAGGGGATCATCGGGACGCGGATCGTGCCGTTCATGCCCTTTGGAGCGTACATAGAGCTTCGCTACATTCTGCGCCTCTCCACGGCCGGTCTCTCCGCTGGACCGGTGTACGAGGCAGGTCTGTTCGTCTCCTTCTGAGGAGCGATGCTCTACCTTGGGATCGGCCTGGGGGGACTGACGATCCTGTGGCTTCTGTGGAACCTGACACTGGACGCTATGTGGCAGCCCACAGACCGGGTGACCGCGCGGCGGATCCTCATCCTTGCGGGGACAAAGGAAGGGGAAAACGTAGTCGACCTGGGCTGCGGAGACGGACGGATCGTGGTCGCCGCGGCACGCCACTTCAGGGCGCACGCCGTGGGCTATGAGATCGATCCGTTCCGTGCGCTGTGGGGGAAGGGCTGGATTCTTGCGGCCGGCCTGGCGGGGCGGGCGCGGATCGTGTGGGGAAACATGTACCGGGCAGACCTGACGCAGGCCGACGTGGTGGTCCTCTTCCTTTCCGCCGCGGCGAATTCGAGGCTGGAGGGCCGGCTTGTGCGCGAGCTGAAGCCGGGCGCGCGGGTCGTATCGTACTTTCATCCCATGGCCGGCTGGAAGCCCCAAGACGTTGGGATGGCACGCGGCGGGTACCCTCTGTTCCTCTACCGGATCGGGGAGGAGCGGTGACGCGCACCCTCGCCGAGCTGGCCTGCGCGGTGGGTCTTCGGACCCAGCCGGAGTGGCGGGAAATCGAGATCCGCGGGGTCACAGAGGATTCGCGTCGGGTCAGGCCAGGATTCTTGTTTGTCGCGATTCGGGGTCTGGTTGATGACGGCCACCGCTACATCGCTCGGGCCGTCGCGGCAGGAGCGGCGGCCGTGGCTGCCGAGAAGGACGCGGCGCCTGCGGTGCCCTGCCTTGTCCTGGCGGACGGACGGAAGGGCCTTGCTCTACTCGCCGCCGCGTTCTTCGGAAGCCCGACGAAGGAGCTGTTCACGGTCGGAGTGACCGGGACGAAAGGGAAGACGACGGTCTGCCACCTCGTGGCGCACCTCTTAGGCCAGGAGAAGACCTGCGTCATGAGCACGGTGGCCAACGAGGAGCGGGGCCTCCGCGCGGTTACCACGCCATCCAGCCCACTCATACAGGAGGCGGCGCGCCATGCACTTGACTCCGGCCAGACGAGCCTCGTGCTGGAGGTTTCCTCGGCCGCGCTCGCTCTGCATCGCGCCGACTGCATTGACTTCGACGTGGCGGCGTTCACCAATCTGACCCACGACCACCTCGATTTCCACCGGAATATGGACGAGTACCTTGCGGCGAAGCTTCTTCTCTTCAGCGGGTTGAGGGACGACGCGTGCGCGGTGGTGAATAGAGACGACCCGGCCGCGGGAAAGGTCCTCTCTGCCGCGCGCGGAGAGAGACTGACCTTCGGGCTCCATCGTGAAGCAGACCTGCGAGCGCTATCGATCTCTTTGGGCGCGCGCGATACTAGGTGCACGCTGCGCTTTCGCGGCGAGGAGGCCCGGGTGCGGCTGGCACTACCGGGTGAGCACAACGTCTACAACGCCCTTGCCGCGGCGGGCGTGGCCGCCTGGAGGGGAATGCCGCTCGCGGCGATTGCCGATCGACTCTCTACGGCGGCGAATGTGGTCGGCCGCTACGAGTTTCTCGAGGCACGCAACGGCGCGAGCGTCGTCATCGACTTCGCCCACAGTCCGGATTCCTTGGAGCGAATGCTCGAGTCGCTACGCCCGTTCTACGCGAGAGTGATCTGCGTCTTCGGCTGCGGCGGGAACAGCGACCGGAAGAAGCGCCCAATCATGGGTAGGATCAGTGGACAGCTCGCCCACGTGACGATCCTGACCTGCGACAACCCGAAGGCCGAAGATCCCGTGGCGATCATCGACGAGATCGAAGAAGGAATCCGGCCGACCGGCGGCGCGTACGAACGGATACCCGACCGCCGCTGTGCGATTCGGCGCGCCCTGGAGTTGGCGTCGCCCAAGGATGTCGTCCTGCTCGCGGGCAAGGGGCACGAGACCTACCAGATCGTCGGGAAGGAGTTCCTTCCTTACAGCGACGCGGAGTTCCTGCGTGAGGAGGGGCTGGCGCGCTGACCTCGCCGTCAAGATCCCCATGCGTTCGAGCAGGAGGGAGGACCTCTCAGAGCGTGTCGATGAGACGGGCGATCCGGTCGGCCACGTCTTGCGGGGTTCCCTCTGCGCTCACACGACGCACGGCGCCGCAGTCTGGTTCTGCGAACTCCCGAACAGCATGCCCGCCGCGGCCGCAGGCCTCGAGCCGCTCGCGACGCGCCCGGTCGGACGCCTCGAGCCAGAGGATCGTTGTGAACAGCGACCGATCCACGTGCGGCGACGACCCAAGGAGCGCTCCCTCGACGAGGAGGACACCGGTTCCCCGCGCCTCCTCCTCTAGGATCAGGTCCCTCAACCAGCCGATCACGGCAGGGTGGACGATCGCGTCGAGCTCTTCGCGGCTCCTCGCTGAACCGAAAGCCGCTTCGGCCAGGCGCAGGCGGTCGACGGCACCGTCGGGTCTCAGGATCCCTCGGCCGAAACAGGAGACGAGGCGCCAGTAGGTGGGAGCACCGATTTGGTACGTGCTCCAGGCGACGCGGTCGAGGTCGACGAAGGCAACCCCAGGCCTTTGCGCCAGCGCCCGGCCGACGGCACTCTTCCCGCTTCCCGCTCTGCCCGCGAGGCCGATCACTTTCATCCCGGGGAAGGTAGCGTCGGCGTGCCCTGCGTGCAAACGCGCCCTTCGAGCGATGGAGGTCTCGACAAACCGGGAGCCGAAACCGGAGCGTCCCTCGAGTGTACGTACAGGTGAGGTGATGCGCATGAGAATCCGACTGACAGCTGTACTCGTTGTGATGCTGATGGGTCTTCTTGCCGCGACGAGCCTTGTTGCGAACGCGCAAGGGACGTCGAATCCGTTGGGGATCGTCCCCGGACCGGTTCCCGGGACGCTCACGGTCAGCCTGTGGACGGACAAGTCGAGCTACGTTATTGGAGAAACGGTACGCGTGTACTTCACGGTCAACCAGCCGGCGTACGTCTACCTGTACGACTTGCAGCCAGACGGGTTTGTGCACCAGGTCTTCCCTAATGGCTATTCGCAGGCGAACTACGTTTCTGCCGGCACGCACTCGCTCCCTGATGCGGCGTACCAGTTCACGGTGACCCCACCTACCGGGACGGAGAGACTGCAGATCTTCGCTAGTCTCACGCCGCTTGCCCTCGTGCCGAATGCCTACGGGGAGCCATTCCCCCAGGTCGGGTCAAGTCCCGATGCGGCGAGAGGTGCCATTCAGCCTCACATCCTGGGGATCGTACCGACTCCGATCGTGGCGACGGCCTGGACCTCGTTCTTGATCACGGCCCCTACCCAAGGTGTAACGCCATATCCGCCCTATTATTCGCCGTATCCACCTTATCCGCCCATGCCCCCGTTCTTCGCCTGGTTCCCAGGGGGGAACTGGTACTGGGAGAACGGTCAGTGGCACTGGGGGAACCCGGCGGGAGGCTGGTCCTGGTACTTCGGGCTGGACGGCCAGTGGCACATGGAGATCCGTTTCCACTTCGGGAACTAGACGAAGCGCCTCGCTTTGCCACCCGATCCGCACGAACGCGCGATCGGCAGATGGGGACTGGAGGCCGGATCGCCCCGGCCTCCTTGTCCTGTACCGTCTGGCGGAGTCCCAAGCCTTCCTCAAGGCCGTCTCGCTTGGGCCTTGCGGGCCAGCCAACCAGGGGAGCAGCTGGATGTGGAGGAGGCGATGAGAGAGCGAGGGACGACGGCGCCCGAACACCGGACGGATCGGCACCGCGCAGCGACGTTCGGCCTGCCGAGCGCACCCGACGCTGGATCGGCAACCCCGTCGGGGTTCTTGGGCCGGGTTCCCGGGCGTCACACGACTCTCATCGCTTCTTCACCATCCCCTCACACGGCCGGGCTAGCGTGGATTCGAGGGGCAAGAAGCGGACTTCCTTTGACGGTGGGGAGGGGTAGCGCTATGATGGACGGGGTGGTGACGATGAGCACACGGCTTTCTGGCTGCGCCATTGCCGCAGCTTTGATTCTCTCTCTGTTCGGCTGTCTGGCGACGGGCGCCGAGGGAACACTTACGGTTCACTTCGTCGACGTAGGGCAGGGCGATTCCACGCTGGTCGTTGGCCCTAGTGGCGAGGCGATCCTCATCGACGGAGGAAAGAACCGCACTGCTCTGGAGTACCTGGAGCGACAGGGGGTTTCGCACCTGGCTCTGGTCGTGGCCAGCAGCCTGGACGAGGATCACATCGGGGGACTCATCCCGATTCTCGAGACGTTGAGCGTCGATGAAGTGGCTGTGGCTGGTGGGCCGAGCTCAAGTGACGTCGTCACGGCGCTAGACAACGCGGTGACGGCTTCGCGAGCCAGACGTCTGGTTGTGAGCCGCGGCCAGGAGTTGGTGGTGGGCTCGCTCGTGTTCGAGGTGCTCAACCCGGTGGCCGCGTCCCCGGGCACCTTAGGGAACGGGTGGATCGTGCTCAGGCTGACGTGCGCTGAGACGTCCACAATCTCCGTAGGGCAAGACCGTGGTTCCTTTCTCTTCGCGAGCGATATCGACGCCTCGACAGAGAGCGACATCATCCTCTCGGGCCTCCCGCTCCGCGCGGGAGTTCTCAAGGTGGCGAGTCACGGCAGCTGCTCTGCTAGCTCACCGGCCTTTCTCCAGGCGGTCCACCCCGACCTGGCCATCGTCAGCGTGGGCCAAAACGGGCAAGGAGACCCTTGCCCCGCCGTGCTCTCACGTCTGGAGGCTGCCGGAGCGACGATCTGGCGAACCGACCGCGACGCAACCGTCGTCATCCAATCCCCCTGTGCCACCGTTGCCCACGTTGTGAACCAGGCTCCCACGGCTGCATTCACGTTTGCTCCGGCCTCGCCGGCTCCCGGGCAGCCCATCACCGCCGACGCGTCGGCGTCGGTCGATCCGGACGGGACGATCGTGTCCTACTCGTGGACCTTCTCCGACGGAACGACGGTCATGGGGTCGAAGGTGACCCATGCCTATCCCGATCCGGGAACCTACTGGATTTGCCTGACTGTCGCCGACGACGCTGGCGCGGCGAGCACGCAGTGCCAGAGCGTGACGATTCCAACGCAACCCGACGTTCGGGTCGAGTGCGTTCTCTACTACGGGACCATCCGCCTGGGGGAGCCAGACGAGTTTGTCCAGATCAGGAACTACGGGACTGCGCCCCAGAACCTCTCACGCTGGACCCTGAAGAACCTGTCCCGCTCGCTTCAACCCTTCACGTTCCCGGGCTACGTTCTGGAGCCGGGAGCGGTCGTCCGCGTCTACACGAACGAGGTGCACTGGGAGTGGGGAGGGTTCAGCGTTGGGTACGGCGCCGAGATCTGGAGCGACACGACCCCGAACACGGCCGCCCTGTACGACGCGTCCGGCAACGAGGCCAGTCGTTGTGTCTATCCGCTCCAAGGATTTGGGGTCTGCTCAAGCTGCAGTGTGCCCTAGCCGCATCTTGGGAGTGATCTTGAGGCGGCTCGCGGTGGACGCGAGAGCGAGTGTCGTGCGGGCCACGCCCCCTTCGGTAGGCTTCGCGTGACGGCGCTTGCGATCCGAGTGGATCCTCTCCGCGCCCGTGCTCCTGCTGGTTTGTGTTTGCGGTGATGGCGGGGTAGAGGGATCGCCGCCATCCTCTCTCTTCGCCTCTCTTGAGGGCCTTGGTCGGCGAGCGCTCGTCTGCTATCCTCAATCCGGAACTCACAAGCGCGTCCTGGAAGGAGGGATCGGCCGCCCGTGTCCGAGGATGTCCGACGTCTCGCCGCGATCATGCTGACCGACATCGCCGGCTACACGGCGATGACTCAAGCCGACGAGCGGCTGGCTCTGGAACTGCTCTCGGAGCATGCTCTTCTCCTGTGCGATCGGTTTGCCGGCCATCACGGGCGGGAGGTGAAGGGCACGGGGGACGGCTTCCTCGTTGAGTTTCAAAGCGCGTTGGATGCCGTGCGCTGCGCGATCGAGATCCAGGAGGCGCTGCACGAGCGCAACGCGACGGTGCCCAAGGAACGGGCACTCCGCCTGCGGATCGGGATCCACCTGGGCGACATCGTTCACCGCGGAGATGACGTCTTTGGTGACGGGGTGAACATCACCTCGCGGGTCGAGCCGCTGGCAGAACCGGGTGGGATCTCGCTCTCCCGGCAGGTGTACGACCAGGTGTGGAACAAACTGAAGCTTCCTCTGGCCTCTCTGGGAGAGCAGGAGCTGAAGAACGTGAAGGCGCCGATCGAGGTGTTTCGCGTCGTCCTTCCCTGGGAAGGCGAGACCGTCTGCCCTGCGCCTGAAGCGGACCGGCTGCGCATCGCCGTGCTGCCCTTGGTGAACATCAGCCCGGACCCAGCCGACGCGTACTTCGCCGACGGGATGACGGAGGAGCTGATCTACTCCCTGTCGAAGGTCTGTTGCTTCCGAGTGATCGCTCAGACGTCGGTGATCCCCTACCGCGGGGTGAAGAAGCCGGCGTCGCTGATTGGGCGAGAGCTGCGCGTCGGCACTCTCCTCGAGGGGAGCGTGCGCAAGGCCGGCAATCGCGTTCGGATCACTCTGCAGCTCATCGACGTCCAAAGTGAGGAACACCTCTGGTCGGAGGCCTACGACCGCAGCCTCGAGGATCTGCTTGCCGTCCAAAGTGACGTGGCTCAGCGCGTGGCGGAAGCATTGCAGGTTCGGCTCGCGCCGAGGGAGAAGGAACGCCTGGATACCCAGGCGACGGGCGATCTCGATGCCTACATGCTGTATCTGAAGGGACGCCACCTCTGGAACGCGCGCACCGAGGACGGAGCGAGGACGGCGATCGAGCTTTTCCGGGCCGCGATTGCCCTTGACCCGGCCTACGCCCTTGCCTACTCCGGGATGGCTGACGCCTACTGCCT
>Ga0315286_10006032_pt1 | contig 11749 bp, 7 predicted proteins | sample YL17G10_0_MG_FD_205038 | JGI IMG/M metagenome (GOLD analysis project Ga0315286, IMG submission 205038) | Sediment microbial communities from Yellowstone Lake, YNP, Wyoming, USA - YL17G10_0 | ecosystem: Environmental > Aquatic > Freshwater > Lake > Sediment | place: USA: Wyoming | collected... | reverse complement strand
TCGAGGTGGTCGAGAGCGATCGTCAATCCCTCCAGGATGTGGGCCCGGGCTTCGGCTTTTTTCAGGTCGAACCGCGTCCGGCGCCGGATGACGTCCTGGCGATGGGAGATGAAGTATTTCATGATGTCGATCAGGCCCAGGATCTTGGGCTGCTTGTCGACGATAGCCAGCATGATAATCCCGAAGGACGTCTGCAGGGCCGTGTGCTTGTAGAGGTTGTTCAGGACGACCTCGGGCAGCTCGCCTTTCTTGACCTCGACGACGACCCGGATCCCTTCCCGATCCGACTCGTCGCGGAGATCGGCGATGCCTTCGATCTTCTTGGCGTTGACGAGCTCGGCGATGTTCTCGATGAGCCGGGCCTTGTTGACGGCGTACGGGATCTCGGTCACGACGATCCGCTCGCGCTCGCCCTTTTCGCCGTGCTCGATCAGGGACTTGGCCCGGAGCTGGATGCTCCCCCGGCCGGTCGCATAGGCATCGCGGATGCCTTGGCGGTTGAAGATGTAGCCGGCGGTCGGGAAGTCGGGCCCCGGGACGAATTCCATGATCTTCTCGAGACCGGCGTTGGGGTGGCGGATGAGGTGGATGATGCCGTCGATGACCTCGCCCAGGTTGTGCGGGGGGATGTTGGTCGCCATGCCGACCGCGATGCCCGAGCCGCCGTTGACCAGGAGGTTCGGGAACTTGGCCGGCAGGACCTCGGGCATGGTCAGGCTCTCGTCGTAGTTCGGGATGAAATTGACCGTGTCCTTCTCGAGGTCGGCCAGGAGCTCGGAGGCGAGCCTCGTCATCCGGACTTCGGTATAGCGCATGGCGGCCGGGGGGTCGCCGTCGATCGAGCCGAAGTTCCCCTGCCCGTCGACGAGCAGGTAGCGCAGGCTGAAGTCCTGGGCCATCCGGACTACCGTGTCGTAGACGGCCACGTCGCCGTGGGGATGATATTTCCCGATGACGTCGCCCACGATGCGGGCCGACTTCTTGTAAGGCCTGTTCCAGCCCGTGCCGGTCTCGTGCATGGCATACAGGACCCGGCGGTGGACGGGCTTCAGGCCGTCCTTGATGTCGGGGATAGCCCGGCCGATGATGACGCTCATGGCGTAGTCGAGGTAGGACCGCTTCATCTCCTCTTCGAGCGAAACCACGGTCAGGTCGGCGGCCGCGGGAAAGAGCGGCTGCTGGATCTCGCCGGCTTTGGCCTTGGCGGAGTGCTTGTCCTTCGGGGCGTCGTCGTCTTTTTCGTCGGGCATGGCTTATATGTCCAGGTTCGTCACGAGGCGGGCATTGGTATCGATGAATGCCCTGCGGCGTTCGACATCGTCGCCCATGAGGATCGCGAAGACGTCGTCGGCCTCGACCGCGTCTCGAATGGAGACCTTGAGAAGGGCCCGGTTCTCGGGATTCATGGTCGTTTGCCAGAGCTGTTCGGGCGCCATCTCGCCCAGCCCCTTGTAGCGTTGGATGGTGACGCCTTTCTTGCCCCGCTCATGAAGATAGTCCAGGAGCTTGAGCTCGTTCTCAACAGTCACGGTTTCGGCTTCACTCAGGACCTCGAACGGCGGCCGGAATTCCTCGAGCTCCTGGAAAATCTTGGCCAGGTTCTTGTATTCCACGGACTCGATGAGGGCCAGGTTGATCTTGCAGGCGACCGACATGCCGTTGACGCCGAACTTGACGGTCATCTCCCAGGTGTCGTATTCCTCGTCCTTTGTGAGCTCGGTCTCGGTCCCTTTGGCCTCGATCAGCCCCTGGAGGCGCTTCATCGCTTTCTTGTCCTGGAGGACTTCGAGGCCATTGACCCCCTCCCGGATCAGGATCTCGATCAGGAAAAAAGGATAATTCTTGCGCTCGAGGAGCTGGATGTAGCTCTTTTTTTGCATGATCCGGAGGAAAAGCTTGCGGAACTTCTCGCCCTCGAAAAGCTCCTTGCGGCCCTTGACCCGGACCTTGAAGTCTTCGGAGATCTTCTTGACGATCCACTTTTCGTAGGCCCTCTCCTCCTTGAGGTAGAGGACCTCCCGGCCGCGGGTGATCTTGTAGAGCGGCGGCTGGGCGATGTAGAGGTGGCCGCGCTCGATGAGCGATTTCATCTGGCGGTAGAAAAAGGTCATGAGGAGCGTCCGGATATGGGAACCGTCCACATCCGCGTCGGTCATGATGATGATTTTGTGGTAACGGAGCTTCTCCAGGCTCGACTCCTCCTCGCCGATGCTCGTCCCCAGGGCGGCGACCAGCATCCCGATCTCCTCATTGTTGAAGATCTTGTCCTGGCGGGCCTTCCAGACGTTGAGGATTTTGCCCTTGAGGGGCAGGATGGCCTGGAAGCGGCGGTCGCGGCCCTGCTTGGCCGAGCCGCCGGCGGAATCGCCCTCGACGATGTAGATCTCGGCCAAGGCCGGGTCGCGCTCCTGACAGTCGGCCAGTTTGCCGGGCAGCGAGGACGATTCGAGCACGCTTTTGCGCCGGGCGAGCTCCCGGGCTTTGCGGGCCGCCTCGCGGGCCCGGGCGGCGTCGAGCGCCTTGAGGATGACCCGCTTGGCGTTCGTCGGGTTCTCCTCGAGGTAGGCCGTGAGCTGCTCGTTCACCAGCGATTCGACGATGCCCTTGACCTCGGAGTTGCCGAGCTTGGTTTTGGTCTGGCCCTCGAACTGGGGGTCGCGCATCTTGATGCTGAGGACGGCGCACAGCCCCTCGCGCGTGTCGTCGCCGGAGAGGGCCCCGGCGCCCAGGTCCTTGAGCAGATTGTGGGCGACTGCATAATTGTTGATGCAGCGGGTCAGGGCGGACTTGAAGCCGATGAGGTGCGTCCCGCCCTCGGTCGTGTTGATGTTGTTGACGAAGGTGAAGATCGTCTCGGAATAGTCCCCGTTGTACTGAAAGGCGAGTTCGACGACGATGTCGTCCTTCTGGCTTTCGAAGTAAATCGGCCTGGGGTTGAGGACGGTCTTGTTCTGGTTGAGATACTGGACGAACTCGAGGATGCCGCCCTTGTACTGAAACTCGTGGGATTTGCCCACCCGCTCGTCGATGATCGAGATCCGGATGCCCCGGTTCAGGAACGATAATTCCCGGAGCCGCTGGGTCAGGATCTCAAAGTTGTATTCTAGCGTCTCGAAGATCTCGTCGTCCGGCCAGAATGTGATCTTGGTGCCGGTCTTCTTGGTCTTTCCAACCTGCTTGAGCTTGGCCAAGGCGAAACCGCGCTCGTAGCTTTGGGTGTAGATCCCTCCGTCGCGCTTGATCTCGAGGTCGAGCCGCTTGGCCAGGGCGTTGACCACCGAAACACCGACGCCGTGCAATCCGCCCGACACTTTGTAGCTCTTGTCGTCGAACTTCCCGCCGGCGTGGAGAATCGTCATGACGACCTCGGCCGCGGACTTCTTTTCCTTCTTGTGCATCTCGACCGGGATGCCCCGGCCGTCGTCGATGACCGTGATGGAATTATCGACGTGGATGAAGACTTCGATGTTCTTGCAATACCCGGCCAGAGCCTCGTCGATCGAGTTGTCGACGACCTCATACACCAGGTGATGGAGCCCTTCGACGCCCGTGCTCCCGATGTACATGGCCGGCCGTTTTCGGACCGCTTCGAGTCCCTTGAGGACCTTGATGCTTTCGGCCGTATATTTTTCTTCTTTCATGCTTCTTTCTGAACGCCTATCTCATTGATAAAAGACGGGTTACCGGGTCAGAATTCTCACGTGGGAGGCCCGCGTTTTTTCCAAGCAAATTATACTCAAAACGGGCGGAAAAGTAAAACGATTTAAAGGGCGATTTCCACTAGATTTTGTGGCGGCGGCAGCCCTCCCTCCCTACGATTAGGGGGTCCCCCGGAAAATTTCAGGTTTGCTAGAGCGAGGGCGGCAAAAAGGGCGAAATTCAGCTTTTTTCTGGCCGCTCGTCATACGAAGGGCGAGGGTTTTCCGGCGGTCCGGCGTCTAAAGAACGAGAAGTACCCAGAATTGTCGATGAGAACCGACGCGGAGTGGCGAGGAATTCGGGGACATGACCCAATTCTTTTGAATTGGGATCGTGTCACCTGAATTCCCTCGTATTTTTTTGTTAAGATGGCCGCAAGCCGAGGAGGTGACATCATGCGGAATAATACTCCGACCCGATCGTCCATCGGAAGGGCGGCCCTTTCCGCGGCGCTCGCCGCCGCCGTCATCCTGGCCTCCTCCGGATGCGCAGCCAAGCCCCAATTCCCCGGACGGGTGATACTGCTTTCGCAGGGGACGGTTCTGGTCCTCACCCAGGACGGCACCGAACCGCTTCTGACGGGCGTCGTAACGGCCGCCATTTCGCCCGACGCCCGCTTCCTTCTTTATACCAGGACGGACCAGACCGTCCTTCGTGATCTGGGCAAGGGCACGGAGAAAACCATCCTGCCGGAAACGGGCCTTAAGGCGGGTTGGAACGGGGACGGCACACGGTACTATATCCTCACCGGCTGCCCCGCCAACCGCCTTTATGTGGGAAGCCCCGAGGGAAATCCGGTGCGGCTCTTCCAGGGGCGGAAGGGCCTCTACGTCATCGGCGGAAGCGAAGGGGCCTCGATCGAGGAGGAGGTCTGCGCGGAGCTGGGCGGCTGCCTCTTCCTGACGAACGATTTGCTTGTTTTTTCCGCGTTCGACGCGCCCATGCCCCGTCAGGGCGACATCCATGCCAACCGGGCTTTCCTCGTGAACCTGGCCGCAAACCCTCCCGAGATGCAGAGTACCGACTTCCCTCGCCAGGAGCGATGGCGGTTTGTGGACGCGAGCGACCAGGCGGACAGGGTGCTCCTCGCCGTGGAGCGGAATCCCGAAAGCGCGGAGCTTTTCCAGAACAAGGTCTATACCTGCGCCCGCTTCCGGGAATGGACGGGCATCACCTTCCAGAACGAGGTCCAGCTGAACTTCGGCCGCTGGGAAAACGGAAGCTGGGGAAACGCGGGCGAGATGGCCGGCGTCTTCATGCCGGTGTCCAACCGCATCTTCGGCCTGGCGAACGAGCAAACCTCGAAGGGTTGGAACCTGTACACCATGGAGATCGATCCTGAAACCAGCGAAGCGCAGCGGGGCCCGGCCTTGAAGCTCCAGCCCGGCCAGATCATCAACCGGCCCGTCTTCGATCCGGAAGAAAAGCAGGTCGCCCTTCTAGCCAATTTGGGGAACGAGGAGAGCGTCACGGCCATCGACCTCGAAGCGAACACCACCCGCGTGATTTGGAAGATTAAGGCGCCCAAGGACGGCTCGTTCGACGCCCGGCTCGACCGTCTGCTGGCCTGGCTCGATTGATAAATTGGAGACACAATACCTATTACCCTATTTCGGACGGCGCCGGCACATTCGGAAATATGGAATCAGGTATTGCGTCTCCCAATGACTGCCGGGCCCCAGGTTTGAACGAGCGGAGTTTTCGTTTATAATCGGAAACGGGAAAAAGCATGGCAGCCAATCTGACTCCCCAATACCTGGAAGCCGAGAAGCGGCTCAAAACAGCCAAGTCGCCGCAGGAGCGCCTCGAAATCCTGCAGGAGATGATGGCCCTGATGCCCAAGCACAAGGCCACCGAAAAGCTCCAGGCCCAGGTCAAAGGCAAGATCTCGAAGCTCAAGGAGGAGATGGCCCACGCCCCCTCCGTAAAGCACGGGGTCAGCTTCCTCATTCCCAAGCAGGGCGCGGGGCAGGTCGTCGTTCTCGGGCCGCCGAACGCCGGCAAGTCGATGCTCATCAAAGGGCTCACCGGGGCCGACCCCGAGGTGGGCGACTACCCCTTCACGACCCGTCACCCGGCGCCCTATATGATGAAGTATAAGAATGTCAGGATTCAGCTCATCGATCTCCCGCCGATCACCCCCGAGATCATGGAGAGCTGGCAGGTCGAGCTCGTCAAGGTCGCGGACGCGGCCCTTCTCGTGGTCGACAGTGCCGATCCTGAGGCGCCGACCGTGCTCGAAGCGCTGGTCGCCAAGCTGAAGGAACGGCGGGTGGAATTCATGCGGGACGACTACATCGCACCCCACGATTTCCCGGGGCCGCCGCCGTTCCGGAAGCGGACCTTTCTCATCGCCAACAAGAGCGACCTCGACCCGGCCGCGGAGAGCCTCGAAGCCCTTAAGTTCTTCTTCGAGAGCCAGCTCACCGTCCTTCCGGTTTCGGCGGCGACCGGCGACGGCCTGGACGACCTGAAAAGGCGGATTTTCGACTACTTGGACGTCATCCGGGTATATAGCAAGGCCCCCGGCAAGAAGCCCGAGCACGACGAGCCGTTCGTCCTGAAGCGCGGCACGACGGTTATCGAGATGGCCCGGGCCGTCCACAAGGACTTCGCCGAGAAGCTGAATTATGCGCGGCTGTGGCGCGGGACGGAATACTCCGGCCAGATGGTCCCGCGCGAGTTCGTGCTCGCGGACGAGGACGTCTGCGAGCTCCACCTCTGACGCTTATTTCTTTTCAGGACGGAAATTCAGCGGCCCGTCCTGCGCGCACAGATCCATCGTCGCCATGAAAAAGAGCTTGGCCATGTCCGTCATGATCTCGGGCGTGACAAGTTCGACGCTGTCCCGGGTGTTGTGGTAGGTCGGATACGGCACGGATTTTCCGGTAGCGCCGAAGGTCAGCGAGGGAACGCCCTTCCAGAAGAAGCGGGCCGAGTCCTGGCGCGGCCGGCCGGGATAGGAGGCCGCCCCCCCCGAAACCTGCCGGTGGACGTATTTCTGGTTGGCCTTTTCGATGAACGACCAGAAAGCGGGATAGGTCCGGCCCCCCGAGGCGGAGATCCGGTCGCCCATGCCCGGACCTTCCATATTGATGAAGACCAGGGTCTTGTCCAGGGGATAGATCGGGTGCTCGCAATAATAATCCGAGCCCGCGACTCCCTGTTCCTCGCTTCCGAAGAAAATGAACAGGACCGTCCGCTTGGGCTTGATCGCCGACTTGGCCATGGCTTCGGCCACGCCCAATCCCACGGCCACGGCCGTGGCGTTGTCGTTGGCGCCCGGCATCATCTCCCACAGGCGGCCGAGGTGGTCGAGGTGGCCGCCGAAGATTACGACCTCGTCCTTGAGCTTCGGATCCGTGCCCGGAATGGCCCCGACGACGTTATAGCCGATGCCCTCGGGATGGCGCTCGGCCGCGTTTTTGAGGGTCATGATCTTGCCCGTGGCGAACGACCGCGGCTTGAGCTCGTTGCGGATTCCGGCCATGGTGCCGGCGTAGGTCCGGCCCGTCCCGGCGAAGACGTCGGCCACCACGGCCGCCCCGACATGATGGTAGACGAAGCCATCGCGGTAGGAATTGTTGGGGTTGCCGATCGGCCCATAGTTGTAGATCATCCCCTTCGCCCCGTGGGCGACCGCGTTTTCGAGCTTGGATTGATGGAACGAATACGGCCGCCATTTCTTGAAGATGTCGGACGTGTCGCTCGCCCCCATCGGGACTTCGGGGTCCATCAGGACGATCTTGCCTTTGACGTCGACCCCCTGGTAATCGTCGTAGCCCAACTCCGGGGCCGTGACGCCATAGCCGACGAAGACGACCTCGGCCGTTACCTCGCCCGCGGCGGTCGTGCCGCCGGGGATGAACTCGTCCTCGTATTTGTAGGCCTTCTTGACGATGTCCTTCCCGACGGGAATGTCCATGGTGAGGAGCCCGCCCTTGAACACCAGCGAGTAGGGATTCAGGAAAGCTTGGAGGTAGGTTCCGTTGTCGCCCGCGGGCTGGACGCCCCAGGACTTCAGGAGCGAGGCCACCCAGGCGGCGCAGGCGTCATATTCGGGCGTGCCGGTGAGCCGGCCGGCGTACTTGTCGGCGCAGAGCTCCTTGACGTAATCATAGAGCTTGATGTCGGTGATGAGATGCATCGCCTCCAGGAGCTTCTGCTCGTCGGTGGCCGGCGGCGGCGCCTGCCGCCGGGCGTCTTGAGCGGCGAAGACCGGAGCGAAAACAGTCAGAACGACCGCCAACAGAACGGCGGACATGGAATGGCGCTTCATCCTCTCCTCCTTGGGGAAATAAATAGGCGTCCCCTATGTATTACAGGAACCGGGGCAAATGCAAGCGGCTTGGGGGGCCGGCGCCTCGTCAACGTCGCATTTGCGTCAGGGCCTCGATTCTGCTATCTTGAATTTTCGGGCCGCGAGCCGGCCCGATAGAGGAGGCATTTATGCTGCGCACATTGATTCTCTCGGCCCTTTTGGCCGTCCTGGCGTTCGGCCTGGTCGCGGCGGCCGCGGCTCCGACCAATCCCGCCGTCGTGATCAAGACAACCAAGGGCGATATCACCGTCGAGCTCGACCCGGTCAAGGCCCCGGTCACCGTCCAGAACTTCCTGTCCTACGTCGACGAGAAATTCTACGACGGGACGATCTTCCATCGCATCATCAAGGGCTTCATGATCCAGGGCGGCGGGCTGACGCCCGACTACAAGGAAAAGAAAGAGAAGGCCCCGATCAAGAACGAATCCGGCAACGGCCTCAGCAACCTCCGGGGGACGATCGCTATGGCCCGCGGCGAAGCCCTCAACAGCGCGACCTGCCAGTTCTACATCAACCATGCGGACAACATGCCGAGCCTGGACCGGAAATACGCGGTCTTCGGCCGGGTCATCGCCGGGATGGACGTCGTCGACGCCATCGCCGCGGTCCCGACGGGGGTCGTCAAGGGCTACGGAGACGCTCCCCTCCAGCCGATCACGATCCAATCGATCCGCCGGGCGGACGCTAAATAGCGCCTCCGGACCGCCGCGGGCCAGCCGATGCCGAAGACCCCGAAGCCGTCGACCGCTCCCCGGTCCAAGCTGGGGGATACGATCTTCGCGATCGTCCACGTCCTCGCCCTGATTGCCGTCTTCATCTACGGCGTGATCGGCCTCGTCCAGCGCAACACCGGGCGCTTCGCGGTCGTGTGCGGCGGCCTCGTCCTCTATTATTTCCTGGTGCTCCATAAGGCGGTGCGCAAAGAGATCCACCGCAAGCGCGGGCTGAAAGATTTGTCGCCGTCCCGGAGGACCTGACATCGGGACATGACCGTCCAACATTCGCTGAATTTCGAGCCGCCGCCGGCGGCCGCCCCGCGTCGGCGCCCTCCCCGAAAGCCGGGCTATAGCCCGCGCCGCATCGTCCTGGCCGCGGCCCTTGGTCTCGTCCTCCTCGGAGGGGCCCTGGCTCTCGTCCTCTTCCTCAATCGCCCGAAAAGCGAGCCGACCGAAAAAGCCCTTCCCGCAGCCCCGGCCGCGCCCGTCATCGCCCCGGAGCCGCCGCTCAGGGTCCGCGAGGAAATCATCGCCAAAGGCCGGACCCTGTCCCAGATTTTAGGCGGCTATGGTTTCACCGGCGTCGAGATCGAGCGGCTCAAGACCGACATCAAACCCGTCTTCAACCTGAACAAGATCATCGCCGGCCGCCGGATCCGGCTCTTTATCGACCGAGAAGGATCGGTCCGCTCCCTGGAGTACGATATGGACGACCTGCACTTCCTGGCCGTGTCCCGGGAGGGAGCGGGCTTTAAGGCCGAAGCGCGGGCGTATCCCTTCGAAATGCGGACCGAGTTCATTTGGGGGACGGTCGAGGACAACGTGATCTCGGCCTTCGCCCGGAGGAACGAAAAAGACCTCCTGGCCCTGACCATGACCGATCTTTTCGCCTGGGACATCGATTTCTACACCGAGCTGCGGCGCGGGGACGCCTTCCGGATGGTGTACGAGAAGCGGTATCTCGACGGGAAATTCGTCGGCTACGGGAACATCCTGGCCGCGGAATTCGTGAACCGGGGCCGGGCGTTCCAGGCCTATCGGTTCACATATGCGGACACCGGGAAAGCCGATTATTTCGATCGCGAGGCCAAATCCGTCCGTAAAGAGTTCCTCCGCTCGCCCATCCCCTACGCGGCCGTTACGTCCGGATTCAGCTACAGCCGTTTCCATCCGATCCTCAAAGTCTACACGTCCCATTTCGGCGTAGACTACGGCGCCCGGGAGGGAACGCCCGTGCATGCCACGGCCGACGGCGTCGTGCTTTCGGCCGGCCCGAACGGCCCTTCGGGGAATATGGTCCACCTCCGCCACAAGAACAGCTACGAGACGATGTATCTCCACCTGAGCCGGATCTTCGTCGCACCGGGAGAGCGGGTCGAAGGCGGGAAGGTCCTCGGCCTCGTCGGCACTACAGGTGAATCGACCGGGCCCCATCTCGACTACCGGATCAAGCAGGGCGGGAACTATGTCAATCCCCTATCCGCGAAATTCGCCCCGGTCTCTCCTCTCCGGCCGGAATTCCGGGCGGAGTTCGAGGCAAGGGCGAAACTGGGCGAGATACTATTGGATGCACCCTGGTGGATCGCGCGGGCGGGCTTGCGCTGAAGCGCGGTTCGAATACCGGCCGTTTCCTATTCCCGTAGAATCGCCCGACTCGCGCGTAGGGTGAGATCAAACAAAAAAGGGCCCCACGGTTTTCTTCGCTAAAAGAAAATCCAGGGGCCTGCGCGATCAGTTCCGGATATGGCCGCCGCCCCCTCCGCCGGAGCTCGCCGTTCCACCGCTGGACGTCGATCCGCCGGAGGACGCAGATCCCCCGCCGGAGCCCGACGAACCGCTCGAGGTATAGCCGGTCCCCGAAGAAGATCCGCCGCCCCCCCCGGAGGAGTCCAGCCTCCCCATCCGCACATGGCCGTCCGAGGTCAAGACGGGACTGCCGCCCGCCATGGACGAATTGATGCGAAGCTGCGGGACATAGATTTCATTTCGCTGGCTGAGATACACGATATCCAGCCCGGCCCTGAGGCCGATCCGGACGTCGGGGTTCCAGTCGCGCGCCCGGACCCCGGGCTTCTGAAGGAGGGCCGCGCCCGATTTGGAATAAAGGCGGCTCACCGGCGTGCTTCCCTCGGGGCCTCCGGCGGGGACCTCACGGACAAACGCGCCGGCCTGGAGCGAAGCCTGCCGGGCGCCCCGGTCGTAGGTCCGACTCGCGTTATAGGCGGAGTTCTGGGCGGACCGGGGCGGGACGCTCAGGATGATGCTCTGTGGCGAGTTCGCCGGCAAGGACCTTGAAGCTTGGACGAGCTGGTCGAGACGGACCGCCCGATTATGGAGACCGCCCTGGTGTAGATCCGCTCCGCTGACGACAAGGACCTGCTGTGAAATCGCACGCAACGAGCCTACAGCCGCCTCATCGCCCTTTTTCAAGGCTCCGAGAAGCGCCTTCAAACCGCTCCTGAATTCCTTGGGCATGGGGAAAGGCGGAACGCCCGGCTTCTGAAGCTGGTCTTTGTCGATCTTAGCGAACTGCTGCATGCCTGAGCTGCCGCCCGAAGAATATCCTTGCCCTCCCCAGCCGTAATATCCAAAATTTCCGTAAGAGTTCCCATACCGCCAGCCATAGTAAAAGTAGCTCGGATAGAAGGAGCCATACATGCCGCTCCCCCACCAGCCGTCATAGAGCGAGAATGGAGAATCGAACCATCCCCAGTCCCACATCGACCATGGTCTCCAACCGTAGCTGTTGCCGGCAAAGAAGGCCCAGTCGACCCAGGCGGGGGCGAATGCCGAGCCGGGGATCCAATACCAGCCCCGCTTCGCGTTCCATTGCCAGACGCCCAGGTGATAGGGGATCCAGCCCCATGGCTCGTCGGCCACCCAGAACATCTGTCCGCCATAGTTCGACCAGCGGCCCACGTAGTACGGCGACCAGCCGCCGTTCGGATAGCGCATGTCGTTCGTGAACGGCCGCCAGACGTAGCCAAAGAAATCGTCATAGATCCACTCGCCG